>Ga0310345_10005492_pt1 | contig 11225 bp, 8 predicted proteins | sample HC15DNA20500_MG_FD_204667 | JGI IMG/M metagenome (GOLD analysis project Ga0310345, IMG submission 204667) | Marine microbial communities from station ALOHA, North Pacific Subtropical Gyre - HC15-DNA-20-500_MG | ecosystem: Environmental > Aquatic > Marine > Oceanic | place: Pacific Ocean: North...
CAAGGCTGCGCCCCTGCATGTCACCAGGGACTTCAACACCTGCCATCTGGAGTAATGTTTCTGGAATATCAAGATTTGAAACCATATCGCCGTTGACGCTGCCTGGCTTAACATGACCGGGCCACCGGACGATAAGCGGCGTCTTGAGCGACTCTTCGTACATCCATCGCTTGTCATACCACCCGTGCTCACCTAAATAAAAACCTTGGTCAGAGCTGTAAATGACAATGGTGTTGTCAGCAAGGCCCGTCTCATCCAAGTAACGAAGGACTCGTCCGACATTGTCATCAACCGATGCAATAGTCCGCAAATAATCCTTAATATAGCGTTGGTATTTCCAACGAACCAAGTCGCGACCGTCGAGATTAGCAGCCTCAAATTGCGCGTTTTTGGGATCGTATATCGCATCCCAGACACGGCGTTGGGAATCGTCGAGTCGACCATAGCTACCAAGCCACCACTGCATTTCCCGATTAGAATCTGTTGTACCAGTCGGTGGTCCAAGCTTCAGGTCGTATCTGTCGATCAAGTGACGTCCTATCTCCATCTCCTGAAGTCGAGCCGGACTGGCCCGATTAGCATAGTCATCAAAGAGCGTCGGTGGCTCCCAAAGTGTCATGCCGTCATAGAGTGTGAGGTGCTCTGGGCCAGGCATCCAGTTCCGGTGAGGCGCCTTATGCTGATACATGACCATGAACGGGCGGTCAGGATCCCTTGTATCCTGGAGCCATTCCAACGTGAGATCTGTAATGATATCGGTGACGTACCCGTGATGCTGACGCTCATCACCTGCGATTCGCATATCAGGGTTGTAGTACTCGCCCTGACCAGGTAGCACCTCCCAGTAATCAAATCCGGTGGGATCACTCTTTAAATGCCATTTTCCAATCATTGCAGTCTGGTATCCAGCTTGCTGCAACAACTTCGGAAAGGTTTCCTGCGTTCCATCAAATATTTGGCCATTGTCACGCACGCTATTTAGGTGACTATATTTACCGGTTAAGATGACGGCCCGACTTGGTGCACAGATCGAATTGGTCACCAAGGCGTTCTCGAACCGCATACCCTCACGAGCGAGTCGGTCAATATTTGGGGTGTGATTAATCTTGGAACCGTAGGCGCTAATCGCTTGGTAAGCATGATCATCCGTAAAAATAAAAACAACGTTTGGACGAGCCGATTCCTGCGCAACTACCATCGCCGGCCACAATGTCATTACAAATATGGCTATCGCCAGTGTCTGTCCCAAACGCTGAATGCCGCCCATAGCGATCTTCTCCTCCATGAATGTCAGGCTCCTATTTTCTGTTGAAGCAGCATAACTTACCACGATGTCCACAAAAGGCAGGTCTTGCAGTAAATGAAGGTCAACTCCAGTCTCATCGAGTAGCCTAGCAAACGAGTATATTCTTAGATAGTGGGTGGGTGTAGTATCACTGTTCTGATGGAATTTATAGGAACAAAGATGCGAAGGTCGTCTCAGTACTTAATTTTGCCCGTGTTGATTGGACTCGTAGGAGCGGTCATTGCCGGGTGTACCGAAAAGTCCGAAAGTGAAAGATCGACTGCACCATTATGGAACATCGTACTGGTACTTGTAGACGACCTGGGTTGGACCGATCTGGGCATCATGGGTAGCAGTTTCTATCAAACACCAAATATTGACCGGCTCGCTCGTGAGGGTATGCGCTTCACGAATGCGTACGCTGCAGCTACCGTATGTTCACCCACGCGAGCCAGTATTCTCACCGGGCAATATCCAGCACGTCTGCACGTTACGGACTGGATTCACGGACATGCTAGACCTTGGGCGAAATTGCAAGTGCCAACGTGGACCCATGAACTTCCGTCTGAGGTTACGACATTGGCCGAAGCTCTCGGAACCGATGGCTATGTATCAGCAAGCGTCGGCAAGTGGCACCTCGGAGGTGATTTCCCTGAAGCACATGGTTTTGACTTGAATGTAGCAGGCGACCATCGCGGACAACCACCGAGTTATTACGCACCCTACAATATTCCAACATTACAAGAACTCGAGAACGATGAAGAATACCTTACTGATCGTTTGACTGATGAGGCGATTGCCTTCATAACGAAAAATCGTACAAACCCATTTTTCCTGTACTTACCGTTCTACACAGTTCATACACCGATCGAACCTCCACCTGAGAAACTCACCCGGTATGAGGCGAAGGCCGAAACACTCAACGCGGATACTTCAAGTCAGCGTAATCCAGGCTATGCTGGCATGATCGAAAGTCTGGACGATGGCGTTGGACGGCTACTTGAAACCTTGAACGACCTAGATATTGCGGATCGGACTGTTGTTATTTTTGCGTCCGACAATGGTGGACTTGTACGGGATGCCTCTCTATGGGGACCTGTCACAGCTAACCTTGGACTCCGTGCCGGAAAAGGCTCAAGTTATGAAGGTGGCATCCGTGTGCCGTTCATCGTAAGGTGGCCTGGCACCGTCCAACCTGGCACAGTGGAAAGCACCCCTATTATTAGCCCAGATATTTATTCAACGATTTTAGAAATCACTGGCTTAGGTGCAAATTCTCCAGAACTACAGGATGGCATAAGCCTCGTCCCTTTGTTAAAAGGTGCAGGTCCAATTGATCGTGAAGCCCTTTACTGGCATTACCCCCATTACCATCCAGGCGGCGCCACACCACACGGCGCCGTTCGTGTGGGCGATCTGAAGTTGATCGAATTCTACGAAGATGCTCGGGTGGAACTCTACGACCTAGGCCTTGATGTCAGTGAAACTCAGAATCTCGCCATACGCTACCCATCTCAAGCCAAACACTTGACCAACATGCTGCATGTTTGGCGCGATAATGTCGGCGCACAGATGCCATTAGAAAATCCAGACTTCGATATTGAACGCGCCCAAGAATTCACACGTTAATAGAAGAAGAAGGAGCCGACCGGATTCCAAGGCAGAAAATCATTAGTTACTTAAACAAATCGTCAAAGGCAGTCTTGGCATTCTGTGGTCCGACTGAGCCGGTCTCCCGCTCCACTGTGCGTTGTAACTCGAAATAAGTGCAATCATTTTGACCGTCCTTGGGAGTGATGCGCTCAGCAATTGGCTGACCGCACTCGAATCGAGCCCCGGTATCAAACCATGTGCACTGGCCACAACTGTGCAGTGGACTGCCACATTTCGTGCATAGTTGCGTGTCATCGACAGCTGAGTCGATCACCTGGCTACAACGCATACAACGACTAACCTCGCGGAATCCCGGGAAGTTCGCTTTCCGAAATTCACGTGGAGCACGATCTTTGCTGGCGCCTTGTCGTTGTTCGTCTCGTGGGTGACGTTTTGATTGATCGTCGTCTTGGTAGCCACGTTGTCGGTACTTACGATCACTCATGTGCGCACTCCCTTTAATGACTGCGTAACACACCTAAAAACAAAAAGGTGTTTTTAAAAGGTAATTTTAATCAAAAATCGGCTTACTGAACTTCGATATAGACGACGGTATCGCTCTACGCAGTATAATGCCGGTCGCTATATAAATCTGTAACTCAGACAGACAATAGAGGTATCTCATGGCAGCCAGGCTTCCGATTATCCTAATTGGTTTCTTCCTTTTCATCGTCATGCCAGCACTTATAGATTTTTTTGCTGAGTGGTTATGGTTCGGTGAAGTGGACTATCGACAGATTTTTATCACAAGCCTGACGACAAAAATACTACTCGGAGCTGTTGTTTTTTTGGGAACCCTCATATTATTGGGTGGTAATCTTCGCTTTGCATTACAAGAACTCAAGAAGCCATATCTCGTTGGTGCTCTTGGTGCCGAAACCCCACCGCTTGTTCTTGACAAAAAAAGTCTACGCACAGTCATCACTGGCGTGGCTGGCCTTGTAGCACTCTTCATAGCCTTATTCGCTTCGGGCCAGTGGCTTACCTTTCTGCAGTATCAACACGCGACTACGTTTGGCACTGTCGATCCTTTACTCGGTCGAGATGTAGGGTTCTATGTATTTGAATTGCCATTTCTAGACTTTCTTCGCAACGTGCTTCTTGCTGTCACTGTGCTCTCGCTTATTGGTTGTTCGGCAATTTACTTAATTGCTGGAGCACTAGGATATGAACCAGAGGCCGGCTTACAGATTAACCGTCGAACGAGACAACACCTGGGCCTTCTTATAGCTGCGCTCTTGCTGATAATGGCGTGGGGTGCCTCCCTAGATATGCCACGCTTACTGCTCACGCCCAGTGGCGTTATTCAAGGAGCGTCATACGTCGACGTAGAAGTTAAGCTCCCAATGCTAAAACTGCTCATGGTTGTGCTGCTACTCGGCTCAGGGCTTGCAGCCTATCAAGCCTTCAGCGCAAAAAATTGGCCGATCCCATTAGCAGTGGCGTTGTACTTTATCGTGTCGGTGGGCGGAACGGGATACGCGGCCGTAATCCAGCGGATTGTTGTTGCGCCGAACGAACAGGAGAAGGAAGCTCCGTTCATTGCGTACAACATCGAATCAACACGAAAAGCATTTGCGCTCGACAACGTGGAAGAACGCGAACTGTCAGGCGATGCGACTCTGACGCTGGCCGACATTAATAACAACTCGGAGACAATCAACAACGTTCGTCTCTGGGATCATCAACCACTCCTTGATACTTTCGGGCAAATACAGGAAATCCGAACCTATTATGATTTCGCGTCGGTTGATAACGACCGTTACGTTATTGATGGTATGTACCGTCAGATTATGCTTTCAGGTCGTGAGTTGAATTCCGAGAGCCTTCCAAACCGAACTTGGCCAAACGAACGTCTCACGTTCACACACGGTTACGGTGTCGCACTCGGCCCAGTCAACGAAGTGACGCCGGAAGGTCTACCCGTGTTGTTTATCAAAGATTTGCCACCAGCTTCGTCGGTGGATCTTAAGGTCGACCAGCCAGGTTTGTACTTTAGCGATCTCTCAAGCGATTACGTCCTCGTCGATACAAACACCCGCGAGTTTCATTACCCAAAGGGTGACGACAACGTTTTCAGTCAATACGAGGGTGTTGGAGGAGTTCCACTGGGTGGGCTAATTCGCAAGGCGTTGTTCGCATTATATTTTCGAGACTTTAACATTCTAATAAGCGAGCAGTTGACTTCAGAAAGTCGAGTCATCTTCCATCGCAATATCACCGACCGCGTGAATGCCATCGCGCCATTCTTGGTCTACGACGGAGATCCGTATCTAGTGATCTCTGAGGGTCGGCTGTATTGGATGCGCGATGCGTACACTGTCAGCAAGCGGTATCCCTATTCGACACAAGTAGTCAACGAGGTCAACTATATTCGTAACTCCGTTAAGATTGTGATTGATGCCTACAATGGCACCACGACTTATTACCTCGCAGATCCAAACGATCCAATAGCGCTCACCTTGCAGCGTGTGTTCCCAGATTTATTTACGCCACTGGATGAAATGTCAGCGGATCTGCGTTCTCACATCCGCTACCCTGAAGATATTTTCCGATTACAAACGGAAATGTTTTCGACCTACCACATGACTAATCCAGCCGTCTTCTACAACAAGGAGGACCAGTGGGAAGTGCCGGCTATCGATGCCGACGGTCGCGCGGCACAGATGGAACCGTATTACACCATCATGAAGCTCCCTGGAGAAAACGAGGCTGAATTTATTCAAATGCTGCCATTTACGCCGGCGCGAAAGGACAATCTGGCGGCTTGGATGGTCGCCCGAAGCGACGGTCAGCATTACGGCAAACTAATCTCATTTGCATTTCCAAAGCAAACAGTCATTTTTGGGCCACGCCAAATTGTGGCGCGGATCAATCAAGACGAAACTATCTCTCCACAAATTACATTGTGGAATCAACAAGGATCTCAAGTAATCCAAGGCACACTGCTAGTTATTCCGATCGAAGAATCATTACTGTATATCCGACCTCTGTACCTGCGTGCAGCCGGGGGTAGGATTCCGGAATTAAAACGGGTCATCGTGGCGTATCAGAACCAGATCGTTATGGAAGAAACGTTGTCGTTGGCATTAGGCCGCTTATTCGGGCGCGTTACAGAGAACCTACAACTGGCATCAACCGAACAGGGTGAGCCAACCGCAGCCATTTCCATGACGTCAAGTCAGATGGACGCATTAGAAGTGCCACCTCAAGGACTAGCACTTGCGGAACAAGCACGGGAACACTATGAACGAGCCATCCAAGCCCAGCGTGATGGCAATTGGCGCCTCTATGGCGACGAGGTCACCCGCCTCGGCCAAATTCTCGAACGCCTGACGGCATCGCAATGAGTGCGAACAGTAGCTGCCTAACCTGCCTGTGTTATGGAGCAAACAGATGAAACTCAGACGAACCAATCTCGCAGCTATTACCTTTATTGCCCTTGGCTTTGGAGGATGCACTAGTGAGCCTTCTGGATCCGTAACACCTACAACACCAGGCTTGAAAGCGTTTATCGGCGCTCGGATTATCATCGATGGTAGCCGCGTTGTTGACTCAGGAGTGATCATCGTCCAGGACGGCCGAATCACCGAAGTCGGAGAAGCTGAAACTGTAACTGTGCCGGCCGATGCGGAGCAGGTTGATCTGACGGGTCGAGTCGTCGTTCCAGGATTTATTAATACCCACGGACATGTTGGTGCCACCCGCGGATTAGAGTCGAGCCAGGATTTGTACACACGAGATAATCTCTTACGACAACTCGATCTATACGCGCGTTACGGGGTAACGACCGTATTCAGCCTCGGCAACGACGATAAAATCGGTTTGGACCTGCGAGACGAACAGAACGCCAACCCCCTAAGCCGCGCACGGCTATTTGTAGCTGGACCGGTGCTGAATCCATCCACGCCAGAGGAGGCGCGAATCGCGGTCGACGAGGTTGCCGATATGGGCGTTGACATCGTTAAGATTCGTGTCGATGACAACCTTGGCAGTACGACAAAGATGCCTGAAGCGGTGTACCGTGCTGTTATTGACCAGGCCCACGAACGTGGCTTGCGGGTGGCAGCTCATCTTTTTTATCTAGACGATGCCAAAACACTCGTCAAGGCCGGCGTCGACTTTTTGGCACACAGTATTCGTGATGTTGATGTTGACCAAGAATTGATTGACTTGATGGTTGAACAGAACATTTGCCTGACACCAACACTCTTACGGGAAGTCTCTACGTTCGTTTATGAATCACGACCGAATTTCTTTGACGACCCATTCTTTCTTCAACATGTCGATCCGGACGTGCTGACACAACTGGAGGATCCAGAAAGGCAAGTCCAAGTACAAAATAGTTCAAGCGCCCAACAGTATAAGGCGGCACTCGACATAGCAATGCGGAACGTTAAGGCGCTGGCCGACGGAGGTGTCCGGATTGCCTTTGGCACCGACACAGGACCAGTTGGTCGATTTCAAGGTTACTTTGAACAACTCGAGTTGGAGCGAATGGTTGATGCCGGACTGACAGCTGAACAAGTGCTTGTGACAGCAACCCGCGATGCAGCAGCTTGCATGCAAACAGAAGATGTCGGCACTCTTGAGGCTGGCAAGTGGGCGGACCTTTTAGTTCTCTCGGCTGATCCGCTAGACGACATCCTTAACACCCGTGCCATTGAATCCGTCTGGATCGCTGGAAATCAGATTCCAACCTTAAACTAAGTATTTTCGCGGGTCGTTAGTTTCGTGTTTAAACTAAAGCGCGCCCGCTGAGTGCGTTCACGTTAATTCTCAGCCTCGAATTGTTTCTTCCAGTACCGAAACAAGCCAAGCCAACACATGTCAAGCGGTGCCGCCTCCAAGTAACGATGGGCGTCATCGGCCGGCAAGTGTTGTCGCACGTGCTTTTCCATATCCGCTACAAAAGAGGCCATGTAATCTTCTTCGCTAGTGTTTTGTTGGATAACGCGACGAGCGATTTCCGTCATTTCATCGAGATGTTGAATCAACAATCGCAAATGCACGGACGGCGCATTGTGCGGTCCGAAATGGGTTAAGAATAAAGTCTCGGCCTGCCACGAGTCGACCAGGGCGGCGGATTTTTTCCAGGCATGGATATCAATATCTGGCGGCGGTGTGGGAGGAAACACGTAAGGAGTCGGCCCAACCCGGATACCAGCCACATCACCTACAAATGCGATGCTGCTGGAACGATCAAAATAGCTAACATGGTGTCGGGCATGACCGGGCGTGTAAGCCACTTCCAGTTCCCGCTCTCCAAATGTAATCCTCTCACCCCCTTTCAATACGCGAAGATTAGCCTGCGGCACAGGTAGAACATCACCCCACAAGCGGTCCATATCATCACCCCATACTTGTTTGGCGCTGTCTAGGAGACGGGTCGGGTCAACCATGTGGCGGGCACCGCGTTCGTGGACATACACCTTGATACTAGGATTCTCTCGCACGAGGGCACCAGTTGCACCAGCGTGGTCAAGGTGGATGTGGGTAAGTAGAACGGCGTCCAGATCTCGAATCCCAATACCACGTTGCGCCAGTGTCTCGCGTAACGTCGTGAGGCAAGTCGTTGGCCCAGGATCAACGAGCACTGTGCCAGCTAGCCGGTGAATCACAGCCGTCGCAATAACCTGTCGATTGCCCTGAAAACAAAGGTCAATATAGCCAATATCACGGGATAAATTAGTGAACGAAGATTCAGTCATTAATTTGTCTCTATTCATCTTACTATCTCTAGGAGAAGGCTTGACGTTGGTGAAATGCTTTTCTATCTTGTAAACATTGCTTTATGTCAGCTTTAACACTTCCAGAGTTTCGCCGGCGTTTTCCATTGCTCGGACAGCGAACGTATTTGAATAACTGCTCAAAAGGGGCGTTGTCGACTGATGTCGAGGCAGCAATTCATTCGTTCGTCGAATCCTGGCATGCCTACGGCTCTCCATGGGAGCGCTGGCTAGACCAACTGGAGCAACTTCGATCAACGTTTGCACGATCCATCGGCGCTGACTCGGATGAGGTTGCCATTCTCCCAAGTGCGTCGGTGGGTATTAGCGCGCTTGCCAGTGCCATGTCTTATAAAGACACACGGAATCACGTTGCGATAGGAGAATTCGAGTTTCCAACAATGACACAGATTTGGTTGGCGCAGCAGTCCCGTGGGGCCACGATCGAGTGGGTGCGGGCACATGGGAATGAACTTCCGTTAGAGAGTTATGCAACGACCATTAACGCGCGCACCTTGATCGTTCCCACAACTGACGTGTGCTACAAAAACGGTCATCGAACTGACATTGCGGGATTGGTCGCATTGTGTCAAGACCGGGGTGCTTTAATCTTGTTGGACGACTACCAACGTACTGGTACCGGACCTATTGATGTGCACGCACTTGGTGTCGATTTCATGGTTACCGGCTGCCAAAAATATCTGCTTGGACCGCCAGGCTTGGCGTTTCTGTATGTTCGACGTGACCTACTTCCAAAATTTAAGCCGACACTAACCGGTTGGTTCGGCCGTGCAAACCCGTTTGACTTTGATATCCAGACTGTCACTTGGTCGTCTAGTGCTAGACGCTTCGAAGCTGGCACACCACCCATCCTAGACATTTACGCCGCCCAAGCTGGATTGGATCTACTAGAGGCCGTTGGTTACGCAGCCATCGAAGAGCAAATTGCTACCTTAACAAAACGGTTCACTGCCTGGGCGCGACAGGAAGGCTTCTCGGTAGCTACGCCACCCACTACCCGCAAACACAGCCCATTAGTTGTTTTACGATCAACCGACGCGCCTTTACTAGTGAGTCGTCTCGCGGCGCGGGGAGTCATCGTTTCGAGCCGTGACAATGGGTTGCGAGTGTCCTTCCACGGATATAACGTAGAAGAGGACATCCTAGCGGTAATTGAAGCACTGGAAGCCGAAGTGTCGCTGCTCGAACGGGAAGAGGCTAACGTTAAAAATTGAAAGGTGAGGGAGTGCTGTCAACATGGGTCAACTAGGGGGTGGCTGTCGTGTAATTGGTGTGAACGATGGCAAGCTCTACCAGGAAGGAACCCGGACACGTCGTCGCACAATTGGGTCTACGATTAATGCACGTGACATTGAACAATCAGTTAGCCATTTCGATCAGGGTTTGTCTCCCGGTCAAGTGAATCCCACAAGTGAAGAAGTACATTTTACCGTGGCAGGATCAGGCGCTTGCTACATCAATGGTCATCGGTACGAACTTGAAGCTGGTTCAGCCGCTTATGTCCCTCCAGAAGCTGAGTGCTGTTTTGACACACCGCACGGCGACTTGGAAATCGTCAGCGTCTGTTGTCCCCAAATCGCTAACTCCGTGTTTGATCTGCCACCCCGTACAACACCGATTGATATACAAAGTGTGATCCCGACGCGGTGCCTTCACGAACGTGACCGAGAATCACTCATGACTGGCATTCGATCGTTCAAACTCCTCGCTGATAAAAGTGTAGGCTGTCAGCGCGTCACACAATTCATCGGACTGATCCCGACCTCTGAAGCGCCACCGCATTACCACACCTATGAAGAGGCTCTCTATGTTGTTGAGGGGAGGGGTGTAATGTGGGCCGATGGCACGGAAGAACCGGTGGAACCTGGCACCTGTATCTACCTTCCACGCCAAGTCAGTCACTCGCTGAAAAATCTTGAGGCTACACCAATTCGTTTGCTCGGTGTTTTCCACCCGTCTGGCAGCCCAGCCGTTCGATACGGCGATGAGTGACAGCCCTTGCCAAAACTTACTCTGCTTCAGCGTTCTGTAGTTTTGTCGTAAATCCTGTATCCTGTACAGATGCTAAACTTAATTCTGATCCTCCATTCTCTGCTCCGTTGGGTTGCTATCGCATTCGGACTCGTAGCGATTGGACGCGCCGCAGCGGGCTTAACCAAAACACCAGCTACATGGATTGAAAGCGACGCAAAATTCGCCAGACTGTTCGCTATTTCGCTTGATGTCCAGATGCTGCTGGGTATCCTAATGTATTTATTCTTCAGCACTATAACGACTTCGGCGTTTCAGAACATGGGTGAGGCAATGGGTAACTCCGTGGTCCGTTTCTGGATTGTCGAACACCCGACCATCATGCTCGTGGCGCTTGTGTTTGCGCATATTGGCGTCGCGCGAGCCCGTAAGATGGTCAATCCACAGGCTAAGCACCGAACAACACTGATCTTCCTAGGTATTTCCTTAGCCTTGATCCTTTACGGAACGACCTTGACTTGGTCACTTGCTGAACGGCCGTTGCTGCCATTCTGACAAAGCCGCCT
>Ga0310345_10005493_pt1 | contig 11225 bp, 3 predicted proteins | sample HC15DNA20500_MG_FD_204667 | JGI IMG/M metagenome (GOLD analysis project Ga0310345, IMG submission 204667) | Marine microbial communities from station ALOHA, North Pacific Subtropical Gyre - HC15-DNA-20-500_MG | ecosystem: Environmental > Aquatic > Marine > Oceanic | place: Pacific Ocean: North...
GGAGCTGTGATATCAAGAGTAGTCCCTGCATTGACTTCCAAGTGTCCATCAGCGGAGGCTAAAATATTTTCTCCGCCTGCTGCATCATGGAATGAAAGTTTTGTTGATGTGGCAAACAGTAATTCATCTCCACTTTGATCCCATAACAAATGTTTACCAGAAGTATCACCATAAAATGTAACATCGTGTCCAGTACCGGCTACACCGACTGTAACTGCTCCCTTTGCGAGTAATGCATCAGCAGTAGCATGATCGTTTTGGAGATAAAGAGTAGTTGAACCAGAAGCGGATGAATGATCTTGAATTATACTTGCAATATTTCGTGTACCTGTACTTGAAGAATCAGACGCAATTGCTAAAGCCGAACCAGTAGTCAATCCATCCATCGACATATTAATACCAGTTCCAGTAGTAGCAGCATCTGCTGTGATATCAACAACTTTTCCTGTTAGTACACCAACAGAGGATACTTCTAATGTTGTTCCACTAGTGCTAATAGCTGCAATCTTGGCAGTATTTGTTGTAGTTTGTTCTGAATCAACTTCAAGTGCATATCCACCGGCCGCGAGATCAGTATTAATAAATACTCCCCTTCCGGCATCTGCTTGTACTGTAAGTGCAGTTGATCCTGTTGCGGAAGCATGATTCTGAACAACTGTTGCAATACTTCGAGTAGCAGTAGAAGATGAATCTGAATCAATATAGAGTGCTGATCCAGTAGTAAGTGCATCAGAAGTAATATCAATAACTTTACCGGTGGTTACTGAATCTGCGGCGATATCAACAACATCTGCGGTAGTTTGACTTGCAGTAACACTTACCGCAAGCTGATCTACATCTGTTGAAGTAACTGTAAGGGCGGGTTTTCCTGAATCGGTTTTTTGTGTTATTCCTACGTGTCCTGTCCAAGTATTTGCCCAAAGCATTGTTGTATTACCCAAATTAAAGGTAAGGTTTGCATTTGGTGTTATACTTGAATTAATATCTGCTGTAAATGTTATTTGATCTGTAATAGCATCACCAAAGACAAGATTACCACTTATCGTAGTATCTCCATCTGTGATAACATTTCCGTGTACTCTTAAATTTTCTCCTATCACTGCTGATTTTAATACGCCGATACCTCCTGCGGTGATAATTGAGCCAGTTGTATTACTTGTCGAATTTGTGGTATCCAAGATCTTCAGGAAATTACTCATTCCATCAGTCTGTGTCATCACCACAACTTCATTTGTCTTGACTCTCCATTGGTCAAAGGTATCTGTTAAGGCGACATTAGCAGTCATGGTTCATAGCTCCTATTTATTTAAAAATTCTGTAAGAAGAGTTTTAATCTCAAGCATTTCTACTCTTATTGTTGTGAGTTCTTCAACTTGACCTCTTAGTATATTTATATCACTTTGTTGTTTATAAAAATATTGTTGTTCTCGTCTATGTTGTTGTAAAGCATTGTAATCTGTGTTCAATAATGCCCTAGAGTGAATGTCTCTTATGAATCTAGGATCTTCTGTTTGTACTTGTATTCCCATTAGATTAATCTAATGCGATTGCTCGCATATCCTTTACTCTCGGCATATCATAAGTAGTATCCGCAACTAATGCCATCTTAATTGCGAATGTTTTAAAAGTTTCGTATCGTACATTATTCGATGTGTATGCTGTAGTTTCGCTTGGAGTTTTGAAAATAAATTCTTGAATATCATCTTTTCCTTTAGAGATTGTTCCAGAAGAAGTCTCTTGCGTCATCAATATATAGTTCTTCATATCAAAGTCATCGGGGTCGTCTGCATTCTTAACCTTATAATATACATGAACATTTGTACCCAAAGGTTTGTATGCGTTTACAATAATTTTCAAATCTGATGCATCGAAACCATCTTTAAGAGTAACCCTTCGTGAAATATATTTTGCTGATATTGGGCCACCACTATTCTTTTCTTCTCCTGTACATTGTACTGCTGAATTAATTGATCCGGCTCCAGTAACGGTTGCCATTGTGACTGTTGGATTTTGAGTATATCCTGAACCAGTATCAACTACTACAACATTTGAAACATATCCATTAGCAATTAAGACTGTCATCTTAGTATTACTTCCAGCTAATCCAGTTACTGCATTCGTTTGTGCATTTGGATTTGCCCAAATCAGACAACCATTGACAAATCCTCCGGAACCAGAAGTAGGAATAGTTTTATTATTTGCGTTCGTTTTAATGGTAACTGAAGAAACATTCTTGTTAACATTTCCTTCCAAGTGAGTAACGGCCGAAACAATACCATAGATACCACTATTATTCGCGTTTACATCAACTGATGCAACATTACACATTACAGCTTCACCGACAATAAAGGCGGCGGGATTACTACTGTCAACCGTATATCCACCATTTGCACTTGATATTGTGGTAGAATTTGAATTAACATTCATTGTCATTTCAACATGAACATTTGCAGTTGCGGTATTTGTAGTTCCACCACTTGTTATAGTTGCGGTATATGCCGATGACATAACATTTGCATAACCAGACCCCTTAGTTGTTATTGAAAAGTCTGAATTTGAAAGTCCTCCATTGTCAATATTATTCTCGACAGAAATTAAATTCAAACGGTCAAGATCAATAACAGGAGAAACATGAGAATTAGAAGATTTCATTTCTGCTCTAACTCTAAAAGACCCATTAGTATACGCGATTACTCTTTTTTGATCTGTTAAGTCATAGTTCTGATCTGGACTAAATTTTACATAAGATGCAGATCCTTCAGTACCATCAGCTAATGTAAATGTTCCGTTAGATGCCGCATACTTCCATTGAATTTCTGTATCACTAAAATCTATAGAAGAACTTCCAATTTTAATTACATCTGCCAATACGTTTGTTGTATTGCCTGTAGCGGCATTTGCATGGGTAATAAATTTTGCAAAGTTATTACTACCACCTCCACCTATGTTGAAATCAGCTCTTTGTGCATTGAACATTACGTACTTATTTGGGTCTGCTTCCCAAATTCCTGCATTCTGTGGTTTAAAGAATGAACCAACAAATGAAGGTTTAGATATTTTGGCAATAGATCCTGAAGATGTTTTACCTTCTTCTGCTAAGTGTAAAACATAGTCCGTACTATTTGATGTAATGACTAATGCGTACTCATCAGGTGTTAGATATACAGGGGAATCAAAAGTAAATAGTGTTTTTGTAGTTGTATTCGCTACTGCTGAGTTTGCTGTAGTTGAGGCTTGTACTCTATCTGGATTCAATACAACTTCACTAAATGGAAGTACTTTAGAAGCACTTGGAAATCCGTTAATAACTGGCCTAATCTGTAACTTAACTGGAAGAGTAGTATCCTTTGAATAGAAATGTAAGGTAATATTTCTTAAGAACAACCCTTTTGGAAATGCGTTTGGATCAACATGAAATGTTTGACATAGTGGATTAATCCAATTTGATTTTTCTGTTGAACGTGCAGTAGTATCTCTAACAATTGCCTCATCATTAGGAAGTTCTCTTTGATTTATAGTTTCTCTTGTCGAAATTAATAACTGTTCACGATTCTGTAAAATTCCCTTTGTCGCAAATGTTGTTTCTGATGCGGTAACAGTAGCGGCAACATTGTTAAGTAGACTATCTGTAATTCTAAGAAGTTTGTCTCCTGATCTCCAAGTTGCATCTGGAATATGGAATTCTCCTGCGATCTGTCCTGTATCATCCGTTTTCATAATACCGTTGGCTACACCAACCTCAAAATGTGTTCGTGTTGAAACGTTTGCTGTTGCTGCACTTGTTAATCCCTCTACAGTATTTGCTACAGTAAATACGTGAGTAGCATCACCAATAGTTGCTGATCCAAACGATTCACGTTGACCTTCTGGGAGAGAATTGGCTGATCCGTAAGGCGAACCATCTGTAGAAGAAGTATTTCCAGTTACGTTTGCAATAAAGACAGTAGCGGTATTGTTAGTTGTATTAGAAGCAAACATAACCGTTCCATAGTTATTTGCGCCGTCCTTAACTGTTTCTCCAGCTTGAAAAGTTCCATTGGCAGCAATAAGAGCCAATTTACTTGCGGGTCTTACGTATGAAGATACATTAGTTTCACTAAAAAATACATAAACATTAGAAAGTGGTTGTAATCCAGTTGCTGCGAATTGTACAGTTTGACCTCTTACATACGGTACAATTGTTGAATCAACAACCTTATTACCTATTGATTTGAGAACTGATTCTGGCGGAGTATTGGCACTAATTCCAACTCTTGATTTGGAATCAGTCATCTCTGCTGTACTTCTATTTGCTTTGGCCGTCTTACCTACTTTATCTACACCAGCTTGTGGTTGTTCAGTTACTTGTTTCCCTGTCCAGTTAGTACTCCAATCATCATACTGAGAACCAAATCCTTTTCTACCAGTAGCCGGACTTAATGCCCAATTATCATTCTGACTTTCTAAGTTTGTTGTAACATCAGGTCTCTCTCCCTGTGAAAACCATGTATCAGAAACAGGAAATGTTTTTATTTTACCAATCCAGTTTACAATATTAAATGGATTGAGAGTTCCAGTATTACTTGATAAGGGCTGTACAATAAAATCTGTATCAGTATATGGTAAGGTAACTAAATCTCCAGTTTTTGTTACGTTATTACTATATCCTAAACTATATGTAAATCTGTGATTATCATAGTAAAATCCTGGCCTCATTTCTTTCTTTGCATATTCTACTGAAACGTTATAATCATCGTTCATTACATCACCTACTGAGTGACCACTAAAGGAATCAACCAATATACCATTCTTAAATGCTGTTCCTGTTGGATTGAATAATGAATCTCTTGCGCTACCAGTAGAAAAGTCTCTTGAAGCGGTTTCTTTTTCTAATATAGTTAAGGCAGTATAATACTCCATTCTTTCAATTCTCTTTTCCAACTTACCAATATCTCTCATGGTAAATCGTTTATTGTCGATATATCGTGTAGTAATATCGGTAAGATTGAAAGTATATGCCGGAATATTCAATGTATACAATGTCATCGAATCTTCATCATCAGGAGGTGCGATAGGATTAAGTCCGGATTCTCCTCTAAGTACCTTAAATTTTCTGTCTTTAGTAATTGCTATTTTATCTACTCTTGACAGATAATAACTGAAAGATGAAGTAATTGTGCCGTCTGGATCAGGAGTTGGAATTCCTTCAATTGCCAATGTATCGTTCATATCATTTGATGCATTTTCCCTTCTTGGGCGTAAATCAATACAATCTCTCAGATTAACCATTTCTCCTGTTGTAGGGCTAGTAAAATCTGGAACTACTCCATAATTAAATGTTAAAGTACTTGCAGCATCAATTTGATTGTAAGCTCCTGATGTTGGATATGAATCTACAGAGTGATAACCTTCACCGCCATCCCAATCAAAATAATCAACAACAACCATAATTTTACCTGCGGGTCCTGGCTGGCCAGGCTTTAACTTAATAGTAGCATGATCATAGAAGTTATCTTTTTGTCCCGATTCAAATGTGTATCTACTAACGATGTTATTAGCCGTTTGTGTCATCATTGCCGCTGTGACATGAATAAATGGTTGTCCAGAATCAACAATTTTTACCAAATTAAATGCGTCCGAAACGGGAATAGAATCTGTCCCTGTTGCTTGTTGATTTGGTGTTTCAAAATAGAACTGACCTCCTGCAGTAGAAGTTGTAGGATTTCCTCCTGAAGTTGCAACAATAGCTGATCCATTTCCTGCTACCAATGATTTCGTTCTCGGTCCAGGCTCTTTCTTTATAGCAGAACTTTCTACGGTATAGATAATGTCAGCCACAAAAGTTGCATTAGTGTTACAATATATGTCTACTGTTTGTCTACTACCATTGATTATAACTGGCCTAATCGTTGCGCCTAAATCATTGACTGCTCCTAAATCGAGATAATTTCCTGTTGCTAATGTTCTTGCTTCTGTCGCCGTGGCACTTGGAATTGTAGCAGTAGAAGAAACAGCATTAACAAATGTTTGAGCAGAATTGGGGGTTTTGACAACTACAATAAAATTTTCTCTTGAATTTGTTGTAGATAGAGTACCACCACTTGGCATAAACCTATAATTAGGATTGGATAATGTGATGGTTAATTTTCCTGTAGAAGTTGATGATAGCGACTTCTCTACTTTCTTAAAGATATAACTGACTGTATTACCTGTTCCTGCAGTTTCCTTAATTGGACTTTGAGGTAACGGAAAGACAAGAGTATTTTTATCTGTATTAGATAAGAGTGTATTTCCTGAACTACTACTATTATATTTTCCACCATCGGCAATATCAGCAGATGTATTAATAGTGGGAGGTGCTGCCAAAGTTTGGGTAACTATAGACTCCGCATCTTTAATTTTGAAATCTATATCGTAAGTAGTATTAGCTTGGGTTACCTGAGTCAGTACAGAATTGGCTACAACAAAATTCCCCGAATCCATCTGCAATAATTTAGTAGCATCTTCTAAAAGAATTACATCACCTGCATTCATACCAGAAGTAGATGTTTCTCCCTCAATAAAATTGACAATAGAATAATAATCATCTATAATTCTAACATCACTTGAAACATCAATTCCACTTGCTGTATTAACTGTAATACTTGCGCCTGTATATGCATCATTTACATAAGAAGTAGAATCAGCATTTAATTGAACTATTCTTGTATTTGACAATTCTTGACTACCAACTGTACCTGTAATATTATTTGAAGTATTAACATCCCAAAGATATAGTCTGTAATTAGAGTGATTTGTATCTGCGTATGCTGAATTTCCAGAACTCGTATCCCAATCCATACTACGAACTCTTGAGGTTCCAACTTGAGTTGCTTGCAATGTAGTATTGCTGGTCAAATTAATCGAGGCGAAAGGAACTGAATGTAATTGACATACCTCAGAAGCACCAACATCAAACAAACTACTGGCAGTATCAATTACGATATAGTTTCCTACCTCTGAAGTCATACTGTAAGTGGTAACGGATTCTGTATCTCTACCTTTATCTACATCAAGATAATTTGTGTCAATACTTTCATATTCATACCCCTTTACATAAGCCTTACCTGCATCCATACCAGCAGAAATTTCAGACTCGTTGTAAATTATTGCATCGCCTGTATTTGTAGGAAGAGTTGTTTGTACTGTTAATCTTGTATTGTTAGCAATTGCTGTAATGGTTGAAGTTGTGGTATTAGCTCCAAGATAAATCTTGTCTCCAACATCCAATTCAGTTACAAAAAGAGTATTATTTCCGTGTACAGTAGTACCATCAACACCTGAAGCTGTAGTTGTACCAGAAATCCCTCTGTGGATTTTTAGATCTAAATTAAATGGAGTGATTGTATAATCACCAGATTCATCGTATGTTCGCCTTGCCAAAGTTTTTTCAAGTTCCCCATACATAGGATACTTGACTTCTTCCTTCTTAATACCATCAATAACTTTTAATAGTTGTATGAAGTTCTCATCTGCAAGTTGTAAAACTGGATCTGTTGAGGTAAGTGCCTTGTTTTTTAAAGCTAATTCAATCTTATATCTTGCGGCACCGGGTGCAGCATAGTTATAAGTACCTGAGGCGGGATCAAGTAAAGTATTATCATCATCACTTGTCTTTGTTGATTCTGTGATTTCTAATCCAACTCTCCCAGAAGGAACTTTGGAATAGGCTTCCATGATTATAGTATTTGCGGGAGTAAATAGAAAGAATCCACCAACGTAAAATACGCCTGTATCGACACTAACAACCGAACCATTAGCAGTAGCACCAGTAAGACCGGATGCTCCGGCAGCACTGACAACTGTCGCTTGCACTGCTCCGGCTGCGACTGTTTCTCCGTCTTCGAAAGTGTCACCTGACAAATAATGAAACATTAACGTAGGTTGAGTACTTGAAGTGGCTGCCTGCGAAGCCACGACACGTGCTCGTGCATTGGAAGTTGCACCAACAATAGTTGTTCCAGAAAAGGAGGCGGCATTAATATTAACCCCCGATTCTTGAGTTTCTAGTTTAAGAGATTTAACCTCAGTATCTAAAGTTACTTCTCCACCAAAAACTTTACTACCGTCTTTGAACATGTGTTGACCATATCTTTCAATTTGTTTTTGAAGTATGGTCTGTAGTTGTGTTACTTCCCTTGCCTGAACTGCATACCCAGGTCTAAAAAGAATACGATAATAATTACTCGATTCGTCATAATCATCATAATACGGAGTAACATTGAAATTTGTAGAAAGTGGCATTCAATCTATCCTCTATAAAATGATTAGAATTCAATAATTAACTTAACATCTTCTATTTGGTCATCCGCTCTTGTTACTGGTGAACGATTCTCTATGTAAAGAACATCTCCAGAAAATTTCTCAAAGTCACCACCAACTACTCCGTTAGTATTTGCTGATGCTCCACCGGCTCCCGTAATAGTTTCATTTGCTTGAAATGATCCAGCAATGGAATCATATCCAACGGTGGTATTTCCACCCATAGTAACATCAATTAATCGAAGAGTTGTATTATTTTTAAAGTCAACAACTTTACCAGTAGCAGCCGAAGCTGATCCAGTTACGAGTTCATCTTCTGCAAATGCTGTACTATTCCAAGATTGAACTGTTATAGTTACACATTGGTCAATCGTTGATGCTGTAGCAACATCACCATTGGCATACAATGGTTGTGCTAACAATCCAATTTTACGGAAATCGTTGTTTGTAGTAAAGTTTCCAGATTCACCATATTCTAATCGACTGTTAACCATGACAAAAAATCCACCAAGTTCTTCAATCGCATCATCTCCATGTCCACCACGTGGACCAATGATTGGAGTAACTGCACCAGAAGTCCCGGCGTTTGTGACAACTGTTGCAACGGCATTACCATAGTTGTTACCACCTGCAACAACCACAATATCACCAATAACACCAGATGCGGTATTAGTTGAACGTACATTTGCACCATGTCCATCACCAGTAATGACAATTTTAGGACCGATAGAATATCCGTCACCGTCTGCTGGAACGTTGGCACTTGCTAAAGCAGGTGTCCAAGTTACAACTTTAGTTCCAGATTGAAAGTCTGTGATTGTTCCACCTTTACCCGTAACACCAGTTCCGGAGTCTGAAGTAAAGTAGATATCGTTATTCACGATAGAATCAGTTGCTAACCCACTACCTGTAATTTTACAAGTAGTTGTAGTTTCTGTGTGTCCTGATTGAACTGTTCCAGCTTCAAAAGTATAACCACTTCCAGCAGTAGTAACATGAGCCACTTCAATGGCCCCATTACCTCCAGTATTTGCTGCAATTTCAACATCATATTGAAAAGATGAATCAGTAGTATTTGCAATAGCGTTGTTTGCTTTCCGTACTCTCTGTGTAGGGAGATAACTAGGCGTTACAAACTTAAGAGCTCTTGCGGCTGAGATCTGATACATGAATTTCCATTTATAAGTATCAGCAGTTGTGATAATGGCTGTTCCTGTCCCAGTAGGTTTAGTTGTAGATGTTCCACCAGCATTGTTGTTGGCGAGACATTTATATACATTATAGTCATCTGTCATCACGTAAAATTGTTGATCGAACAGGGCATTATTTGCATGAGTATATGCAAAATAATTTGTGGCTGTCGTCCAATTATAACGTGGTGCTACATGACTTACATCCGTAGATCCGATTTTCTTGGCTGCAATCATATCTCTCCAATGATTGTAGACCGTATTAGAAACGGAATCGGTAGGAGTAGGCGGGGCTGTATCATCCGCCCAGCTGGTTACTTTACCAATAAATAAGTACATATTAGTATTAAGTAACCCACTTGCATCAGTTATTGCAGCGCCGGAGGTTGCAGAAATTTCATCGAAAGCTTCTACAAACTGTTTGGCGTTGTGAATCCTGAATTTATTGGTTACTATAGCAGGCATTTTGTTATTCCTCCATAAAATTGTATAGATTAGTTAAAAAATCAATGATTCCTCATTGTTATATTTATATCTTTTTTTAATTTACATTTGGTATACTGAATCTCCAGTACCACCTAAATGTTTTCTAGTTACTGCCAAAGAAGTATCATTAGTAATAGAGGCCACAATAAAGGCTTGTGGTTCTATAATTAATTGTTTACTCATATCTTCCCAAAGCATATTATTATTTTCCCATTCAGGGGCTTCTCGTTGAATTTGGCCGACTTCAGCTTCTAATCCAACTAGAACACCTTGATTGGTTGTAGCCGTAACAATACTAAAACTTTCGGCATCAGGATCACCTGACCCATAAGTTCCTATTACACCGGTATGACTACCATGTGCGGCAACTGTTGTATCTTCTGTGGTTATTAACCATCGAAAATTTCTAATTTGAGTTCCTAATAAATCAGCGGCAAGATCCTCATTTTGTACATGAAAAATTCGAACTTCTTCAAGCTCTATTCTTTCATCGGTTTCTAATAATATTTCTCCACCGGAATCTTCAGCTATAATATTTTCATCCGCTGTTTGAAATTCATCCCCCACTTTAAGTTGAGTAGTAAATTCACTTCCAGATCCCGTCATGGCCGTGGCGCCATCCGCAATGGTAACTGTTCCTCTTAATCTCGTTAATATTCTACTATATTGATATGCAGGAAGAACAGTCCAAGTTTGACTTGGTGTATCCTCTACACCATAACCTTCTGCTGGTGGCCTAGATGTTTCTAATAATGCACGTGCTGTGCCTACACCTTGTCCGGTGTTGGTATTTTCTTCGTGCTGAATATAATCATATTCATTACCATCAACGGTTCCACCGGTTTGAAGAACATCTTCCAATAAAATAAAATCTAAAACTTCTCTTTGAAGGTTCATCATATCTTGGATTACTTCGGGAAATTCTTCAAAAAGTAAAAAGTCTTGATTTGTTACAGGGTGTTCTAAAAGTATTAATCCTGAATCATCTTCTTGTGTAAATTTATCATCAACAAATCCTAACCCCGCTGTAGCCCATTGTGAAATAAAATGTGGCCTAAAGGGTTGCATTCCATAAGTGGCAGTAACATACTTATCTTTATATGTTTCGATAACATTTAATAAATGGTTTTCTGGTGTCCAATGAATTAAATCGCTCGCCGCGGATTCTGTAACATAATGTTTAGTAATGTCTGGAGATTTATTCTCTTGAGTATCTAACAATAATCTTGGGAGATATCTGCTGCCCAAAGGTTTATGAACTTCTTCCAT
>Ga0310345_10005494_pt1 | contig 11225 bp, 3 predicted proteins | sample HC15DNA20500_MG_FD_204667 | JGI IMG/M metagenome (GOLD analysis project Ga0310345, IMG submission 204667) | Marine microbial communities from station ALOHA, North Pacific Subtropical Gyre - HC15-DNA-20-500_MG | ecosystem: Environmental > Aquatic > Marine > Oceanic | place: Pacific Ocean: North...
ATGATTTTTCAGCAGCTAATCCAGCAGCAAATGTAGTTACTGTTACAAGGGCTGTCGCTGGCGGAGAGAATGTAACTGTTACATCTTCTGACGGAACAAGGCTTGCGGTAACGAACTTTGTGAATGGAACTACCGATAAGTATTACGTTGAGGCTTTCAATGATGACTTCACCACAGATGGTGCTGTTCAGTTCACATCCGCAGCTAGTGATTTGCCAAGCTCGACAACAGTTAATTCGGGCATAGCCCATTTGGAAAAATATCCGGTGAAGGTTGTGGTGGATGATGGTATGCAGACAGATCAAACTGTAACGTCAGGGGTTATTACTTTGGATGCCCTTGGTTCGACTTATGTCGAAATAGGTTTGGATTTTGATATACAAGTTAAGACGATGCCTGTGGAAACTCAAATTCAGGCTGGATTAACAAACACAATACTTCCATTCAAGAAAAGGTTGCTTGAAAGCACAGTTGTCTTATACTTGACACAGAATCTAACATTAGAGGGAAATGACTTCGAGTTTTATGATTTGGGTACTTACGAGGCTGGCGATCCAATTCCATTTTTCACCGGACAGAAAAGAAGGTACCCCATGACAAAGTACGATGAGTATGGTCAATTAACCTTGGCACAATCGCAACCATTGTACTTTACATTATTAGCGATTGAATATCAGGTGAGTACGGAGACTTAATATGTCGTTTTTTGCAGGATTATTTGTGGCAAGCAGTATGGTAAAGGCTTATAGCACAGTCTATGAGGGTTTCGCCATGAAGGCTTACTATGATGCACAAGCAGCGATGTCTCAGGTCAAATACAAATCCCTCAAATTGCAAGCCAAAGAAGAAGGCATACGGGCTATGGAAGCGATGAACGAAAATCTTAGCACTTTGATTGCCAGAGGTGCGGCAGGAGGCACATTAACTATGGATGGATCTAATCTAATCACTCAGTTTATTACCCACAGGACAGGGGTAGAGGATGTCTTTACAGCCAGAATTAATGAGGAACTGCAACAGAACCTTGGTGTGATTGAATTTAACAGCTTAAGAAGGGCAGGTAAGCTGTCTAAAAAATATGGTTATATTAATGCTGTCGGTCAGCTAGGCATGGATGTTGCCTCTGCTTACGGAACAGGTCTCTTTGATAAGGATTTGACTACACAAGTTAAGAAAGGTGTTGGCACTAAATGGCAACAAATAAATCGCCCTTACCAAAATCCATTTACAGGGATGCAAACAGGAAGCATTTATTAATGGCAAATTATTTAAAACCCAGAAGAAGTAGTAGCATTAATATTGTATCGGCATCAGCAGCGAATATCGGTGCCGAGTTTAAAGTCAAATCACAGGCTATGACTAATCTTGGAAACAAGATTAATGTGGTAAAGGATTTTGCACTCACAGGTATGCACACAGAACAAAAAGAGATTGGTCTAAAAAGTGGTTTAGAAAATCCCCCAAATATAGAAGAATATTTAGCGGCAACAACAGAACAACGTGAAGATTTAATTCCAGGCAGTAAGTACACAACCAGAGGCAAGGCAACAAGGGTGGGTGCGGAGCACGTTTTGGGGAATGAACTCTATGGTGTTGGGCTTAAAAATCTAAGGGAAATAAAGCAATCAGTCTTTGATAGCTTCGGAACCGAGAACGAACTTTCATTAGATGCTTTGACTGAAATAATGAAAGAAAGGAACGAAGGGCTTCATCAAGCTGCTATGGACTCTGGGAACCCACAGTTAGCCCAAGACCTTCTTACAAGATTGGATACCATAGGGAACCAAATTCATACCTCGTATGCTGGTAAGTTTGAAAAGAGGATGACGAATCAGCAGCAGATGGGGTTTCACTTACAAGTCAACGATAGAATAGCCTTAGTTTCTACATGGGTGGATAATGCCGGTCAGATAGTAGTTACAAAGGATGGGCAGGAAGTGTCGGTTTCTCTTGAGGAGAAGTTGGCAATAGAGACAGCAGAAATAGTAGCACTTGGTATGGGTAAGCTGATAGGCCCAGGTACGATTGATACTGCTGTGGATGATTTAAGAAAAGCCACTTATGATTATGCAGTAGGCAAAGTCGAAGTGTGGGCTTTGGAGAATATAACAGATGACACAGTAGATAAAGATGGTGTGAGGACTACAGATAAAAGACTCAAAGCCATCAAAGGAGAATTTTTGAATGATCCACTAATGGACAAAATATGGGATTTTCTGCCCAAGGATCGGAAAGAAGATGTAAGGAAAAGATTACCAACCCTTGCTGGATACCACAGGGCTGAAGTGCTGTTTAATCAGAAACAGGATAAAGACAAAGCTGAACGGCTAAAGGATAAAGTGATACAACTCGCACATACAAATAAGGCAGAAGGCAAGGTGGGTGCTTTTGATGAAGCTGCGAAGGCACTTGGCATAGAAAAAGGTAGTGCTAATTATGCTAGTCTTAAGCATGAGTATGCCTCCGCCTTTTTTGAAGGCACACCAAATCAATTTTCTGATAGAAATTTTACCCTAATCTATGGAGCTGTCGCAGACCATAAACTTACTTGGACAACCCCATTCCTAGCTCCTGGTGATGATGGCTATGAAGGTGATGATTTAGAGATAGGCACACAAAATGCCAAGGATTCTGGGATTGCGTTGAAGGACAGGATTCACGAATTTGACCAGGCAGACATAAGTAAGATAGTTACAATGTTTAATGATCTTGAAGATGCAGAGCAAGATTTAGCCATAAGGAGGGCTAAGGGGGTACTTACTGATGCCATGGTGGAGCTAGAGGACACACTTATGAAACAAGGTATTATGGCGGAACCCTCGGAGAAAAAATTATTTCTTGCCGATGGTATGTTATTATACCAATCCCAGAAAGCATTGTTGCCTTCAGACGTTTCACCTAGTGAGCTTTTAAACCCAGACTCTGATGACTATTATTTTCTAACACCAGAGTTTTTGGCTAACCAAAGCAAGGCATTGTTTGGCATCAGGTATCCGGTGGCTGATGTGGAGCAAATCCCCATAGAGAAGTTCTTTTCACCAGAAAGATTGGATGGGGAGAGTGCAGATCACTTTAAACACAGGGTAAACAGGTGGGTTACACAATATGGGATGTTGGCTAGGCAAGCCAAAAGTGGCAAATTAGATCAACCAATACAAGAAAGATATGAGAAAGAAGCCGAAAGAAGAAAGAAAGGCGAACCCAAGTCAGAGGATAGGGTGCCACTTGAAATGGGAGAAAATACATGGACTAAGAATAAAGAGTTTGTACCCATAGATGACATCAAAATATCTGATGGGGATCTAAGCAAAGATCCTGACTTGGATTGGGGAGAGAACTTGCCGGTTACATCAGAAAGCATGGGCAGGACTGCGTTAGGTAAAGTGCTAAAGCAATACAAGGGTTTGGGTTCTTTTTATGCTTCCGAAGATGTGAATATCCTTGTCAACCAACAACCTAACGAAAAGAGGGAAAAACTTGGCTTTGCTGAATTTTATCCGGCTGATGAACTAATGAATCCGATTAAAAACGGCAAACCTACCATAGAAATTATCAATCACGATGTTGATGTTGATGGGATAACCCTTAGCCATTCAGACTTTGAAATTATATTGGGCGAGTTACTTCATGGCTTGGATGACATTAGCCCAGAGTACAATGAGTTGAAAGAGAGGTTGATGGAAACCCTAAACTCCAAGCAAGTTGAATTGTTCAAACGAAAATACAAAGCAAGGGTAGATAACCCTGACATAGACGAAAGAAGAAATCTAAGGAACTACGCATGGGATGTGGAAGTGGATGGAATGATAAGAGCTTATGTGCTGAGAGAAAAGAATTGGAAACCTTTCTTTACCCCAGAGAACACAAAGATTCTCAACAAGATTATGAAGTATATCAAAACAGGAAGTGTTTTGCCTAGCCCGCCAACAGCAGATATGACATCAGAGACACCTTGGCAACCTTTGGTCGGCACTACCATAAAGACAGATGATGCTATTAGTGAGGATACTGAGCTAAACCTCCCAACGGGTACTCTTACTTTGGATGATTTACTAGCTACAGCACCAGAAGCAGAAGTTGAGGAATCTAAGAAAACTTCTCCCTCGAAAGCAAAAACAGGCGAACCAACTCCGGAAGAAATTGAGCAAGCCCTTGTAGACAGATTTGGTCAGAAAGCTGTGAATGAACAAAAAGCAGAGTTCGCAGCAGCAGGCAAGGATTGGTATAAAGCTATCGAGGGTATGAATAATCCCCCAAGTAAGAAACCATGACCAACACATTAAACGAGATAGAAGAAACCAAACTTAACCTCGGCTTAGATAATTTGGAAGTCAAGGAACTAAAGAATACCAGAAAATTTGAGTTACTGTCGGAAGGTCTTAGCAAGGAACAGGTTAATGCCGAGTTTGGTGATTTTTCTTCCGATCCTGAAATGGAAGATGGGATTGCGGAACATTGGGAAGAAACTGTAGAAGATACGAAAGCCGAGTTTGGTGATGATTATTTTTCCAAAGGGCTGGAATTTGTTATTGACAAATCGAATGAAGAATTTCCTTCGTTTGCAGGCGATCTTAGAAAAACCGCATCTAAGGTTGCGTCTGGAATAGATTATTTTACAGAGGGGTATTTCTCAAGCCCTTTTGATGGTGAAGAATTTTGGAATGAGAATTTTTTCATAAAAGGGTTCGGTTCCAGACATATGGGGTTGAAATTGAAGGAATGGCTTCAGCCTGACCACCCTATTCTGAAATTTCTTGACCAGAAAATAGTTTTAATGGATGATGAGTTCAAGGTCAATCCTATAGAGGCGATGGATGACGTAGATACTGTTGAAAGGCTTGCATATGGTTTCGGGCAACTTTTTGCTGACCTGCCCGTTTTTCTTGCGTCAATGGCTGGCTTGAGAAAGGGAAAAGTGCCTGCGATACCTGCCCTTGGCGGTTCTGCATTTATAACCGAAAAAATAGCACATCAGCAACTGAAGGATACTGTAAGGATAAACACAAACGGAGGGCATATTTCCCCTACCCAATGGTTTATGCAGTTTCTTACGGAAGGAAATAGACAAGCCATGCAAAATGCTCTCGCCCTTATGGGCGGTGGTGTAGCCGCTAAATTCATTAATCCTAGATTTAACCTTAAAAGTATTTTTGCCAAATCCATTCCCTGGGCAGGAGGAATCGTAGCATCCAACTCACTCATTGAACAACGGGTTCCATCATTTACTGAAATTGCGGATACTTGGTTGATGATGGCCGGTGTTCTCGGAGGTGTGAAAGGTTATAGCAAAACCATGAACATTGGTCGTGGGTTTCAATCAAATATGAATTTTATCATTAGAGAGTTCGCAAAAGGCAAGGATAAGAAAACCATAGTAGAAGATATTCTTTGGAGAAACCCACATCAAAAAACCCACATCATGGCTGAGAATAAGGATGGTGAGTTTGAGGTGCCACTTAGACTTAACGCACCACCAAAAGCAGACTTAACTCACGACAAACCATTCCGTACTGTCATGTCCGAGAAGCAGGCAGACACCCTCTCTGAACATAACAAAACACTTGTTCCGGAAACCAAGCCAAAGGTGGCTGACAAAAAACCGATAACCAAAGAACAAGCGAAAGACCAAGACAAAATCATTGAGGAAAAAAGCCAAAAACTGCTGCAAGAGCAAATTATCACACTAAAAAAAGATTTAATAAAGGTGGAGGAGTTGGAGAAAGCTGTCCATGCAGGCGAGCACACAATAAGACCGCCACTCAAGGTTGATGCAAAAACGGGAAGATTAACTTTCCCAAAAAGGTTCTACGAAAAGGCACCTACTAATCTGCCTAGCCAAACCCTTCGTGATGTTTCTTGGGCGAAGAAGCAATTAGAAATAGCAATAGCAAATAAAGAAAGCCAAAGCATATCAGCTCCAGAAATGTCGAAGATTGTGGAAAAAGACTCTCACTCTGTCAAGCGAGATGGCAAAGTTCATCGTGTAATAAAAGATCAGGATGGAACTACTAGAGAAACCGAAGTCAAACCACTTACGGGTAGGCCTGTTATTGACTTTCTGCTGAGTCATGTAAAGTTCAAAATTGATCCCCACAAACACAGCCAATTTGACTTTTGGGGAAATTACCGACAGAAAGTTATTGACGACACCCACTATCTTACGGAGGCTGATGTTAATGCTGTGCTGGATGCACGGCGCATCGCAATTGAAGGCAGAAAAAGGATAGCAGATATTGAGAATGAGTTAGAGGTATTAGAGAGGGTGCGATTGGAGAACGCACCAAAAGGGCAAAGACGAAAACTTACAGTAGAGGAAAAAAAATTAATAGTAGAGAAAAAGGAAACAAAAAAGAGGATTGATAAAGTAGAATGGATAGCTGGCAAGGATATGAGCATGAGGGGTGAACCACAATCCCCTATCCAAGATTTGTCTGATTTAGGGGTATCCAAAACAGATCTTCCTAGTGTCCAAAGGAAAACAGCAGCAGCAGATGTTGGCAGAGCCAGAACTTTTGAGTTTGACACAACTTTTGATCTAAGCATATATCCAAAAGAAAGAGGATATGGGAAACCACATTTCCATTCTATTGTTGATGCGATTGATGGAGCACCCAGAAGAAACAACCTGTCCAGAGAAAAATATGGCATCAAGGCCTGGGATCCGGTTGAAATCGCAAAATGGTTAGACAGAAAGCTGAATATCATTGGCGGCACCCCTCATCTGAGAGAATTGCTAGAAGGGCATCGGCTTAACTCCATGTATGTTTTGACAGCTTATTCAACCGCCATAAGAAATAAGAATCTGCTCATTCGGAATGTAGAAACGGGTGTTGCGGATATGACGACAACGGAACAGGTGATCAGGGAGATACAGAAGGATTACCCAATGTTTGAGAAATATATACAGGAAAGAACCATAAACAATCAGAAAATACTTCGTGCCGCAGTAGATACGGGAAGGATACAAAAAGGAGCTTTTCTCGGTATGATGCGTTATGTGGACACCGCAGCACCTTTCTGGCGAACTGCTGTGCTGGAAGATCCATCTGGAATCAAGGCAGGGAAACAAGCTGGCGAACTTTTTCATAGGATAAAGGGTTCCGGTGGTGAGTTGTTCAATACATTGGAAGCAACTTCCTTGAATAACATGACTCTGGTTAGAGGTATCCTCTCAAACAACAGATTGGTTAGATTTGTGAAATTTGCGACAGCAGATCCAGAAATACAGGCTCGGTATCACCTAGAAAGAGTTCTCCACGCTGAAAAACTTACCCTCACAGAAAGCGAGCTTAATGAGTTCCTCCCACCTGGTGCGAAGATACGACCAGATGTTTTGGAGGCTTTAACTGTCTTTAGAAGCAGAACCCCAGAAATTCTTGGAGATGATATGTTTAGGGTGTATATAGATGGCAAACCGGTAGTGTATAGGACAACCCCAGAGATTCGTGATGGGTTGCTTCTAAAAGAAACAAACTTTATGAAATTTATGGATAAATGGCACTACCCTATGGATTGGTTGCTTCCTGAATCAATCAGAGACAAACCCATAATTAAAAAAGTCAGTAAAAAACTTAAAGTTAATCTTAACTTGCCGACAACTGTTAAAAGGTTGGGGATCACCCTACATCATAAATTTATGACAAAAAATCTCCCTAGGGATAGCCTGGAGTCTATGATGTACTCAAGGGCTACAGGAAAATACGCATTTAAGTATGGCTATTCAACGGGCATGGGAGCATTTAATTGGGTGTATTCTTCTTTGGCGAGAAGGGGGAGTAAAAGTAACGCAGCCAAAAGAACGGTGGATTTAACTCGTGCATACATCTTGGGAGGTGGTTTAAGAAATTCATATAACCACATGAGTATTGACTACTTTGAGAGGAACCAAGCACAGATGATTCGTTATGGTAAATGGGCTAAGATGGCGAATCCGTTTCAATTCTTTCTTAAAACAGCAGAAATGACAGAGCAAAGCAGCAGGCTTGGTATGTTTAAAAATGAGGTGGATTGGTTGAAAGAAAAAGCCGAGAAACAGTTGGGGAGAAAGATTACAGAAAGAGAACTTATCCGACTCCAAAATGAGGCTGCCGACCAAGCACGAAGGACACCCATTGACTTTGAAACTGCTGGCACATGGGGGAGACAATGGAGTCGTATTAAAGCCTTCTTCAATCCTTGGTTGCAATCAAACTCAAGATTGGCACAGGAGGTTTTTGGCACCAGGTATAAGAAGTTGTGGCCAGAGGAGAGGTCAAGAGCCGGTACTTGGGCAAGGAGAGGGTTCACATATATTACCATGCCGACCATCGGTGCGTTTATTTGGAACCATCAAGACGAAGCACACAGAAAGGCTTACGAACAACTCAGCATGGCGAGAAAAATGTTAGGTTTGAATTTTATATTCATTAGAGACGATGCTGAACCTCTTATCCTTACACTACCTGGAATTTGGCAGAATTTTTGGATATTTCATGGTTTCCCAGAGGCAACCCTCCAATGGATTTATGGTAAAGATTCCGAGGTATTTAAAATGGTGGCAGAAGATGCTCTCTCAACCGAATATGGCCCTTCTCATTTTTTACCAGATTTGATTGAACCAATTTGGCAAGATGGAATAAATAAGAAATTCACAGGAGCTCCCCTATACACCAGAGCTGACGAAGATAGATTGGATTATGCACAGTATGATGAGAACACATCAGAAACCGCTAAGTTACTTGCCGAGGCTTTTGATAAAATTGGAGTGGGGGATGTGTCTCCCAAGGGGATAGACCATAAAATTAGAGGATACACAGGATATTGGGGAAGAACCATTACTAGTATTTTGGATGCAGGATTGAAGGGTTTGGGTAGGAGAGATTTAGATGAAATATATAAATTGCCAAAAGGAACAGGAGTGTGGAACGAGTTAAAAAATAATGAATATTTCAGCACCTTTGTTGTGCAGGAATATGCGATGCAAACCGGAGAGAATATTAGTCGTTTCTATGAAGAACTAGAAGATCATAAAAAAACCATCAATGCTCTTGAAAAGAAGAAAGCGGAGTTATTAGAAAGCCAGCAGTTCGACTATGGTTCCGACTTGGGGGAAGTGCTAGATTGGAGCTTAGAGCTTAATTACCAAGAAAAGAGATATGCCTCATTAATAAGGATTAGAGAACGAATAATGAAAAACCACATCAATATTAGGAAAATTAAGGCTACTCCACAACTAAGTAATGATGAAAAAATTAAATTCATAAGGTTACTTGCCCAAGATATGTCATCATTCGCTAAAACAGGGGTAACTCTTATGAGGGATATTGACAGGGCGAAACTAGATATAAAAGAGATCAAGAAGCAGAATAAATAATTGCAAATATATTAAAGAAAGGTTAAACATAAGTAAAGAAAGGTTATAAGAAGAAATGGCAACTTTCGACATCAATGACGTAGCACGCAGGGTTCAGTACACCAGCTCAGGAAGTACAGGCCCTCATACTTTTAGTTTCCAGGTTAATGATACTTCGGAAATTAAAGTTTACGTTGATGACACACTCAAGACTCTCACCACACACTATACGGTCAGCTTAAATTCTGATGGTACGGGTTCGATTACCTTTGGATCGGCAACGACTAGCGGAGAAATCATTACCATTATCGGTAATCTGCCTTTGTCCAGAGCAACTGCCTACCCCACAGGTTCAAGCATTACTTCTTCCAGCCTGAATACAGATTTTGACAACCTTTATATTGCATCGCAACAGCTTACTGAAAACCTTGACAGGTCAGTTCAGCTCAAGCCAAGCACAGAAAGAACTGTTACCGGCACAGAATTTACTACATCTGGCCCACTCTATTTCCCCTATGATTCCACAGTTGCCAACAACGCAAACAAAGCTGTGGTATTTGACAATGCGGGAACAGGGCTGACAACTGCTGACAAGGTTCCTTCCGGTGGCGATAGCACGAAATTTACCTACTCGACAACCACAACGGATGCTGATCCTGGTTCTGGATATGTGAGGTTTGACAATGCAACCCTAGCTTCGGCAACCACAGCCTATGTGGATGATGCAGACGCATTTGGAAACGATATAATTGCTTGGGTTCAGTCATGGGATGACGTAACAGGAAACGCAACAAGCCGAGGCAGAATCAGAATGTACAAGGCGAACAACATCGGTGTCTTTGCGGTTTACAAAATCAATGCGGCAATTACGGATGCCTCTGGTTATACGAAAGTTCCCTTAACTTACATCGCAGGAGCAGGTTCGTTCTCAAATGATGACGAAGTGTTCATCTCTTTTGTAGCGCATGGCGAAGATGGTGTGAGTGCAGGTTTGGATTTCACGTTCAGCAGCACGACAACCGATAGCGACCCAGGTGCAGGAATATTAAGATTCAATAATGGAACCTACAGTTCCGCAACCGCAATTTATCTGGATGATAGTGATTCCAATGGGGTTGACGTAAGTGGAGACACAGATACATGGGATGACAGTACCTCGACAATCAAGGGTTACATCACAATCAAAGACAAGACGACTCAATCCGCTTATGCGAGATTTAAAGTATCAGGCAGTACAACGGATGCTTCCGGATACAGCAAGCTCGCTGTAACACATCTGGACAGCAACGGAACGATTACCAATGGCGGTGCTGTTGCGGTTCACTTCACGAGGTCTGGCGATAAGGGCGATGCGGGATCAATGCTAGGATACCTTTATAACTTTGATACAAGCACTACGGATGCTGATCCTGGTGCTGGAGACATAAGATTTAATAATGGCACTTATGCAAGTGCAACTGCAATTTATATTGATGATGTAGATTCTGCTGGAAGTTCTACTTCTGCTGATGTCTTAACATGGGATGATAGTACATCAACGATTAAGGGATACTTACATATTGACGATGTTAACGATAGTTCAACTTATGCAAGATTTTCTATAACAGGTTCTTCAACGGATGCTAGCGGTTATAATAAATTAGCAGTAACTCATCTAGCTTCGAATAATACATTCTCGGCTGCTGATAGTTTATCAGTACACTTTACAAGGCAAGGTGATAAAGGCGACACGGGATCAACAGGTTCGACAGGTTCAACAGGATCGACAGGAAGTACGGGAAGTACAGGCGCATCAGGAACTAATTCACAACTCTCAATGACATGGGATAATTCTACAGCAGATGCGGACAATGGAGCTGGGAAGATTGCTTGGAACCATGCAACGATTGCAAGT
>Ga0310345_10005495_pt1 | contig 11223 bp, 9 predicted proteins | sample HC15DNA20500_MG_FD_204667 | JGI IMG/M metagenome (GOLD analysis project Ga0310345, IMG submission 204667) | Marine microbial communities from station ALOHA, North Pacific Subtropical Gyre - HC15-DNA-20-500_MG | ecosystem: Environmental > Aquatic > Marine > Oceanic | place: Pacific Ocean: North...
GCAGCAGCAGGAATCCATATAGTTTCTTTACCTACTTCTTTTAAAGTACCGGCTCCATCAAGAAGATTTAGTTCTGCTGCTGTAGTTGTAACAGCAGTACCGCCAATCATCAGCTTGTCTTTTACTATATCAACAAACGTATTCCCAGCCGTTAATAGTTTATCTGCGCTTGTATCCCAAAGAAGGTAAGCACTTGCTGTGTCACCAAAGAATTTAACATCTACACCTGTGTCATCTACACCAAATGTAGTTGCTCCATCTATCTGAACTGTGCCATCAATATCAACATTATCTAAATTAGTTACACCATCTACATCAAGCCCTGCAGCACCTCCTAAAATTAGATCATCTGCCGATGTATCCCAAAGCATGTAAGCACTGGCTGTATCTCCAAAGAATTTAACATCATGCCCAGCATCATCTACACCAACAGTTATTGTGCCTAATGCTGTTAGTCCACCACTAGCTAAAGTCAGTAAATCAGTATCGCTAGTGTGACCTATGGTTGTACCGTTGATGTTTATGTTGTCAACGGTTAGCGTAGTTAGTGTTCCTAAAGAGGTAATATTAGATTGAGCAGCAGTCGTAACTGTTGCAGCAGTACCTGAAGCGTTACCTGTAACATTCCCCGTTAATGCACCTACAAAAACTGTTGAAGTTAACGTGCCTGAACTGGGGTTATAAGTAAGACCTGTATCTGTCTCAATCCCTTGTCCACCTGTAGCTCCATCTACAAACGTGGGGTAAACTGTTTCATCTGTTGAGTCATTAGCACTCGCTGTAACATTTGTTGCCGTTGTAGCAGTTGTAGCAGTATCCGCATTACCTGTAACAGCTCCTGTTAATGGCCCTACGAAAGCGTCTGAGGTGACTGTTCCATCAAAGTATGCGTCTTTGAATTCAAGAGAAGCAGTACCTAAATCTATTTGACTATCTGTAACAGGATATAAAGCAGAAGTAGTTAAAGTTAACCTAGCAGCATTATCTACCTTAAAATCAATTTCATTAGCTGTACCAAAATCAATTGCAGTCTGTGAATCTTCTCCTAGAATTAAATCTGTTGCATATATCGAGGTGATGCCTGTTTGGGCTGCATCAATCGCAAAATCAATATTATCATTACTTGTATCATAGGTAACTGTAATACCACTCTCAGTATTACTAGAAAGCATATTAGTACCGACAGTATCCCTAATATAAGTAGCTAATGCTGTTCCAGCTATTGTTATCTACTGTACCGTCAAAGTAGGCATCTTTAAATTCTAAAGCGTCAGTTCCTAAATCTACAATAGCATTGCTACCAGGAGTTAACGCACCATTTGTTAAGATTAATTGTTTTTCATTGCCAGCATAAAAGTTAATCGTGTCTGCTGTTTCAAAATCAATTTTTGTCTGATCGTCTTCACCGATCTTTATATCGGTAGCTAATAAAGAAGTTATACCTGTCTGTGCAGCATCAACAGCAAAATCTATATTGTCATTACTTGTATCGTAAGTAACTGTTATACCGCTTTCTGTATTGCTAGAAAGCATATTAGTGCCAACAGTATCTCTGATATAAGTAGCTAAGGCAGTACCATCAACAGTAATTGCATCAGCTTCAAGGGTGCCATCAATATCAGCATTGCCAGAAATATCTAATGAAGCTGCGATTATTTCACCACTTACATCGACAGCACCATTAATATCAATGGTAGTAGCAGTTAGTTCTATTTCTGTATCAGATACTAAATCTAATACTCCATCAGCACTTTGATAAATATATGTTCCACTATCACCAAACTGAAGCTGATCTGTACTAGAAAGAAGAAGACCTGTATCAACTACATGGGTAAGCGATACATCCTGGTCATCACCAAAATAAACTACTGCACCATCTGCAAGATACAGATCACTGAATTCTAAAGCAGACGTTCCTAAAGCAGCACCATCACTGGCATCAGGAACAAAAGCTGTAGTAGCTGTAATTGTTGTACCTTGTAATGTACTAGAGCCTGTTAAAGCTCCTGTTACACCTAGTGTCCCACCAACAGTAGCATTGACATCTACAGTTAGTGTATCTGTAGTAACAGTTCCATCAAAGAAAGCATCTTTAAACTCTACTGAACTTGTTCCAAGATCAATGTCATTATCTGTAACTGGAACAATTGCACCGTCTTGTATCCTTATCTGCTCTACAGCAGTGCTGGATACCTCGACAAAAATTCCCCATCTGTTATTGGTACTGTCTGCTGCAATCTTATTAAGAAAATCAAGATCACCAATTTTAGCTATGCTGCCGCCATGAGCCGCTGAACCATCATGTCGATGACCTGTTGCAGCAGCATCACTAGATGAATAAGCAAAAGCATTTAATAGTTGGTTATATTCATTATTGAATAAAGCCGCTGTAATCGTATCTCCATCAGAGATTGTGCTTTGTCTTGTATAGGAATAAGCCATTTATTTATTTCCTGCCAGAGGGCATATAATCTATATAAAACCCATTAATTGAATAAGGAGATTTCTGATCATCACTTTTAATTCTAAGAGATAATGTATACCCGCTGCCTTCTATTGCTTGCCTTACAAGAGGATTTGCGGATGCCCCAAAAACAGCAGTTCCAAAAGTGCTGTCTGAACTACCAAAAGTTGCAGGTATATCAATACTATCTAATGTATATACAGCAGGTTGAGGAGTATCTGAACTTTCAAAATCATATTTAACATGTAGAGATGGTTCTATATCTCCTTCTGGAGAAATAGACATTTTCACATATTTAGGAGTTTTTCTTGTTCCAATATCTCCAAAATCAAGATCAGGAGTATAGTAAAGAGCTTCTATATTTGAAGCAGTCCCCGCTGTATTAAAGGTGCTACCTGTATCGTGGTTATAAATGTAACCTGTGTTATCTCCATGATAAGCCTGTTCTACACCATCATTATCAAAATCAGAAGTAAACCCATTAGCCTGTATACCTTTTGTTTCTGACCATTCAAAACCATTAGGCGTTAACGTGCCAATAACTCCTTTAGAAACTGTATAGCTTATACTGGTATTTGTATAAAATAACCTATATTGAGATTTACTTCTAAGAATACCGCTACTGATAGTATAACTATCAATACTGTCAGCAATAGTCTTAACAATTTTCTGTATCTGCCTACTGACAGAACTTAACTCTACGTCCCCAATACGGGCAGTACCCGCAACAGTACGAATACCATCAGGACTTAAAAATACTAAGTCACCACCAATTTCTTGGATACTATGCCCGTCTAAACAACCAACATTTCTAGTAACAGGTGAAATAGCAATATTATCGCTGTCACTAATATTAGATAACTTAAAAATACTATTCTTACAGAAGATAACTAGGTCGCTACGAAAACTTGCAAGACCTACAACAGCATCTGTTAACTGTATACTCCCTGCACCCGACCCACTAAAAGAATCAACATCAAAGTTAGAACTATAATAAATAGTATTTTTAGCTGTAGGCGCTCCTCCTACAACAAAATGATTTTCGTGCATTACTCCTATTTTAGGAGCTGTTGTACTATCAACTGTAATTTCACTGGCGAAATAAGTTCTATCTCCTAAAGCACCTGTACCTGTCATCTTAAAAAAGAAAGGTTTATTAGCTCCATCACAGATTAATAATTCACCATAGTCAGACGTACCTTCAAATAATGCAAAAGTAGTTCTTCCCTGACTTGATCTGGCAGAAACTGAACGCCCTGTGAATGTACTGTAGTTATCCCCACCACCAGCAACACTGGCTCTATTTAATGTTAGCCAGCTAGTCCCATCCTGACTGAAAAATATACCTGTGCCAGAACAAACCACAAGACCATCTGCATAAACACCCATACCAAGTACAGCATTGCCAGAGTTAGGTCTTGCAGCAGAGCCTCCTCCAAAGAGACTAAACCCATTAATGCGTCGATAGCCACCATCAGGATCAACTTCAAAGTTAAGTAACTCTGTTGCGAATCCAGGCTGTCGCATTAATTCAAGTTGGTTTAGATTAACATTCAAACCACCTCGACATGAAAGGGCAAAGGGCTGGGACATTAAACAAACCTTATCCTGTCATCTTTAAAATAACCTGGAGCAGATTCCATAAGATTTAATTTCATCAGGCGTAATCCTCTTTTATAGTCTTCTGCAGCAAAGGCTGCTGCTTGAGGATTCTCTTTAAATTGATGAATGTAATATCTAGCTCTTGCTAAAAGAACAGGATTATAAATATTAGGAAATACTGTTGAATTACCATGTGCTGATAATTCTGTAGGTAAATCGTAGGCATAAAACCAGATACGATAAACCTGATCTGGAATAGGACTTAAGCCAAACTTTCTAAGATCAGGGCTTTTAATAACCCTATCAGGTACTCCATAATTTTGAGTATCTGCATCATCTTTATTTTGAGCTACTCGAAAATAATCTTTCCATTCTTCTGTTGTAGTAAACCGTAGATTTTTCACTGTATAGGGAGCAGATTCCCCTGATACACCAACAGTTGTTAATAGAAAATTATCCCAGTCAATAGCACCATAGTCAGTTGTTAAACTAGAACTACTACTTTTCAATAGATACCATCGAGTACCTGCAACTGTTTCAATGTAAGTATTTCCATACATAGGGTCAGTTGCACCAGTAAGCGCAGTAGCTAAAAAAGGCCATTGAGGTTCTTCATTAACAATATCCAGATAGGCTCTATTAATACTATCTTTGACATGTGCCTGAATACCAATAGCCCCTGAAAAAGTAGAAGAAGTTAAAACAACCTCATTTAACTCTCTTAACAGCTCATTAGATAAATTAAGATACGTTGCCATAATTAACTACTTTTATTAGATACCTTTATCCTAACTTCAAGTGCATGTTCTTTTTCACCATAGCCAGTTGCTACAGGCAATACATTACTTTTAGCAGCACAGTGTCTTTCAAATTCTTGAATATCTGAATAACCATGTTGCTCATTATAAGTATCTGTCTTTTCAGCCATACGTCACCTTTTCCTGCGTTTAATATGGTTATGACCAAAAATCTTTTCATAATTTTGATCATATTTAATTTTGTTAAACCCTTTTCTAAAACGGCTTTCTTTACTTACAGCTCCTTTAGGATGAAGCATAAAAGGTTTATCTTCGCTTCCAATTTGAGCCATTAGTCAATCCTCATATTAAAAAAAGTGGGAGCTACCTAAGTAACCCCCACCTTTAATTGACAATTAGTCTATACCGTAGAAGGCAGAAACTAATGCTTCACCACGCAACACCTTAGCGCCATAAACGTGTAGACCACGCACAATGTCACCAAAGCTGTCAGGGTCACGAATTACTTCAGTGCTAGTAATCGTCTGAGCTGTTGCTGTAGATGAAATATGACCAGCAATACACTTACCTGCCGCATTAGAAGTATCGGCAATGTTATTACTCTTGTACATATTAAATCCACGCAATAGACCAGAAGATACCAGACCATTCCGTATCGAACCTTGACCAGCATTGTAGTCAACTGAAAGAAGTTTAGAGGCAGTTGAAGCCAAGACTTCATAAAAGTCAGGACTTGCAAGGAACCATCTTCCTTCTTCAGGGATATTCTGCTCATCCATTAGACGAGCCATACGACTCATCACATCAATAGGATCGTGTTCTGAAGAATCAAAACCAATATCCAGATTACCAGTACCATCAAAAGTACCAGCAGCTAGATCGGTTGCGTTATCAGAACCCAATACATGATTAGGACTAGAAGCAGAAACACCTGCAAACATTACAGCAATTACACCTTCATCAAAGGCATCACGCAAAGCGTAGGCAGCAGATGATGTAGCAACATCACGAAAGTTTACATGAGACATATTTGTTTCAATGTCATCAACGATAAACTTAAATGCGTTCGCAGTATCTACGATTAAACTAACTTCAGCGTCAGTCAACTTAGTCTGCGTTACATTCTGCCCTCTCTCATACTGATACACAGTGATTGCGGGTTCTTTAATAATCCTTACCGTATCGCCAAATCCAGCAATTTCGCCAGCATAATCCGTATTGGTTATAGCTTCCGCTACAGAAGCCTTACGGAAAAAGTTTAGAACCTGCTTGGAATAAACTTTAGGTAAGAAAAACGAGTTGTTTTGATTCGCTACGGAGTTACCAAAGTTAGCATCGGTATCCGTACTCGGCTCAAACAAAGCGTCTGATTGGTTATAAGCCATTTAAAATTTCTCCTAAGAAAAGAATTTAGCCTCTGCGAACCCTCCCCTCAGATTGAGCTTGACGAATTTCTTCTTCATGCTTATCAAATTGATCAAGGGACATATTCGCAATTTCAGTTTCAGTCCAAATCTTTGATTGCTGTGGTTCTACATTAGTTGTTTTAGTAGAAACCATATCAGCAGCAGTCCCTGGAGACTGCCTTTGAGGATTTGAACGTCTATTTTTAGAGCTTTGTCCTATGCCAGATTCCAATTTATAAAGATCAATAGCTTTTGACGCTAAAGCAACATTATCAGGATTGCGATATACCCAATCTTGAATCTGTTCTGGTTGATTCTCAGCCCATGCATGAAAATCATCTGACCCTTTAATATCTTCGTAGTCAGGATGACTGTCTCGCATTGCCTGTTCAGCTTCCCGTACTGCAAGCTCTTGTTCTCGCTGCTCAATGGCAGAAAGACGAGGTTGCAAACTGTTCAACTGATCAGCAGCAATATTATGTGCTACAGATTCAACTGTGTCGTATAGATCAGGATTAGCCTCCTTAAACTGTTGAAGTTCTTCTTCAGATTTAGGAGTTTCATATTTAGGCTGGGTTGATTGCAATTGAGATGCAAAATCAATCTCTCTTTGCTTGAACTCACCTATTTTCTGATCGTGATGACGCTTTAGATCATCGTATCTCTTTTTATAGTTATGGTTAGTGGTAGGAGATTCTTCATCAGGGGCCGACTTCTTTCTTCGTCGGGTAGCCTTTGGTTTAGGAGCTTCATCTTCATAATACAATTCATCAGCCTGGGGCATACGTTTACCGTCAGCCTCATGCCAAGACTTTTTCATATTATAAGGATTACCTTCCTGTTCCTCTTCTATCATATCTGTGTCAGACATTACTCTGTTCCTTTTCTAAGGGGCTTGTTTTCTTGCAAGGTAGCCAATTCTAAACGTCTAAAGAATCTGGGGCTTGTCTTTTACAAGGTAGCCTTATTAAATTGAACCAGGATTCAAGCTGGGGGCACGATTCGATCTAAGCATACTTTTCTTAATCTCATCTTGAGCTATCTTTTCATAAGCTAAAGGATCTTCATCCTTCTGCTTATAAAGTAGCAAGCCGCCTTCTTGGGCTGATTCTCTCGTTGTTTGAAGACCACCATCAAAAGCAAGTTCAGCTTCATCCATCATCGTCTGAAGATTATCTGCACCTACTTGATCAGTAGCCTTCTTGGTGAATACAAACTCTCCATCCGACAATCTTGCCGGTATTGAATCTGATACACCTGTTCCTGGGCCTTCAACTTCTCCAGACCCAGTAAACTCAGAAGCAGTCGTCATCACTTTGTCAAATATCTGACTTAGCTTTGGGTCTGCCTCTAAAGTATTCATTAAATAACTTTGTTCTTCTTCATCCAGGGATTCATCCATAACAAAGTCTATGTATTTGTCTTCCATCTCTACATCAGGTAATTGTGATGCTTCAGCTTCTGCCATTTCTTCTGGTGGAATATTTGGATAAGTATCCACTGGCATCTCTTGTTCCATTTCAGGAGGAACCATTAGTGATCCTTCTTGTTTAGGAGATCTAATATAACCACCATCAGCTTCTATTAAAGGCGCGACTCGATCAGTCGGTAGATAGCGACCAGGCGTTGTTTTTGCTGCAGCTTGTCGTTCAGCAGCAACTCTTGCTTCAACCTGTGCCAAATAATTAGCAGCTCTTTCTTTATTTAAGCGAATTTGATTATCCTGATACTGTTCTGCCAACTTACGCCGCATCGCTACTATGTCGAAAGCAGCTTCTTTAGAAAATAAATCAGACTCACTTAAAATATCCATCCCTTCTTGTTCTTCTTTAGAGACCATAGAACGCATATATTCTTCTTTATCAGGTCTTTTTGAAGGAACATTAAGCATCATTGCTTTATCTTCATCTGCTAATAAGGTTCTATCTCCTAAAGAATCCATAGGGGCCATAGGGCCATAGGGGGCCGAAATACCCATAGGTTTAGGTCCAGGTGAGAGATACTCTTTATAATTAGCCATTATTCTTTCCTTTCCATAGCTTCAGTTACACTATCCTTCAACTGCTCTAGGCGTACCAGCAAATTCACCTTCCCCTGGCTGCGGTACATTTCCTGTTCCGATGTTGCCGCCACCAGTACCTGTAACTCCAAGTCCTTGAGCTGCTGGAGGTAGTCCTTCAGGGGTTCCCATAGCTCCAGGTTGTTCACCAAGGGGGCCAGCTTCCGCGCCAGTTGCTTGTCCAGCATTCTGCATTCCTATTATTCTTGCCATAATCGCTGCTTCATCAGGATCATTCATTAACTCATCAGGATCTAACTCAAGACTGACTGCCAGTTCACTGATAAGTTTGTTGACCTTAATGAAAGGAGCAACAGCAGGGTTTTGGATAGTTTGTAAGAAAGTAGTCAGTCGTTGACTTCTTACTTCTTTTTGCATCAGGCTACTTGTACCAGTAGCTTTAACTTCAAGATCACCTTTAACATCTATCTTGTTATCAAGGAATTGCATGTTCCATTGGAAATAAGATTCACCTAAAGGCTTCAAAAGAAAATCATCAAGGTTCTTAATAACAGTCTTAATATTTAAACTGGCTGCACCAAGCAGCATAGACATACCAGAAGCAGTACGAGTCATACTCTGTACGCCTGTCATACCATGAGAGTAACTTGGTATGCCTGTTTGCTCATCTGCAAGCTGTCTGAACTTATCAAACATCATCATGTTTTCAGTTGAAGTATTAGGAAACTTCAAACCATTAATTGCTGTCCCTGGTACTCCTGCCTGTCGTCTAAATATTTTACCTGGATAGATTTCCATGTTCTGACCACCTACCAAGGCAGTCTCGTCAACATCAAAAACAAGGGAACCTGACAACGCAAGATTATCTATTGCCATTCGTGCATGACCATTCATTATCTTTTGAGAGTCATTCATGTTTTCAGCAACACCAATGCCAAAGAAACTATAAGGGTTTCTTTCATAAGGAAATGAATGATAAGGAATTCGATAAGGCGTAAATGGATTAACTACAGCACGAAGTAATTTACCATTACACATCCAAGCATTGATCTGCACCTCATCTAAATCGTCAACAGACTCATCTATTTCCATGCCCACCTGTCGAGCATATTCAGCATCCATGACACCCCAATACTCGATAACTTCATACTGACCTGCACCATAAGTTTCAGCTCTTGAATCATCCTTTAATGAGGATTCATAATCTGTCTCTTCATAGTTAGGCCCAGCAGCCAAAGCTTCCCTGATAGCATCCCGATTGAAATAAGGCATATTTACAAGGGAACGAAGTTTGGTTCTATTCATCTTATGCCGATGAAACACAAACTCACATTCATTGATATTGGTTGCGTTAGGATCAGGAAAGAAGTCCCAAATAGAAACAAATTCTATTCGTGGTACTCTGACATTAAGAGGGTTATAAGTTCTGTTGCCTTCTTCATCTTCTTCCCATTTGTTCAATGTCTTATTGAAATTAAACGGGCCTTTAACAATGCCTGTACCAAATAAAGAAGATTCAAACAAAGCATTTCTTATTTCACTTGATCCATTAGATTCTTCAATCTGATCATGGATAAGTTTTTCCATGCGTCTTGAAGATGCTTCTGCAGGAGAAACCCTGAAAGCTGTAGGATCTAAAGAAGGCCCATCAACTAACTCATTCTCTAAAGCTTTGTCGATAGGCACAACATCAAACTTACCACTATCAAATGTAGCACCAGGTTTAAGTGTTTTACCATCACCTGCGAAGCCAACATCAAAAGGATTATCACCTGTTTCAGGTGTAGCCTCTTCTGTAGGTATAGAAGTTTCTATGCCAGGTATAGGTGTATCATTGTCAAGATGAGCATGTTCAGCAACACCTTCTGGCATCTTAGTTGCTGAGATACCAATAGGAAATTTATTGGCTCCAAAAATAACATCCACAAGCTGACCAAAAGCAGCTAGAACTTTTGTCTTTGTTACTTTAACAAAAACTCTAGACTTTTCAGATTCTCTGAACCTAACGTCTTTGTCGTAGATACCACGATAATTATGATAAGCAGTTATCCATCTGCCTTCATCATTATTCCTGGCGGCTGTCGCCTTAACGTATCTGTCAGTCAGTAACGCAACAAGATTCTGTTGTAAGGTTTCTTCAAGCGAAAGCTCAAGCCCTTGCTCATTTTCTACCTTTTCAAAATAAAGTTCGTTTGCTGTTAGATTATTTTCTTCAGCCATGAACTAATGCTCTATTGATCAGGCGTAGCACCAAGATGCAAGAACTCAACAAGATAAGTTACTGTCGTTGCTGCTGTTGCAAGGTTATTAGCCAAAGGCTTCAAACGAGCATACAGAGTTCTTGCTGAAGCTGAATACAAGGTTGCTGCAATTACAATTGCTTCACTTGTTGCAGGGCCACCTACAACACCAGCAGTTACACCAGTACCAACAAAAGCATTGGCTGCATGACCATGTGAATTCTGAATAATGTAAAGTGGAGCATTAGCTACCCAGGTTACTGCTGATCCACCATCATCAAGAATAGCTTTCTCATCAATAAGCTGACCACCACCTGCGGCAGTACCTAAATCAAAATCAACATCGTCACCTGATGCTCCAGCAGTAACAATGTTACCAGCAGGAACTGCAATCAAATTACGAATAATAGTATCAGCAGGTTGCGTAAAACTTACATCATAAGTTGCATCTGCAGTTACTGCGATAGTACCTGTTGTACCAGAAGTCCAAGAAGTCATAAGATTGTCTGCAACCTCACGAACATCAGTTGTTCTAGCTGAGTTCCTTCCTGTGTCTCTGATATTGTAAACTGGGTTTGCCATTTATATCTCTCCTTTTAGATATAAGTCATTTTAGCTATCAATAGCTAATATTAAGTGCTGTATATTAGACAAATTTTAAAATTTTACAAGCTAGTAACCAAAAACACTATCAGCGGGTGTATAAGCCTGTTGCCGCCTTAAATCCCTCATC
>Ga0310345_10005496_pt1 | contig 11219 bp, 9 predicted proteins | sample HC15DNA20500_MG_FD_204667 | JGI IMG/M metagenome (GOLD analysis project Ga0310345, IMG submission 204667) | Marine microbial communities from station ALOHA, North Pacific Subtropical Gyre - HC15-DNA-20-500_MG | ecosystem: Environmental > Aquatic > Marine > Oceanic | place: Pacific Ocean: North...
AGGCCGCAATATTGCCTGCGAGCATCATCTTGTTGATGCCGATGCGCGCTGAATAGCGTCCGGAGAGAAAGTTTCCGAGCATGTATCCAAGCGTTATGACTGCGAAATACATGCCATATTGAGACGGTGTGAGACCCAGCAGTTCCGTGGCTACAAAAGGGCCGCCGCCGAGAAAGGCGAAGAAGGCGCCGGATGTGAATGCGGCAGTCAGAGAATATCCCCAGAACCGGCGGGACCGAAGCAACTCGGGATAGTTGCGAAACTGGCCGCCCAGACTGGAGGACTGATTTCGGTTCGTTTCGCCAAGATCGAGATAAACGATGATCACGGCAAAGAGGCCGAAGCCGAGCATCAGGTAAAACGGGGCCTGCCAGCCATAGGTTTCGCCCAGAATGCCACCGATGAGAGGCCCGATCATGGGGGCCGCCGTCATGCCCATGGTGATATAGCCGATGCGGCTGGCGGCTTCGTTTGCCTCAACAGTGTCGCGCACGATCGCACGCGAAAGAACCATGCCGGCTGCCGAAAAGGCCTGACATATGCGGAAGAGAAGCAATATCTCGACTGTCGGGGAGAGTGTGGCAGCAAGCGTACTCACCACGAAAACAGAAAAACAGAACAGCATGACCGGTCGGCGACCGAAACGGTCGGATGCAGGCCCAATGAAAAGCTGCAGGATGGCTGTCGCGCCCAGATAGAGTGATACCGTCAACTGCACCACGGCATAGTCGGCATCGAAATGAGCGGCCATCTGGGGGAGTACGGGCAGGAACACATTCATCGAAACCGCGGCGGTCGCGGCTGCAATCACGAGTGTAAGTATGTGTGGTGGTGTGGTGTTGTCGATCGCCCGACTGGCCATATGCCTGTTTTCCAAATGTCGCTCGTGGCCTTCTGTGCTGACGGAATCACGGCCTGATGTTCCAGCTTGATGAAGACGCGAAGGCGTTGAGATCTGCAAGGTCCAGTTGCCGGTCGGGGGCAGTTCCAACCTATCCGCCGGTCACGCTCATATGCCTGGAGACGGCGGGCTGTCTCGTGGTCCGGTCGATCACGAAGTCATGGCCTTTGGGCTTGCGCAGAATTGCCTCGTCGATCGCTTGTGACAGTAGCGCATTGCTCTCAGACGCGCGCAGCGGAGCACGCAGATCAGCGGCGTCTTCCTGGCCAAGACACATGAAAAGCGTGCCTGTGCACGTAATGCGAACGCGGTTGCAGCTTTCACAGAAATTGTGGGTGAGGGGCGTGATGAAGCCAAGCCGCCCGCCGGTCTCCTTCACCTGGACATAACGAGCCGGACCACCAGTCTTGAAAGGAATGTCTTCCAGCGTGAACTGCTTTTCCAACTGGCTGCGCAACTCGCTCAGTGGCAGGTACTGGCTGGTCCGGTCGCCATCTATTTCGCCCAGTGGCATGGTTTCGATCACGGTCATGTCCATGCCCCGGCCATGGGCCCAGCGCATCATCTCGGGAAGCTCCCGTTCGTTGAAGCCGCGCAGGGCCACCGCGTTCAACTTTACTGCGAGACCAGCATCCAGCGCAGCATCAATGCCGCGCAGAACGCGATCCAGATGGCCCCAACGGGTGACCTCATGAAACTTCTGCGGATCAAGTGTGTCCACAGACACATTCACGCGTTTCACGCCAAATTCGGCAAGTTCGTGAGCGAAGCGTTCGAGCTGGGAGCCGTTGGTCGTGAGGGTCAGCTCCTCCAGCGCGCCTGTTTTCAGGTGACGTGAGAGGCTTTTGATGAGCTGCATGATATTCTTGCGCACCAATGGCTCGCCGCCGGTGAGACGCAGCTTTTTGACACCTTTTTCCACGAAAACGGTGCACAGGCGATCAAGCTCTTCGAGGCTCAGCAGGTCCCGTTTGGGAAGAAAGGTCATGTCTTCAGCCATGCAATAGATGCATCTGAAGTCGCACCGATCGGTCACGGAGACACGCAGATAATCAATCCTGCGCCCGAACGGGTCCACCATGTCGCCGAATGCTGTCATGCTGTATATCCTGCTCCGCCCGGTGGGACGGTTCTCGTCTTTCAAGGAGGCGGAGCCTATCACCGGGCCCGACCGTGCTGCAATCAGGAACGATGAGGAAGTGTCACAGCCATGAAGCCTCCGCTCGAGATCAGGGTGGCATCCGACCGCCGCCGTTTGACGCTGACCTTTCCCGATAGCGCGCCTTGCGGCTTGGACGCGGAGTATCTGCGGGTTTTCTCGCCTTCAGCTGAAGTTCGCGGACACGGTCCTGATGACAAGGTGCTCCAAACGGGCAAGCGCCATGTCATGATCACGAATATCGAGCCGGTGGGAAATTACGCCATCCGCATAACCTATTCGGATGGTCATGACAGCGGCATCTACACCTGGCGCTATCTGAAGGAGCTTTGCGACAGCCACGAAACCAAGTGGGCCGAATATCTTGCCGAGCTGGAAGTAGCAGGCGCAGACCGCGAATAGTACCGCCTTTAGCTTGAGGCGTCGTGACTTTCCGTAGGTGCAGGAGGGCGCGGAACCAGGTGAACCACGCGGTAGCCTTCGCGCTCCATCGCCATGAGCAAGCTTGGCAACATGCGGGCGGTTCGCCTGTGAATGTCATGCAGCAGGATGATGCCTGAACCCCGCTTGCGCAGCGCCCTCATGATCCTGTCGCGGATCTGGTCGGGTGTCGAAACCCAGTAATCTTTCGAATCGATCGTCGGATCAATGACCGTTATGCCCTGGCGGGCGAGGCTGTCGCGCAGCTTTGGCGTATCGGCGAGATAGGGGAAGCGGAAAAACGGTGCGGTTTTTCTCTCCAAAGGCACAAGTGCGCGGTCGAGGCTCGCCTGGCCAGCCTTGATCTGCTGACGGGCATCGTTTGTGTTGATGCGAGCGAGGTTGAGGTGGTTCTGCGTGTGCGAGCCAATCGTGTGGCCTGCAACCGCGACCTCCCGCACAATGGCGGGATAGGAATTGGCCATCTGTCCGACCATGAAGAATGTGGCTTTCACATCATGTCGCGCGAGAGTTTTGAGGATGTTTCGTGTGTGGTGACGGATCGGACCATCATCAAATGTCAGCACGACTTCCCCCTCGGAAAGCTTCAGGTCGTCGATGCTGTTTACTGCTATGGTGCGACCGGCCAGTCCAGGCTTGTTCAGCGGAAATTGCGCCTGCAAAGGTTGGGCCGCTTGATGCTCAGGCGATGTAAAGGCCGTGGGTGCAGGCTGATTGTGGGTACAAGCCTGCAGAGCAAGTGCCGTGACCAGACCTGTAACCTTCCAGAAATTGAACATGCAACCTGCTCGCATAAGTGGAGATGCGGGCAGTCTGCGATGCTATGGTTAACGGATGGATAATTCCGGCTGCTGCCTGTTTCCTTCCGGATTGTTTAAGACGCAGCCGCCACGGTCGGTAACTGTGCTTCTTTGGCCACAAAGTCAGGCAAACAGGCGCTTAATCACATCGACGTGACTATGAATGCCGCTGATATTCAGAGAGAGTTAACCTAACGCCGATGAGTTGGCAGGGCTGCCTGCGCATTGGGCCTACACTACCTTGCGACGAAACCGGCAGCGGATCTGGAGCATTCACCTGCTTGACCGACGGGATTATTATGGGGAGCGCCATGAAGGCGAGTTTTTTCAAGTCCACTGCCGTTTTGGCACTCGTTCTGACGGTAGGTGGCGCGGTCGTGCCTACAACGGCTCAGGCTGAACAGAAATATCTGTTCGACTATCTCTTTGGCGGCAATCAAAAGCGTCAGCAGGTGCGCAAACCAACGCCCCAGGTCAGGCAGCAGGTTCAGCCGCGCCAGCGCAAGCAGACGGTAAAACGCGCTGCGCCGAAACCGCTGCCCAAGATTTCCGGCCCGCAATATTACAATTACAAGGTCGCCGCTCTCTCTGCCGTCAGTTTCGCTTCAATCATCGAGGCAGCCGAAGGTGAGGGAGCAAATGCCACTTTCGCCGAAGCCATGAAGACGCTGAGCGGTGAAGATTTGCGTGCAGAGAAGGCTGTGGCAGCTGCCATTGCCGAATATTACGCGGCCAATCCGGATTTTATATGGCTTGAGGATGGAAAGCCAAACAGCCGCGCGGAGCGCGTGCTTGAAGTACTGGCTGAGGCCGGGGAGCATGGGCTGGATGAAACCCACTATGCCGTCTCCCTTCGCCCCAGTGCAGCGCTTTCCGAGGATGATGATGAAGCCTTGATGGCGCAGGCGCGCTTCGAGATGCAGTTGAGCGCCAAGGTTCTGCGTTACGTTCTGGATGCGCGGCGCTCGCGAATCGATCCGAACAAGATTTCCGGTTATCATGATTTCGACCTGCCGGAGGTTGATCTCGTCAAGGCGCTCGATATCCTTGCGCATACCTTCGATCCGCAACGCTATCTGAAAAGCCAGCATCCGCAGAACGAGCTTTATGCCCATCTGCGCCGGGAACTCGCCGCGCTGCGCAAGAGCAGCGAGCGTGAGATCGTGGTGGACCCGGATACATTTATCCGACCCGGCAAGGCGCATGAGGAATTTCCCAAGCTGATGCAGCTCATCAAGCGGGATGAGGAACTTCAGCTCAGCGAGGAGCAGCGTGCGCTTTTTGCGGCTTATGACGGCGGCGACATCTATGCGCCAGATCTGGTGCCGCTGATCAAAGCTGCGCAGAAGGCCAAGGGGCTGACGGCTGATGGCATCATCGGCAAGCGTACCGCCGCGGCGCTTGCCGGTGAATCCAAGGCTGCTCGCATCGAGAAGGTGAAGCTGGCAATGGAGCGCCTGCGCTGGCATCCCTCAAAGCTTGGCGATACGCGCGTCATGATCAATGCTGCATCCTATACGGCGCAGTTCATCGAGAACGGGCAGGAGAAGCTGTCCATGCGGGTGGTTGTCGGCAAAAAGGCCAATCAGACGACCTTCTTCCACGACGAAATCGAATATGTGGAATTCAATCCATATTGGGGAGTGCCGCGCTCCATCATCGTCAATGAGATGCTCCCGCGGTTGCGTCGGGATCCCGGCTATCTTGATCGTGCAGGCTATGAGGTGACGGATTCCCGTGGGCGCCGCATCCCGTCGAGCACGATCAACTGGGGGCGGTATGGGGCGAATATCCCGTACAATGTCCGCCAGACGCCGAGTGAACGGAATGCGCTGGGTGAATTGAAGATCATGTTCCCCAACAAGCATGCCATCTACATGCACGACACGCCCGCCAAGAACCTGTTCTCACGGGATATGCGGGCCTATAGTCACGGTTGTGTGCGCCTTGAAGATCCTCGCGCAATGGCCGCCGCAGTGCTGCAAAGCACGCGGGAGGACGTTACCTCGTCCGTCAATCGCGGAAAGAATGCAAGGCGGAACGTGCCCACAAAGATCCCCGTCTATGTCGCCTATTTCACTGCATTTCCCGATGCACAGGGCAAGGTCGGGTACTACGAGGATATCTATGACCGCGACGAGGCGTTGCTGAAGGCGCTGGCAAAAGTTCAGGAGCAGAGATCAGCCGGTAGCTGAGGCGGATTGAGCTGCGTTCAAAGCCGTTGGCGGAAACGCCGACGGCTTTTTTCTTTGGTCAACGCCAGAATGACGGTAGCAGAAGAACGAGAACCGCCAGGATCTCCAGGCGTCCAAGGAGCATGGTGACTGTAAGTATCCACTTGGCGTAGTCGCTAAGTGGAGCGAAGTTGCCAGCCGGACCGATTATCGGGCCAAGGCCGGGGCCGACATTGGTCAGGGCGGTCAGGCTTGCCGTGATCGAGGTCGTGATCTCCAGCCCACCGGCGGCAAGCAGCGCGGAAGCCAGCGCCCAGACAAACAGAAAGGCGAAGATGAACAGCGTCACGGAGCGCTGCATCTGTGCATCCACGATGCGGTTCCCATAGGGCACGCTTTTTATGGCATTCGGGTAGACCAGCATATGGAGGCCGTTCAGGATCATGCGTCCCATGATGAGGAAGCGGTAGGCCTTGATCCCGCCTGCTGTGGAGCCGGAGCATCCACCGACGAAGGTTGCCAGAAAGGCCAGAGTGACCGCCAGAGGCCCCCAGAGCGTATAGTCTTCGCTGGCGAAGCCGGCCGTCGTGATGATTGAGACGAAGTTGAAAGCGGCTGCGGTGAGTGCTTCACCAAAGGGCACATGTGCACCAAGGGTGCGTTCCAGCGCTGCAAGAAACACGAATATCCCGACATAGGTCATGAAGAGCCTGATCTGGGGATCACGGACCGCATCAAGCCGTCCACGCACCATCATCAATATCAGGATTGAGAATGGCAGAGCCGAAAGGAGCATGAAGACCGTGCCAACCCATCTTATCGCATAGCCTTCATAGTGGCCGATGGAGGCATCGTGGGTCGAAAAGCCGCCCGTGGCGATGGTGGTCATTGCATGATTGATCGCGTCGAACAGGCCCATGCCGGCGGCCACATATGCGACGGCGCACAGCACCGTGAGGCCGAAATATACGGCGAGCAGAGCCTGGGAGAGGGTGGTCAGACGACTGAATGGTTTGTCTTCGATATCCGAGGATTCGATGCGAAGATATGAAAAGCCGCCGACCTTCAGGATGGGAAGCAAAAACAGACCCAGCGCGATCACACCGATTCCGCCGATCCACTGCAGGACCGAGCGCCACATCAATATGCCTGGAGGGGCGCTGTCCAAGCCGGAGATGACGGTGGAGCCGGTTGTGGTGATTGCAGATACGGATTCGAAAACTGACGAGGCGAAATCGAGTCTCAGTGAAGAGGCATAGAACGGTACCGCACCGACCAGGCCCACGGTCGCCCACAGAACCGTTACGACCAGAAATGCAAAGCGCGTGGAAAGCACCGGTTCGCGCGTATGTGTGGCCAGCGCGGAAGCGAGTGCAAGGCCGCCGGTCGTAAGGGCGCTGGCGAGGAAGACGGACCAATCGTCATTGCCGTAATAGATGTCGACGAATGCGGGAACCAGCATCGCCGCTGCTACATAGATGGCAAAGATGGAGGCGACATAGGCCGCCGCTCTGACTGGAGCTGCGTGCAAGGACGTATCGCTTTCTTGAAAAACCGATTGGACGACTTTTTAGGTCCGATCCTCATCTGCCGGGTTGCAGATGGTGGGCGCGACAGGGATTGAACCTGTGACCCCACCCGTGTGAAGGGTGTGCTCTCCCGCTGAGCTACGCGCCCGCCCGACGGCAAATTGCCGAGCGAGCGGCGATATAGAAGACGGCTTGGGTGCAAGTCAAGAGACTGCGTGACCTTGAGACGCCAGGATCAGCTTCTGCGCCAGTTCGACCGTCAACTCATCAAAGTGAGAAATCACACGGCTTGGCTCGAACACTTGGACCGGCTGATCGGTATATCCGAAATCCACGGCCACCACCGGGATTCCGGCAGCCTTGGCAGTATCGATATCGGTACGCGAATCGCCGATCATTACGGCGCGTTCGGGATCGCCGCCGGCCATTGCGATCGTGTCGGTCAGGTGGCGCGGGTCGGGCTTGCGGTGACCGAATGTGTCAGAGCCACAGATTGCCGAGAATAGCGCCGTCATCTGCAACGCCTCCAGGAGCTGGCGTGACAGGCCTTCATATTTGTTGGTGCAGACGGCTGTCAGGTAGCCGGCCTCATGGAATCGCGCAATTGAGGCGAGGACACCGTCGAAAGGGCGCGACCTGCCCGGCATGTTGGCGGTGTAGTGGTCGAGGAATATCTGTTGCAGGCGATCAAGCTCGCCTTCGGCAAGACTTCGCCCGTGGGCATCGAAGGCGCGCTGGATCATGACCCTGCTGCCAAAGCCCACATAGCGGCGTATCTCGCTTGTGTTCACCGGTCCTATGCCGACACCTTCAAGGCAGTGGTTGAGGCTGTCGAGCAGGTCGGGAGCAGTATCGATCAAGGTGCCATCCAGATCGAACACGATAATGGGCTGCGTCATGAAAATCCTCCTGGCTGGTGCTTCTGGTAACAGGCTGGATAAGGGCGGGGCAACAGTCAGGCAGCCGCAGCATATCTCCAGAATTGCCCAGACTTGCGAAAAAGGGTAGGGAACCAACCCAGACAGTGAGGGCGGAATGGCAGACCAACAGGCATTGAAGATTGAAGCGGCGCGAGAGGCGCTGAAATTCGTCGAAGATGGAATGCGGCTGGGAATCGGTACCGGTTCGACAGCTGCCGAATTCGTTCGCCTTCTGGCGGAGCGTGTGGACGATGGTCTCAACGTCATCGGCGTGCCCACATCAGAACGGACAGCAAAGCAGTGCCGCGAGCTTGGGGTGCCACTCACGACCCTTGAGGAAACACCGGAACTCGACCTTGGGATTGATGGCGCTGACGAGATCGGTCCTGAACTTGCACTCATCAAGGGCGGCGGTGGAGCCTTGCTCCGTGAGAAAATCGTGGCGGCAGCCTGCCGGGAAATGATTGTCATTGCCGATGAAACCAAGCTGGTGGACACGCTCGGCGCGTTTCCGCTGCCGATCGAGGTGAACGAGTTTGGTCTGGGGGCGACAAAAGCCGCCATAGAGCGCGCCGCAGAAGGTCTTTCATTGAGCGGTGAGATCCGCCTGCGTGAACGTGAAGGCAAGCCTTTTGTAACCGATGGTGGACATTTCATCCTCGACGCATCTTTTGGCCGCATTCGCGAGCCAAGAGCGCTTTCGGATGCGCTTCATGCTATCCCCGGCGTTGTCGAACATGGGCTATTCCTGGACATGGCAAGCCGTGCGGTGCTTGCAGGCGCACAGGGCGTGCGCATGCTCCAGGCTTGAAGAAGCAGAGCAAGAAGTAATGAGATACAACGGAGTTGTAACGCAATGAATATGGCCAAACGCGCTCGCCACGTCGCGCTAGCCGCTGCGATGGCCTTTTCCATGCTGTCGATGAATGCAGTCGCGCAGGAAATTTCCGATTCGCACCTCAAGGCCGCCCGCGAAGCCGTGGCAGCCATCAACGCCACCTCGGATTATGATGTGGTGCTTCCACAGGCAGCACAGAATCTGAAGACGCAGCTCATTCAGCAAAGCCCTAATCTGGTGGACCTGATCAACCAGACGGTTGATGAAAAGGCCCTGGAGCTTGCGAGCCGTCGTGCTGATCTCGAGCAGGAAGCCGCGCTTGCCTATGCCCGCGTCTTCAGCGAGGAGCATCTGACTGCGATCGCCGAGTTCTACAACTCCGAAGCCGGCAAGAAGCTTGTCGCTGACGGTCCGATTGTCATTCGTGAAGTTGCCAAGGCTGGTGAGATCTGGCGGCGCGGAATTGTCCGCGATCTCTCCAACGCGGTTGGTGAAACGCTTCAGGCTGCAACGAACTCCCAGGCTCCTGCCGAGGGCAACAACCAGTAGGTTCTGGAGAACCGGTCCCTGAACAGCAACAAGCCCGGGCGCGCAGCCCGGGCTTTTTTGATGTTGGAAGCGCCGTGCGTTGCCCGATCTGGAGGCTAGATGCTTTGGAGAGCCCGCCTTGCGACATAGAGCGACACTGCCGCCGCATTTGACACATTCAGCGAGCGAATGGCTCCAGGCATGTCGAGGCGCGCCAGAGCGGTAACGGTTTCCCGCGTTTTCTGCCGCAGGCCCTTGCCTTCCGCGCCGAGCACCAGCGCGATCCGTTCCCCCGACAGCGTTTCCTCGAGAGGGGCCGGGCCTTCCGAATCAAGCCCGACAGTCTGGAAACCTGCCGCATGAAGCTCTTCCAGCGCGGCGGCAAGGTTTCTGACTTCAATGTGATCAATATGTTCGAGGGCGCCCGAGGCTGACTTGGCAAGCACACCCGATTCGGTGGGGCTGTGGCGCGTTGTCGTGACGAGTGCACCTACGTCGAACGCGACGGCGGAGCGCATGATGGCACCGACATTGTGGGGATCGGTGACCTGGTCCAGTACCAGGACAAGGTTCGCTTCACCAAGCGCGCTCAGCGCCTTTGCCTTGCGTCGGTATGCTTCCACGACAACGCCCTGATGAACTGCATCGCTGCCAACCAGTGCGTCGATTGCTTTCGGTTCGACGAGTTCAGCGGGGAAGGGGAGTAGCTCCAGATCGCCCAGTTCAAGCCGTTGTGCGGCATTTCGCGTGACCATCATGCGCAGAATCTTGCGCGATGGATTATCCAGCGCAGCACGAACCGTGTGCAGTCCGTAGAGACGCACCTGATTCTCCGGCAGGTCCGGTGCGTTTGGCTCCGTCACCTGCTTGCGTTCGCGATGTGCGCGCCTGAGGCGTGCGTAATGGCTGTCTTTGGCCGAGCCGGCCTTCTTGTCATCTGTCATGATTGCAGCGCTATAAACCATGATACGCTGACCTGCCATCAGGCAGTTGGCCAGGAGCGGCGAAAAATTATCCACTGCGTGCTGTCACACTGTTGACAGAAGAAGTCGTCCTCGCCATAACGCGCCTCGCAGACGGGCCGAGGCAAAAACCGAAGCTCAGACGCAAAAGTAGCTCGCTTCACGGTTCCGGTTTCGGAGGGGTGTCCGAGTGGTTAAAGGAGACGGACTGTAAATCCGTTCGCTATGCGTACGCTGGTTCGAATCCAGCCCCCTCCACCACCGGCCGGACCGTGCGAGTTGCCCTCCAAGTGAAAAGTGAAGGAGGGCTGTTCACGCTGTATGCGGGTATAGCTCAATGGTAGAGCAGCAGCCTTCCAAGCTGAATATGCGGGTTCGATTCCCGCTACCCGCTCCAGATGCTCCTCATACACCAAGTGGATTGATTGCCGGTCGCGGTCGGCTTTGCCCATCATTCGGCAGTCCGATGGCTTTGAATGAAGCAAGACCCCTTGTTTTTTTCGGCCATAGCCGCTAATCGCCCCCGCATCTGCAATTCCAACCACGCCGCCTAAGGGAAATAAGATGGCCAAAGGTAAATTTGAGCGTACGAAGCCGCATGTGAACATCGGGACGATCGGTCACGTCGACCACGGCAAGACGTCTCTGACGGCCGCGATCACCAAGTATTTTGGTGAATTCCGCGCCTATGACCAGATCGACGGTGCGCCTGAAGAGAAGGCACGCGGTATCACGATCTCGACGGCTCACGTCGAGTATGAGACGGAAGCGCGTCACTACGCTCACGTCGACTGCCCGGGCCACGCCGACTATGTGAAGAACATGATCACCGGTGCGGCACAGATGGACGGCGCGATCCTGGTTTGCTCGGCCGCTGACGGCCCGATGCCGCAGACCCGCGAGCACATCCTGCTTGCCCGTCAGGTTGGCGTTCCGGCCATCGTTGTCTTCCTGAACAAGGTTGACC
>Ga0310345_10005498_pt1 | contig 11217 bp, 5 predicted proteins | sample HC15DNA20500_MG_FD_204667 | JGI IMG/M metagenome (GOLD analysis project Ga0310345, IMG submission 204667) | Marine microbial communities from station ALOHA, North Pacific Subtropical Gyre - HC15-DNA-20-500_MG | ecosystem: Environmental > Aquatic > Marine > Oceanic | place: Pacific Ocean: North...
AAGTTTGTTCAACATCTTCGACTCTGATTTCTTTATTGTTTGTAATTCCTAGAGTTAATCTTTCCCCAATTAAATCTACTACAGCATCAAAAGATGAGGAGGTGAAAGTCTCACTCTTTGGATCTGTAAACAGGGAGTTGGAAATGTCACTTGATCTGTTCGTTCTCTCTTCTTGAGTTTCTTTGAAGGTAGAATATTTTACTTTCTCAAATCCATATTGATCATTATTTAAAAATTCATAGAGCTTTACTCTGGCTTGCAACTCAGACAATGCTGAACGAAAATTTTTAAGTAAAATTTGATGCACTATCACTTGGTGACTTAACTGAACTTCCTCAATCTTATCTAGCTCTTCGAAAGAAGTGATCAGATCATCTGATACTCGATCTATCATTGTGTTGTGTACTTCTGTGCTGACATTAGAAAAAACAGAAGCTTGATATACCTTCAAACTTGGAATAATTATTTCCTGTGCAAGCTCTCCCCTTAACTCTGCAAAGGCTTCTTGGAATTCAGCTAGAGTGCTGAATCCTCCCTGTTGTCTTCTTTCATTTAGATACTTTAGTACCTGCTGTGTTTGACGACTCTTAACTGTTCCACTAAATTTTTCTAAGAACTTATTCATAATATTTGCCTACAAGTTTAAAGCTCTAACCTCTAAGATGTTTAAAGAATCAGGAAAATCTTTTTTAGTTTTTATAGCTGTATCCACACTAGATATGTGTTGAGTAAATAACTCTGTAGGAGTCCCTTCTATTGTTTCTTTCCCAATAACAGTGAAATAATAATTAGATCCACTGGGAAGACTGGCAACGGTTACAGTCATAGGAACAACTGTATTCGTTTGAGAACCCGGAGTAAATACTGGACCAATTGCCCAGTCCTCATCAGATGTTTTTCTATAGAAAATACCATAAGTTGTATTGTCTACAGCCTTCCAGTTTATCTTAACACTGATATTGTTGGCATCAACTTTTGAGATCTCGAATGCGTCTTCAGTATCAAATTTTATTTCCGGGCCATAACCACGAACTATTGGATACACTCCCAGGGCTGTATGCCTACCAATGATTTCTTTTAATTGCTTAACTGCTACTTTCCCACCATAGTCTTCAACAACTCCATTGATAGGAAACTGAACTAAGTAGCTTAAGTTACCAGGAAATGGGATTCCGTCCCAAGAGCCAGAATTAAAAAAGGAAGTATACGTTGGATATTGTGCTTCCACTTCTTCGATCTTGCTTTCCTTAATAGACCCGCCATCAATTCTGGTATCAAGAATAATAAGATCCCTGACTCCACTTGATTCTCCGACAGTTACTTTGCCTAAAACAAACAACAATCCATCTGCACTTGTGGTGGAAGCTTCGAATGTTGTAAGATTTACATCCTCTCCTTGTGGAAAGATGGATACTCCATTAATGGTTTCAGCAAGAAACTCACTAGGACCAACAGCATTATCTAGTACATCAAATTCTCCATGCTTTAAAGACTTGTCTGGATCAGTAGGATCAATAAAGAAAACCAAAGTCTTTCTTAGGATTGATTCATTTCTGATTGGATTAAAATCTACTAAAGTATAGTCATAGTATTTTTCATTGTAATGATAGTCTACCTCGATTGTATCTGTAAAAGATAATTCAAAATTTATTAATTCTATATATCCTGTTTTCTGATCAATGCTAACTATTCCCTGGTCACCATCTGTAGGCCAATGAGAATAATCATTTGATATGTCTGCTGAATTAGTTGTAAATCCGGTTACAGATCCTGAACTTCTGGTAACTCTAACAAGAACATAAAGTCCTGATTCTGCATCATTTACAATATCTTCATGATCTAGCTTGATGATATTTTTTGTAACCAAGGTCGGAGTTTCTTTTTGTATCCTCTTAATTCCAATCTCAGGATTAAAGGATTGTAAATTAAATTGTTCCTCTACTATCTTGTATAGATTTCCATCATAATAAAACCTTCCATTAGGAACTCTGATATGCCAGGGATCTGAATATCCTTTTGATGTTGGCCATAGAAGTTTTAACTTTGCATCTCTCTTGCTGTCTACAGCAATATTTCTAGGACTGGGAAGAAAGACTGTAAATCCACCTCCCTCAGGCGAGATTGTATAAGCTTTGGAATCGATATCCAGCAATAAGGTATCTGGATTGTAATCACTGATTTCAGCTTCCCTGTATATAGGAAGATTATTGAGTAGCTCCCTATAGGCTGTCATTGCGAGAGTTGATTTGTTTGTAACATTGTAAGTTATATAGTAGTAGGTATATTCGACTCCCTCTGGATCATCTTTCTGATCCGGAATGATATCATAGTAGCTACTGATATTAGAATAGAAAACTCCTTTTGTTTCATCTATCTTACTGTAAACAAAGGTGATTTCATTTAATAGGTCATCATAGATTTTAATTTTTGAGATATATTCTGTATCGGGATTAAAGTTTGAAAACTTATGTTGATAAAACAAAGGCTGCTTTGGAGCACTATTGGTATGTTCAGTAAAAATATCTGTTAATAAAAAATCCGTAGTTTCTATAGAAAAACTTTCCGTAACGTTACTGACTACGATATCCTCGACTACTCTATTGGCTGCAATAGACCCAGCCAGGTCTTCAATATTCATATTCGCATCAGAAGATAAAGCTGTGCTCCCTACATAAGCTATATTCGCAGACTGATCTGTTACTCTACTCTTGTAGGTGATAAGCTCTGGTCGCTTAATTACATTTATAAATATATCAAAATTTATATCAGTCATTAATGCACCTGCACAAACAAAAGGCTCCAAGTTTTGTTACCGCTTGGTCCTATAGTATATGTTGTGCTTCCTCTATGTATTACTGCAACAAGAGCTTCTTGTGCACTCTCGTCGTATCTAAACCAACTAATTGCAAAATCGCTACTTTGATCTGGGCAGACTGAAATTAATTGAATTTTTTGAGTGCCTACAGTATTATCGTAAGCAGACAAATCAAAATGAAGGACATCCAGACCACCTACGGGGATGACTACATCCTCAGTTGGCTTCAAGCCTGAAGCAAGATTTTGTTCAAGTCGTAAGGTCCCATGAACAACCAAATCATTTCCAATATCAACACTTCCTCCATGAGGGTTCAAACAAAGTCTTGAGTATTGGTCCCCACTTCCCTGATTGCTTCCTGTTGTTAAATGATCCCATGCTGCTGCAGTGGCACTAGCGGGATTTTTCAATACTTGAATACCATAATCCGTAAAATTTGCAGCCGAAGAGTTGTCAAAACCAGCGCCGATATGCATATGAGACATATTCGTTGCAGACAAGTCTCCCACTTTGATGTATCCAGCATCTGAAATCTGTGTATTTCCATGGAATTCTGCTCTAGAGTCGTCATTGGGATCCCCGAATACTGGAGATTTCATTCTAGTGGAAGCAACTATATTGCTTCCATCTATATCTCCAGAAGCTGTTAAATTTTCACATTCAACAGCTCCGCTAGGACTACCTGGAAAGGCCGAGGTGGCCCTTACCATTCCACACATAACTTCTCCATATGCCATTATTCCAGAATCAGTAAATATCTTTGTATTGGGTTGCTTTGTTGCTCCAGTACTTATGGCATCCATGACCCAGAAAGCCCCTCTTTCAACAACGGTATCTCCATCTACATGTAAAGCAAGATGTGTGCTGGTATTTGCAGTAGTAACCACAGCGCCATCATCTGTGATAACCAACATTGCATTAGCACTATTACTTGCCGTATTATAGCTGCATCGATAATTATCATCTATCGTAAACACAGTTGCAGTACTAAGGATTGCATTGCTGAGAGCGGTAGAAGTCTTTTTAAAATAAAAGATGTCATTTTCTACTTCAATACGAACATCATTTCCAGAAGTATCTATAAGATCTAATTTTGGATCTGCATTTGTAATGGCAATAGAGCGTTCTATTGTTGCATGAATATGGGGATTTGTTCCTTCTGCATTGTTTCCAAAGTAAACCTTATTACTGGGATTGATCTCTAGGGTTCCGAGATAGCTATCTCCGGTTTTAGTATTTTCGCTAATGATCAGATCACCAAGAAGTGCTCCTTTATTTTGATCTCTAAAACTATCTCTACTTCCTTCTCTATGGAGATACTGGATATGATCGTCTGCTTCTTCAGAGCTAACTCTCCAAACAATAGAGCTGTTATCTTCTGCAGGATACAGGTTTAAGAACGTTGAATGATCTAAATTCGTATCATTATATGAAGCTCCAGTGTGAGTATGGTTTGTCAAGGCATTCGTTAACGCCCAAATTGTTTTTGTTAAAGACGAGCCATGTGTAATTAAATAAAAATTATGACCTGCAGTTTTGGCTACAAGTAAGCGTCCAGCAGTATCTTTAATATTAACTTGAAACGCATCAGTACTGTCTACATAGAATTCCAAACCCTCTACAGTTGCCTGTGCGTTTCTATCCCATAGATAAATATGACCCTCATCAAAAGCGAGACCTGCAGCAGGTTTCCCAGGAATATAGTATTTCCAAAAAGGATCTGTAGTCGCTCCTGAATTCCAAAATCTCTTGGTGCTATTGCTGAAAACAGCTTGACCAATGTTTTGTTCATCATTCAGATCAGTACTATCAAATAAGAATGGAATAGGAATTCGAGTAGGTAATTCAAAATCATAAGTATTATTTGATCCAGAAGCAACAAATGTCTCTCTGTTTGGAATTGTAAATTTGTAGGCATATGTGTTGTTAGCATCATAAGTTTCTACTGTTAGATTCACATTCGTAACTCTGGGATCGGGAATAATTCCTGGATTAAACCCTTCTACTCCTTGAGACCATTCAACAGGATCTACCCAGTAACCAATAAAATCTCCATTTGCAATTTTGGATCCTGCCTTAAAATAACCAGTCTGAAGATCAATATAAAATTCGTTATCTCCAACAGAAATATATTGAGGCTGTGTGCTAATCGCAGAAGTATATTTAGTTGACGCGACTCCAGTAAGATTGCCACCACCATCTGTTGCTGTTCCATCTCCAAACTTAATTTCAGTAAGAGCATCGCCATCTCCTCCCTGACTATCAGAGGGCCTGAAAGTAAGATAACCCGTAGTCTTCCCTGACCATTTAAGATTTAGATCTTCAACATAATAGAATCTTTCACTAACTCCATATAGAGCTGGATTGATATATTTGGCATCACCGAGAACTCTACCTAAGTTTGTCTGGTGTAGACCTTGAGAGCCAGAACCTGTTCCCCAGATATCTCCAATTGCTTTCTCAATAATATTCAAACCTGATTTGGCTTGACTGGAAATTGCCGACAACTTGGCAGCATTGGGTTGTTCTCCCGAACTAAAAGTAATCTTATGGGGATAAGTTGTTCTTAATTTATCTATTGCCATTTTAAATGCACCTCTTCTTTATGTTGGATCTGGTTCTGGTGGCTCTTCACCTTGACCATGTGGATTAATAAAAGTTACTTGATTTAGGAATGAAGCAACAGTTACTCCTTGTGTTTTAATTCTGAATCCTACAGGAATCTTTCCTCCAGAACTCAGGGGATCTGGAAGTGTTTTGAACGGAGGAGTAGATGGAGTCGTACCATCATCTAGCTCATATGAGCCTCCTGAATACCAGTAGGTATCAAGATCAGTTCTCGCAGCTTTTGGACCAATAGTCTGGTCTCCCATTAGCAGTCCAGTGACGTATGGTTCCTGTAATATCGATTTGTGGAATGTTCCATTGAATGAATCTGGAATAGTAATCTTAACTATAATTGTATTAGAGTAGACTCTCTCTCCTGCGTGATTTATTGCATAAGCTCTAACCTGTCTATTCTGGTTTGAAACAATAAAGTAAGAATTGACTTCGCCCCTCGTAGCATCTGGAAGATGCTCAGTTCTGTAGATCACAGTGGGGGAGGAGTACGCAAAGGGATGGACTGGCCACCAAACTGGATTGTCCTCATCTGCTCTTATTGCATCAGAAGAATTGATAAAAATAGGGTCTGTTTCTAATTTCAACAATAGTCTTTTTTGACCTTTTGTATTATCTCCAGCACTATCATTTAAATCAGCTATGGAAATAGGCCTTACACCTGGATCATCAATGTCAGGAAAGTTGCTTTTTCTGTAGGCAATTTCATTTGCTTGTTCATCAGCACTATATACAAAACCTTCTTCCTGAAGAAAGGTTTCATAATAACTATTTACACTAGCCTGTTGCTCTAATCCAAAGAATTCATCTGTATGATATAGGGCAAAAATCCAAATTTCATCTGTACTGGTTCCTATTGGAATATTGCTAGAAGTAAATTCGGTAGTAAGCGGTCCATATGTCACACCAGATTCAGTAAAATATTCTCCAATATCATTAATGGAGTTAGGAGAGTTATAGTACATGAAGGCTTCACCATTGTAATCTGTTATGGATGATAAGTCTTCAGGTAGATCCCAATCAAAATATACACGAACTCCTTCAAGCTTGCTGCCTATTTTGTTTTTTACCGTAGCAATAAGTTTTCCAACATTGTTTCCTAGCTCTAAAATATAGTTAGATGGCCCACCTACAGCATTGTTTTCGGAAGGGAGGTCAGAGACTAGTTCTATAGTAAATGGATCCAGAATCTCTGTTGTGATTTGTACAAAGCCCCTATTGGTTCCGTTATGCAATGGGTTTACGTTCCCTGGTAATGCACTGATTGTCTCAGTAGCAAAATAAGGCTCGTAGATAACAGAATAAGTTTTTGCATAGTTTACCACTACGGTTGTAACGCCATGACCTTCTGGCAATTGTACATGTCCCAAATCGTTATCGTGTTCCCAAGAAACTGCAGCTCCATCTCCAGTAACAGATGTGATATTTACGGGGAACGATTCAAGAGAAATGACTTTTGTTTCCGAGGTCACCACAAACGTTTCTGTTCCAGCCTCTAAAGAGAGAGCTGGAGAAGTGATAATCTTGGGTGGGGCACTTGGATCAGTATCAACGTCAAGATAGAATTCACTAGAAAGCAATACGCTGGAATCGAATGCCTCGTCAAAATCTGGAGCTGTTCCTGTGTGTATATGTTGCTGTAATTCTTTAACAACATAGAGTCTTGAAGTCTCCTCATTCCTGGCAAATCTGCGAACGAAAACAGGAGGAACAAAGGGATTGTCCTTTACACGATATCCAAGGGAATGCAGGCCATCGGCAATTCCATCAGTTGTTATCGTAAGGGCCTCAGTTGCATACTGATCGCTAAATAGATACCATTCTTTATTGTATATATAGTAGTTTCCAACATTTATTTGTGGAGTCCAGAACTCCTTATGATAGAATTTTTTGGATGGATTTGTAGATACGTGTTCCGGTGTGACAACAACAGTGCAGTCATTCATCTTGATATCGTCTTCATAACCAAATCCAGATTGATACATCTTCTCTGGAATTAAATCACCACTATCAAATAGGGCAGGGATGTAGGCATATCCTGACAGTTCTGAATAGCTGGGCCATCGAGCTTCATCCCATTTCCATCCCTCGATTTTATTGCCTGTTCCAGGATGAGGAACAGGATCTGTATGGGATGTGCTGTATTTAGAGCTGTGCCCGATATGATCAGATACATATGGATTGGTCACAGTAAGAAGAATATCAAAAATAGCCATTACTTATTAAATGTAAGCGGGTGGACACTCAATAATTCATTAATTATATCTGCCCCAAAATGAGTTGGCCTACCGTCAACAGCAGGTTCGTCATTTGGTTGTTCAACCTGTACAAACATCTTTTCCCTTAAATCTTCAGATTGCAAATTCCCAATAATCACTGGGCTGCTTTCTACATATAATTCTTTTATTCTATAGTTGTATCTAATATATGCGTCTCTAGGGAGAATAACAAAAGTCGTAATAGTCCCTGATAAGTAATCAAGATGGTAGTGATGAGCCTCTGTGACTTCACTAGCAGTATTAACTTTCTCAAATCTACTAGGGAAAAAGTATTCACTTCCTTCGACAACAGCATCATTATCTAAACTAATAACTGTTCCCTTTCCTGAAAGACTTTCTGTTAATGCATCACTAGAGGTACTGCACTCTAGAAGGGTAGAGGATCTCTCACTCAAGTCACTTCCCAAGTGTGTAGCCAAGAAGGGAATTGAGGCATTGCCATTTATGATATTCATAACCTCTTGTAAAGTATACGCGTTTCCATCTAGGTTCCACAAATCATATTCCTGATCTACTCCACCTATATCAAGAAACTCTTTATTATAGTAATCAGAATAAACACAAAGCTTTGTTCCCTTAATAGATAACCCCACTTTGGTGTCATCTCCAGTAGGCTTGATTAGTAATTTCTGTTCAATCTCTAAGCCTAACTCTCGTGTAATGCCATAAACTAATCCCTGAGTAGTGGAATTTGCTCTATGAGTAAATACATCTAACAGTCTCTTCTTGTATATTATATTCGATTCTTGAGGCAACCTCTCCAATCCCAGCAATAACCCAAACTTATCTAACTCGTTAAATACTTGATGAGGCTGTATGTCTGATCCGGTAAATTCCATAGTACTATTCTATTGTAACCTTCGTGTATTTTTCATGCAGGTAGACTGTCTTATTGTTAAAATCTATTAACATAATATCCTTATGTTGATCAATTTTATAATAGGTATTGTCTGAGGCTTTTAATTGTAGGTTGTGATTTGAGTCAAAATAGATGCCTTCAGCTGTTTGACTTCCAGATAGGATAGAGGTTAAGTCAAATTCTTTAATAGCTTTTTTTGTTCTATTTAAAAATAATCTACAATCTGTTTCTGTCCTTTCGCCTTCATATTGAACACTGGCACGAATAACATAGGTCCCTTCCTCTGCTAAAGGAAAGGTTCCTTTAAATAAAATTCTTTTATTCGTAGAGATGTTAACAAATTCGTTAACTCCTGCACTTGTTAGATAAACATCTGTTCCGCTAACAGGAAGAGTGTACCATACTTTTATCTTTTCGATTGCACTTATTTCTCTTTCATGCCAAATCTCAAGAGAAACTTCCTCTCCTGTGACCACATCTTCTGTAACCACATTAATAGAGATTTCAGTTTCATCGTCTCTCTCTTGTAACTTATCGAACTTTTCATAATTTTCAATACTTAGAGGAAATAAATATAAATTAGTTTCATCAATTACCCAGAACTTATTCTGATATGGAATCAAAGCCATATCAGAAACATCCAGAATATCAGCTCCAGAAACCTTCTTTAATCTCCACCTTTGTTTTGTAAACTTATCTGCTGTCCCCCTCAATAGAGCGTGTACATCATCTGTGACATATTCTACTCTCTCCAAATAGGAACTATCTCCGGGAGTATCTCCAGATGAGTAATCAATAATGCCCCAAAACTCATCAATCTTATTCCTGTTTTCAGAGTAACGGAGGTTACTCAAAGAAAGATAATCGCTCTGTTGGATATCTTCCGAATAGATGGAAATCTTTGCAGAGCTGTCGTTTGCTATATCCTCTATATCGTAATACTCGATATACTCTATTGTCTTCCAGTTTTTAGAAGAAGGGATTCTGCTCTTCCATGGAAATATTAATGTCTCTGAGTCCTCTTCATCCTTATCGTTTTTCCCTACAATTCTAATTCTTGAACGTTTCAATTCCTGATCTTTTAACTTTAAGTAAGGATACCCCCCGTCTAGAATAAAATAAAATTTACCTCCTTCTGTGTGGTGATGGTTCAGGGGATAAATTGAATTACTTTCTCCCAGCTTCAACGTTAAGGTTGTTACTACGTTGTTAGAGATTGAAATGGGAGTTCCCTGAAAAGAGCTAGAGCTACTTATCCTATCTGGATCAGCATTCACAAAGGTAGCTATTGACCCATCATCTATATTTTTTATGGGGGTCTCAGTTTCCACACCACCTAATAGGTAAAACCCTTTAGCTGTGGGAGTCGTGTATCTCAAAAAGATTCCATTTTGAAATTCTTTTGTAAAGTCAAAAGCACTAACATCAATTTTATGAATCAAACTTAATTCTTTTAAGTTGACTGTATTTAGATATAAATTATCTCTTAATCTTTGTAGGTTAAGTTCCAGATTTTCAACATGATTAGAAACAGAATTCAAAAGTTGGAATCCAACCGATTGATCACTTGTTCTTATCCTGGTCCAATCAGGAAAGGTATTCACAACCTCCTGTGTAACTGGAGAGATTCTGTCCATTTAAAACTCCTATTCAATAACGTTCACAAAAATTGGAACATTCACATAATCTGTTTCTGCTAAAAATTTCTCATCAATAAGTGCAACGATATCTACTGGGTCCGCTTCTGCGTTAAACACAACAGCAGATATTCTTTTTGTTGGATCGGTATCCATCTGGTCCCACCTGAGAATCTCCTGAATGGGCTTTCCTGCAGATCCTATATTTTTAATATTATCATCTATAGCCATAACTCTTTGAACAATCTCATTGATGATTAGATCTTCAGAGATATCCAGATTGTCTAAATAATTCATAACCACTTGCTGAACTGTGGATTGAAGAGCCTTTTTAGCATCGGAATCAATAGGGTTAGTTAGTGTAATATTTAAACTCATAGAGATTCCTGTCTCCCTAGGTGCTCTAACATCAAAACTTACCCCTTGAGCAATCTTATAAAATAGAGCTTCTCTAACCGCATTAAGGAGAGATTCTGGAACAGTGGGAGTCGTGGCTTTAATCAGAATATCAAAGGTCCCCACACCTCTATAGAATGGAAGCATTGTAACATCTGCCACCCCTGGAACATTTAAAGCAGCCATTCTTACTGCAGTTTGATTTGCGGATTCTGCATTAAATACTTGATTTGCTATACGAAATTTAAAATTACTATCACCCTCCAAATCCTGAGCAACCATAATATCCGTATCGTTTGTTACGGATAATCCCGGTTGGTCAGTTAGGTCATGATAAATTAAAGTATCTTTTGCTGTGTTCTGTGCGCTTCCAGTAGAATTGCTAACAGCAGAAACATACACTTCGTATCCATCTGATCCTGCGGGTAGTTCCACTTGGGCTATTGTCTTATAGGTAACTCCTGAGCTGCCTGACTGGGTAGAAACTATTGTTCCCGCAGGGATAGTGAGTAAAGTCGAGTTGTCACTTCTATAAAATCTAAGCACCTTATCGATATCATCAACTCCACCAGGAGTAGCTCCAAGCCTTTTTATTCCCATCATCTGTCCGAT
>Ga0310345_10005499_pt1 | contig 11217 bp, 8 predicted proteins | sample HC15DNA20500_MG_FD_204667 | JGI IMG/M metagenome (GOLD analysis project Ga0310345, IMG submission 204667) | Marine microbial communities from station ALOHA, North Pacific Subtropical Gyre - HC15-DNA-20-500_MG | ecosystem: Environmental > Aquatic > Marine > Oceanic | place: Pacific Ocean: North...
CCAACTGAACCGTACGATCTCGTCGGCCATGCCGCTCGGGATCGGCAGCCGTGGGGCCCGACCGGAGAGCGAACGGACCTCCTCGGCCCGGACCCAACCGTCCGGCGCGACGTTGTACACGCCCGAGGCCTTCGCTCGCACCAGGACCTCGACCGCAGCCGCGAGGTCGTCGAGATGAAGGAACTGGAGCGGCGGGTCGCTGTCGCTGCCGAGCCCGGCCGCGAGTTGCATGCTCTTTGCCACCCAGCTGGAGCGACCGCTCGCGACCGCCGTGCTCGGACGCAGGATCGTCAGGTTCCCGCCCGTGGCGGACTGCCAACCGGTGCCGAGCCGCTCGATGGTGACCTTGCTCTCGGCGAACGCGAGCGCGTTCGGTCGTACCGGCGCCCGCTCGGTCAGTGGGATCGGGTTCTCCGCACGCGCGCCGTAGACCATCGCGCTCGACATGAGCACGACCTGAGCGGCGCCGACCCTGGCCGCGGCGTCGAGCGTGAGTTGCGCGGCGCGGCTGTCGTGTCGGGACGCATCGAAGAACTCGTTGCGACCATACGCCGACGCCAGATGCACGATCGTGTCGGCGCCCTCGAACAGTTCGTCGAGATCGAGTGACCGGAGATCGCCGACATGGTGCCCGGCGAGGCCCTCGGTCTCGGTACCGATGCGGTCGATCCCGACGACCTCACATTCACCATCGGCGGCGAGTGACCGGGCGACACGTGATCCGACCGCTCCGGCCACACCCGTGACAACGACTCGCACGCGCTCTCCCTGCTCCCCCGGCGGCCCGCAGCGCACTCGCGCCGGGCCGATGACTGATACCAGGAGGTGGAGCCTACGCTCATAGCGTGAGTGATGACAGCGGCACCGGTGGGAATCCGTTCGGCGACATGCCGTTCTTCGGGAACTTCGGCAACATGGCCAACCTGTTCGGTGGAGGCGGCGATCCGTGGGCCCAGGCCAAGCAGATCGCCGCCCAGATCGCCTCGGGAGGAACGTCCGAATCGAACGTCGATCCTGCAGATCGCATCGCGTTCGAGCAGCTCGCCCGGGTCGCCGAGCTGCATGTCACCGGCACGACCGGCCTGCCGGTCGCCGAGAGTTCGCCCCCGCCGATTCGTCCCTCGACCCGTCAGGAGTGGGCACTCGCGACACTCGACGCCTATCGGCCGTTGCTCGAGAAGCTCGCCGAGACCATGAGCCAGTCCATGACCGCGAGCGGCGAGGACTTCCTGCCGAGCGACGCCGAGATCCCGGGTCTGCCGGGGGGCATGTTCAGCGGCGACTTCATGGCCCAGATCATGAAGATGCTGGCGCCGATGATGATGTCGATGACCTCGGGTTCGATGGCCGGTCAGCTCGCCCGTTCGAGCCTGGGCTCCTACGACCTGCCACTGCCCCGCACCGGCGCGACGGAGCTGCTGGTCGTCCATGCGAACATCGCGGAGTTCACCAGCGAGTGGAGCGTGCCCACCGACGACGTTCGTCTGTGGGTGTGCCTGCACGAGTACCTGCATCACACCGTGCTTCGGCTGCCCCACGTGAGCAAGCGCCTGACCGACCTGGTCATCCGCTACGTCTCGGCATTCGAGACGAACACCGCCGCACTCGGTGAAATCGGCGGCATCGATCCGTCCAACCCCGAGGCCATGGGTCAGCTCGAGGGGCTCATGAACGACCCCGAGGCACTCATGGGTGTCGTGCAGAGCGACCGCCAGCGCGCCATGCTGCCCGAGATCTCCGCGCTGCTGGCCGCCGTCGTCGGCTACGTCGATCACATGATGGACAAGATCGGCGGCAAGCTGATCGCGAGCTATCCGATGCTCAGCGAGGCCCTCCGCCGGCGGCGGGTCGGCGCCGATCCGACCGATCGCTTCCTGCAGCGCATGCTCGGCTTCGAGCTGGACCAGGCGTGCTATGACCGGGGCAAGACGTTCGTCGACGGCGTCGTCGAGCGTGGCGGCGAGGACGCACTCGGCCGCCTGTGGCAGTCCGAGCGGGAGCTGCCCACCCCGAACGAGATCGTTGCGCCCGGCCTGTGGCTGGCCCGCATCGACATCGAGAGCGACACCGATGCGGCGGACGACCAAGCCGCCGACGCCGACCCTGACGACGACGGCGGCACGACCGGCGGCTGAGCCGGGTCGCGTCAGAATCAGAGCACCTCCAAAAACGGCTGACTCCGAGCCTGTCTTCGAGAACAGACTCGGAGCCTCGGGACCTGGACGCTCGGGAGGGGACGAGCCCAGGACGGGTTGTGCCGTGGTGGTTCGAGGTGAGGTTCAGCCCTGTTGGCGATCACGCTCGACGCGGTTGCGGAACCGCACGAGCGCCGCTCCGGCGGCGAGGGCCGTGGCGCCGCCGACCGTCAGCGGACCCGCCAGTCCACTGCCGGTCGACGGAAGAGGTTCGCTCGACTGCCCGGCCGCCGTCTCGGAGGCGGACGCGCCCACCACACCGCCGTCGCTGCGTCGTACGGCCACGGTGGCGGGTCGGGGACGCCCGGCACCCTCGCCATCGGGCCAGGTGCTGGTCTCGGTCGGGTTCTCGGCACCGCCGCTGTCGCCGGGGTGCTGGATGTTCACGAACACGGTCGTGCCGTCGGGCGTGGAGGTGACGCCGGTGACCTCGCAGTCGACCGGGCCGACCAGGAACCGCTTGATCTCACCCGATTCCGGATCCGCCAGGAGCATCTGGTTGTTCGAGCCGTCGGGCTGGCTGCCGTCGGTCTGTATCCACATGCGGCCGTTCTGGTCGATCCAGAGGCCGTCGGGCGAACCGAGCTGATCGTCGGCGTCGATCGTCGACTCGTCGCCCGAGTCGGCGCCCGCACCGGCGAGCAGGAAGAAGTCCCACTCGAACGTCGTCGACGCCGGATCGTCGCCGCTCTCCTTCCACTTGATGATGTGGCCCCACTCGTTGTTCACGCGGGGGTTCGCGGCGTTGGGCTCTTCCCGGTTGGTGTTGTTCGTGAGCGTCACGAACGCCTCGCCGGTCGTGGGATGGACCGCAGTCCACTCGGGGCGATCCATCGGGGTCGCCTCGACCGCGTCGGCTGCCATGCGGGCCTTGATCAGGACGTCACCCTGGTCGGTGAAGCCGTTCTCCTCGGTGAGCGGCCCTTCGCCGTGCACGAGCGGCAGCCACTCGCCCGTGGATCCCTCGTCGAAGCGGGCGACGAAGAGCGTGCCCTCGGCGAGCGGACTACGGCCGGCGGCGACCTCGCCCTGCCAGTCGGCGGCGCCCACGAACTTGTAGACGTAGTCGAACCGCTCGTCGTCGCCCATGTAGATCACCGCGGCGCCGTTGGCTGCGGTGGCGAACGCCGCGCCCTCGTGCTTGAAGCGACCCATGGCGGTGTGCTTCACCGGTGTCGACGACGGGTCGTACGGATCGATCTCGACCATCCAGCCGTGACGGTTGGGTTCGTTGGGTTCCAGGTCGGCCCGAAAGCGGTCGTCGGTCGTGGCCCACTGGTAGCCGAAGCCCTGGGCGCCGACGCCGTAGCGGGCATTGATTGCCGCCTGCTCCTCGCTGATGGTCTCGGCCGCGCCCTCGGTCTCCTCCCAGAAGTACCCGTTGAAGTTCTCCTCGGTGGTCAGGTAGGTGCCCCAGGGGGTGTAGCCGTTGCCGCAGTTGTTCATCGTGCCGACCGGGGTGGTGCCGTCCGGGTCTGCGCCGGTCTGCAGCAGCCGATGACCGGTGGCGGGGCCCGAGAAGGTCATCGGGGTGTTGACGGTGATGCGCCGCGCCAGGTCGGATGCGACCGTTGCCCACTCGCCGTTGCTGTCCATTGCGACTTCGACGATGGACACGCCGTGAGCCGCTTGTTCCTTGAGCGTCTTCTCCTCGCTCCAGTTCTCCGCGCCGTCCGGGAAGAGTTGGGCGGCGACCGTGTATTCGTGGTTGAGTGCCAGCAGACCACGGTCCGACGCATCGCGGTTGGCACCCAACGGGAAGAAGTGGATGCCGTCGTGGCCCTGCCCGAGCTGCTGTTCCTGTTCGGCTGCGGTGTTCGACGCATCGTCGAGATACGCAGGACCATCGGGCACGATGGGGTCACCCCACGGAAGCATCGGTTGGGCGGTGTAGCCATCGGGCACGACGACGGTGTCGGCGGTCGATGTCGGGATCGCGGTGAAGTCACCGACCACGCCGCTAGCGGTCTGCGCCGATGCCTTCGGGACATTGACCGCGCCGAGCGCAATGAAGCCGGCGGCCCCGAGTGCTCCGCCGCGCAGCGCCGTCCGGCGGCTGATCTCTGCGGCGAGGACGGACTGGAACGGGCGGTTCGATGTCGGGTTGGTGCCGACCTCGTCGTGTGGGAAGTTCATCGCGGGCAGCTTTCCGCCCGTTCCTTGCCCCGAAGTTACGCAGGAGCAAACAGTCGCTGGACAGTGAGCACGTCGCCAACACCGGCGTGCACAACCTGTTCACATCCCCCGGTACACACAATGGGTCGAGCGCGCTGGATCGGTGCGCTCGGCGCTTCGTCAGTCGACGCGGTCCACCCCGAAGGGCGGCGTCGGCCGCGGATCGGTCGGCGCGTCGTCATCGTCGTCGGTGGCCGCGGTGAGCCACGGCGGGGGCTGCAGCGTGTCCTCTTCGCGCTCGTCGCCGAACACGGCCGCGGCCCAGTCGGGCGGCTCGATCCTCTGGTCCGCGAAGGCCTCGGCGTACGGGTCGCTCCCGCGGTAGTGCGGCGGCGGACTGTGCGGTGGTGCGTCGGCGGACACGGCTGCCATCTCGGTGGTCGGCGGCGGCTCGGGCGTCGGGGCCGGCGGGGCGGGTCGGGCGGTGGGATCTGCGTCGTCGGACTGGCGGGGGCGGGCCGGTTCACCGGGTGCACCCGATGCCTCGCCATCGGTGTCCTCGGCCGTGTCGGCGTTGCGGCCCCGTCGCCCGGGGAGCGTGGGCAGATTTCCGAAGGTGAGGTTGCTCTTGCCCTTCTGCATGATGAACAGGCCGATACCGATCGACGCCGCCGCGATGACGGCGAACCCGGCTCGGAGCGGGAACGAGATCACGACGGCCACGAGGGATCCGATGACCCACGCGATCTGGAACTGGGTCTCGAAGCGGCCGAACGCTGCGCCGTGGTTGGCGCCGGGTGCGTCGCGTTGTACCAGCGAATCGAACGCCAGCTTGGCCGCCGACGCGGCACCGCCGACCACCAGTGCGACCAGTGCGGCGCCGCTTAGACCGCCGGACCAGGTGGCGAAGATTGCCGACGCGCCGACCACGCCGACGGCGCCGACGAGCATCTTCTCCTCGCTGAAGCGCTTGCGGAACCAGGGGGCGATCACGTTGCCGGCGAAGCCGCCGAAGCCCCACAGCGCGAAGGGGATACCGGCCTTGTACCAGGGCAGTCCGGGGTCGTCGAGCAGGTCGAACCCCAGCGCCGACTTGACCGCGGCGCCCGCGGCGGTGCCCACGCCGGACAGGTCGGGCAGTTCGGAGCGTACGAACTCGAACAGCAACAGGAAGAAGACGAACCCCACGATCCCGCGGATCGTCGCCATCACGTAGGACGCGAGCCGCACGCCGGCGGAGCGAATGTCCAGATCGTCGTCGGTGGTCTCGGGGTCGTCGACGACCACGCGGGGCATCTTCATCGAGAACCCGACGCCGACCAGGTACACGAGCGCGGCCCACCAGAGGGTCGGCGTGGCACCGAACAGTCGGTAGAGGCCGGCCGCGGGCGCAACGCCGATGACGCCCGCGACCGCGGAGAGAATCGCCAGGCGTGAGTTCTTGTCGACGAGTTCGTCCTCGTCGGCAACGGTGGTCGGCACGGTGGCCGCCTTGGCTACCGAGTAGGTCTTGCCGAGCACGAGCCAGCCGAACGCGATCGGGAAGAACCACGCGGTGTCGATGTTCGAGATGAGCAGCACCATGAGCGCAGCGCGCAGGAGCAGCGACAGGGCGATCGTGGCTCGGCGGCCACCTCGGACCCGATCGAGCGCCGGACCGATCAGGGGACCCACGACGGCGAACGGCGCCATGGTCAGGACCAGTGCGAGCAGCATGCGCGACCGGGCGTCGTTCGGGTCGATCGACAGCAGGGTCCCGGCGAGCGTCACGAACACCGACGCCTCGCCGGCGGCGTGGAAGGCGTGGGTGCGCGCCAGGCGGACGAACGGCGTCACCGCACCACGCGACAACGGCGATCGGACGAATCCGCTGGTCTGCGCCGAACCGGAACCGCCGGCTGCGGCCGTTCCTCTCGATCGGTCCGGCCGCGACAGCGGCTGCCACCCCGAGGCCGTCCGCTGATCACTCACCCTTCGAATCTACTTCCTCCACCCCGCACCCCTCGGCGGCCCGCCGGGATTTGTCCAACCCGTGTGGATTCCGTGCCTGGCACCGAATACAAACGAGTGTGCACGTGCCAGGCACCGCACACTCCGGTTGGTGTCGGAATTTGTACCTGGCACCGAATCCGACACCGAAGCGGTCCGAAGGACCGGAACTCCGCTAGGAATCGGAGAATTTGTAGCCGAGACCGCGGATGGTGACGATCGAGGTCGGGTTGGAGGGGTCGGCTTCGACCTTGTTGCGCAACCGCTTGATGTGGACGTCCAGCGTTTTGGTGTCGCCGACGTAGTCGTGACCCCAGACCTCGTCGATCAGCTGATCCCGGGTGAGCACCCGGCCGGCGTTCGACGCCAGCGCCCAGAGCAGATCGAACTCCTTGAGCGGCATCTCCACGAGGTCGCCCCGTACCACGACCTCGTGGCGGCTCGGATCGATCACCACGTCGGCGACGGTGATCGGGGACTCCGCGCCCACGCCGTTGATTGCGGCCGCGCCCCCTTCCTCGACGCTCGAGCGCCGGAGGACCGACCGCATCCTGGCGATGAGTTCGCGGAACCGGTACGGCTTGGTGACGTAGTCGTCGGCGCCGACCTCGAGTCCGACGACGGCATCGATCTCCTCGCCCTTCGCCGTGACCATGATGATCGGAACGTCGCTGTGCGCCCGGATCTCGCGGCACACGTCGATGCCGGAGATCCGCGGCAGCATGACATCGAGCAGCACGATGTCGGGATTGGCGAGTCTGAACCGCTCGAGTGCCTCGTGACCGTCGCGGGCGACGTCGATCGCGAACCCTTCGCGAGCGAGCCCGATGCGGAGCGCGTCGAGAAACGACTCTTCGTCCTCGACGACCAGGACCTTGGTCGGTTTCGTCGTTGGTTCCATCAGCAGCCGACCTCACCGGCCGTTTCGTTGGTCGATGTCGTGGTGCCATCGGGGGTCGTGTGGAGCGGCTGCGGTGAGACGTCGGGATCCGCCTCGAGCGGCAGCACCATGGTGAACGTCGAGCCTTCGCCCTCGAAGGAGTCGACGGAAACCGTGCCGCCGTGGTTGATGGCGACGTGTCGCACGATCGACAGGCCGATGCCGGTGCCGCCGGTCGAGGCGTCGCGTGACCGGTCGACCCGGTAGAAGCGCTCGAAGACGCGGTCCAGGTCGCGGGCCGGAATGCCGCGGCCCGTGTCCTGCACGATCAGCGCGACCGTGTCGTCCTCGACCCTCGCCCGCACACTGACGGTGTCGCCGGGCGAGCTGTACTTCACCGCGTTCTCGACGAGGTTCAACAGCGCGGTCGAGAGTTGCCCGCGGTTGCCGGTGATCGTGACGCCACTCGCCGGCGCCATCGCACCGACCTCGATCTCGTGGGCGTCGGCGAGAACCCGGGTGCGCTCGACGGCTTCCTCGATGAGCTCCTTGATCGACACGACCTCGTCGTAGACCTCGCCGTCGGACTCGATGCGGCTGAGTTCGAGCAGGGCATCGATCGTGTCGGACATACGGTCGGTCTCGAGCAGCATGCGGTCGCTCAGGTGGGCTCGGGTGTCGGGGTCCTCCTCGTCGACCAGCATCTCGGCCAGCAGGCTCACCGCGCCGATCGGCGTGCGCAGCTCGTGACTCAGGTTGGCCACGAAGTCCCGGCGCGTCTTCTCGATTCGGTGGTGGTCGCTGATGTCCTCGATCACGGCGAGGGCCCCCACGACCTGTGCGCTGGCGGTGATCGGAACGGCGTTCACGAACAGGATGCGCTGGGGCGGACCGTAGACCTCGATCTCCCGTTCGACGGCCGTTCCCTGCACGGCCTTGGCCAGCAGTTCGGCGGCCGTGCTCTCCAACAGTGCCTTCTCGTGCGACCGGGTCGGAATCTCGCTGGCGAGTCGGTTGCGCACCACGACCTTGCCGGCGTGGTCGGTCACGATCACCCCGGAGGTCAGCGCGTCGAGCGACAGCTTCAGGATGTCGCTGCGGGTCGTGGCCGCCGCCGTCTCCTTCTTCGCCGCCACGACCATCCGACGATGCTCGTCGACCGGATCGTTGCCGGGGCGTCCGCCGATCGCCTGGTTCACCGAACTGCGCACGAGCCGGGCGGTGACGAGCACGGCCGCGACACCGACCACGATCGCGGTGACCGCGACCGCCACCACGACGGTCATGTCAGGCGGCTTCCTCGGTCAGCCGCGAGACCAGGTCGGCGCAGTCGATCGACGCAGGGCCCGCGAGCGAGGTCACGGCAGCGAAGCCGGCCATGACCATTGCGGTGTCGCTGTTCGGTTCGACGGCGTTGTCGGTCACCTTGTACCCCATGGTCAGCACGCCGTCTCGTGCGCTCTCGACATAGGAGTGGTAGCGCGCGACCTGCGAGATCGAGGCCGCCGCAACGCCGGCGAGCTCGTTGAGGCCGCAGCGCGGCACGTTGACGTTGAGCACGGCGTGGCGCGTACCGGGCATCAGGGCCAGGAGCCGGACGGCGACCTCGGCGGCGGTGTCGTAGCGCAGCGGACCCTCGAGGTCCTCGGGGTTGTGCTCCGCGCTGACGGCGATCGAGGGCACGCCGAAACCGCCGGCGGTCAGCGCTGCGGAGACCGTGCCGCTGTGCCGCACCGCACCTCCGGTGTTGAGTCCGTAGTTGATGCCCGAGGCGACCATGTCGGCCGGTTCGCCGAACGCCCCTCGAAGTGCCAGCAGGGTGCACATCGCCGGCGGCGCATCGACGGCGTAGGCCTCGACATCGGGTGAGTCGGGCAGCGTGCGCCTCTCGTAGGTGATCTCCCGACTCATGCCCGTGAAGCTCGACGCGCTGCGGCTGATGATCGACGTGCCCGCGCCGCTGTAGTCGCTGTCGGGCGCGACGACGATCGGCTCGAACCCGTGGGCGACCAGCGTCGCCGTCAGCACGTGCAGACCCTGGCCCTCGATTCCGTCGTCGTTGGTGACCAACACTCGGGTCGACATCTACTCGCCTTCTTCCTCCCCGGCACCGACCGGATTGTCGACGTAGTCGGTGACGACGTGTGCGCCGATGGCGCCACCGGCGCTCCGGCTGCGGGCGCGCTCGGCGCCGATCTGTTCGGGCGTCCAACCCTCGACCACGAACCGGACCCACTCGCCGACGTTGACGGCGTGGTCGCCGACCCGTTCGTAGAAGCGGCCGAGCAGGGCCATCTGGATCGACGTCTGCGGATCGCTGCCGTCGGCGCGGTGTTGTTCGAGCACGATGGCAATGAGTTCGTTGGCGTATTCGTCGAGCCGGTCGTCGATGTCGTCGAGTGCCGCACCGAGTGCGACGTCGCGTCCGTCGTAGGCCTCGCCCGCCAGGCGGAACATGCGCTGGGCTTCGTCGCTCATCTTCACGATGAGACCGCGAAGCTGGGGGCTGTACTCGGTGCCGAACATGCGGCGCGTCGCCTTGGCGATGTTGACCACGAGGTCACCGGACCGCTCGATCTCGGGGTTGAGCCGGATCGCGGCGACGATCTCGCGCAGGTCGGTGGCCATGGGCTGCTGGAGCGCGAGCAGCCGGGTGCACATGGTGTCCAGATTGACGGACACCGCGTCGAGGAGGTCGTCGTCGTCGATCAGGGCCTGCGCGGCGTCGAGGTCGTTGTTCAGGAACGCGTCGGTCGCGCGCGGGATCATCTCGGTGACCATCGCGCACATGCGCACGACTTCGGCTCGCACGTCGCCGAGCTTCTGATGGAATTGGGATCGGAGTTCAGCGTCGGTCATTGGCAGTCGCCCTCTGTCAGCCGAATCGGCCGGTGATGTAGTTCTCCGTGCGTTCGTCGGACGGGTTCGAGAAGATGGTGGACGTGTCGTCGTATTCGACGAGCAGGCCGGTGCGCTGGTCGGTGGTCGAATCCAGTTCGGCGGTGAAGAAGGCGGTTCGATCGCTGACGCGTGCCGCCTGCTGCATGTTATGGGTCACGATCATGATCGTGTAGTCGTCTTTGAGCTCGGCCATCAGATCCTCGATGCGGGCCGTGGCGATCGGGTCGAGCGCCGAGCACGGTTCGTCCATCAGCAGTACGTCGGGGTTCGACGCGATCGCCCGGGCGATGCAGAGCCGCTGCTGCTGACCGCCGGACATGCCGGTCGCCGACGCGCTCAGCCGGTCCTTGACCTCGTCCCACAGGGCGGCGCGCTGGAGCGAGGCCTCGACGACGTCGCTCAGTTCGCTCTTCTTCTTGATGCCGGCGATGCGGGGGCCGTACGCCACGTTGTCGAAGATGGACTTGGGGAACGGGTTCGGCTTCTGGAACACCATGCCGATCCGGCGGCGGACCTCGACCGGATCGACCTTCGGGTCGTAGAGGTGCACACCCCGGTACCGCAGCTCGCCCTCGACCCGACAGCCCGGGATGAGGTCGTTCATGCGGTTGAACGAGCGCAGCACGGTCGACTTGCCGCAACCGGAGGGGCCGATCAGCGCGGTGATCTCGCCCTTGCGGACCTCGAGGTCGACGTCTCGCACCGCCCGGAACCCCGAGTAGTAAACGCTCAGGTCGTGGGTCTCGAACACGATCTCGCCCTCGGTCGACCCGGACGACTTCGGCACTTCATCGAGACTCAACGTCATTCCCTTCGGGCCGTCGTCGGTGGAGGTATCCGTCACCGTACTCATTCTCACGCTCTCTTCTTCTCGAAGTGGTTTCGTAATAGGACTGCGACCGAGTTCATGATGACCACGAAGACCAGCAGCACGACGATCGCCGCACCGGCCGCAGGACCGAAGCCGGCGTCGCGGCCGGACTCCTCGACCCAGCCGACGATCACGATCGGCATGGCGGTGAAGCGGTCGGCGAACTGACTGAAGAACGTCTCGGCGCCGCTGAACATCGAGTCGCGGGGTGCGAGGCGGCCGGTGATCGCTCCGACCAGGATGAGCGGAGCCGCTTCGCCGACCGC
>Ga0310345_10005500_pt1 | contig 11215 bp, 11 predicted proteins | sample HC15DNA20500_MG_FD_204667 | JGI IMG/M metagenome (GOLD analysis project Ga0310345, IMG submission 204667) | Marine microbial communities from station ALOHA, North Pacific Subtropical Gyre - HC15-DNA-20-500_MG | ecosystem: Environmental > Aquatic > Marine > Oceanic | place: Pacific Ocean: North...
ACAGCAGCGCCTTGAAGAAGGCGTGGGTGAAGAGGTGGAACATCGCCGCACCCGGCGCGCCGACACCCGCCGCCACGAACATGTAGCCCAGTTGCGAGCAGGTCGAGTACGCGATCACGCGCTTGATATCCCACTGGGTCGTGCCGATGGTCGCCGCGAAGAACAGGGTCGCCGCGCCGACATAGGTCACGACGTGCATCGCCGTTTCGCTCGTGGCGAACATCGGCGAAAGACGGCAGACCATGAACACGCCCGCGGTCACCATTGTCGCGGCGTGGATCAGCGCGGACACCGGAGTCGGGCCTTCCATCGCGTCCGGCAGCCAGGTGTGGAGGCCGAGCTGCGCCGACTTGCCCATCGCGCCGATGAACAGCAGGATGCACAGCACCGTCATCGTGTCGAAGCGGTGGCCCAGGAACCCGATCGTCGAGCCCGCCATGCCCGGCGCCGCCGCCAGGATCGCCGGGATCGAAACGGTGCCGAACACCAGGAACGTCCCGAAAATGCCCAGCATGAAGCCAAGGTCACCCACGCGGTTGACCACGAAGGCCTTCATCGCGGCAGCGTTGGCGCTGGGCTTGCGGAACCAGAACCCGATCAGGAGGTACGAGGCGAGGCCCACGCCTTCCCAGCCGAAGAACATCTGGACGAGGTTGTCAGCCGTCACAAGCATCAGCATCGCGAACGTGAACAGCGAGAGATAGGCGAAGAACCGCGCCTGATCCGGCTCTTCGTCCATGTAGCCCCATGAGTACAGGTGGACGAGCGCCGAGACGCTGGTCACAACCACAAGCATCACAGCGGTCAGCGTGTCGACGCGCAGTGCCCATGCGAAGTCGAGATCGCCCGAGCGCACCCACTGCAGCACCGGCACCACCGAGGCTTCGGCGCTGCCCGATAGGAACGAAAGGAAAATCGGCCAGGACAGCGCGCACGAAACGAACAGCGCGCCCGTGGTCACGATCTTGGCCGGCACCTTGCCGATCAGCCGGGCGCCCATCCCTGCAACCAGCGCCGCCAGGAGCGGCAGGAATACGATAAGTTGGATCGGATGCACGGTCCGCTTACCCCTTCATCCGATTGACGTCGTCCACCGCGATCGTGCCGCGGCCACGGAAGTAGATGACCAGAATGGCAAGGCCGATCGCCGCCTCGCCCGCTGCCACGGTCAGAACGAACATCGCGAAGATCTGACCCGTGAGGTCATGCAGGAAAGCGCTGAACGCCACCAGGTTGAGGTTCACCGCGAGCAGGATCAGCTCGATCGCCATCAGGATGACGATCACGTTCTTCCGGTTGAGGAAGATCCCCAGCACGCCCAGCACGAACAGGATCGAGCTGACGGCCACATAGTGTTCGATACCAATCACAGCGTCACCCCCTGGCCCACGGCGGGCTTGACGTTGACGGTCGCCTCGTCCGGACGCCGAGCGATCTGGCGGCCCACGTTCTGCCCGCGCGTGTCGCTGCGCTGCCGGTGCGTCAGCACGATCGCGCCGATCATCGCGACGAGCAGGATGATCCCCGCCGCCTCGAACAGGAACAGGTAGCGCGTATAGAGCAGCGCGCCGATGGCAGCAGTGTTCGACAGGCCCTCCGGCGTTGCTGCAGCCCCGCTCGCCACACCTAGCTGGAGCGCGCCCGAGTGCCACACGCCAAGGCCCAGCCCCAGCTCGGCCAGCAGCACCGCGGCGATCAGCAGCCCCAGCGGCGCATTCTTGATGAACCCTGCGCGCATCTCAGAAAAGTCGATGTCGAGCATCATCACGACGAACAGGAACAACACCGCGACCGCGCCGACGTAGACGATGACCAGCAGCATCGCGATGAATTCGGCGCCGATCAGCACCATCAGCCCCGCCGCGTTGAAGAACGCGAGGATCAGCCAGAGCACCGAATGAACCGGATTGCGGGCGAAGATCACCGAGATCGCGCTGAACAGCATGATCGCCGTGAAGAGATAGAAGGCAAAGGCCTGGATCACAGCACCGTCCTCAACCCGTTGAAAAAACAATCCGTTCGTGTCGAGCGAAGTCGAGACACCCGGCACCACGTCTCGACTTCGCTCGACGCGAACGGCGTGGGTGTGTGGTTCAAGATCATCGCGGGGCCCCTAGCGGTACGGTGCATCGGCTTCAAGGTTCGCGGCCAGCGCCCGCTCCCACTTGTCCCCGTTCGCGAGAAGCTTGGTCTTGTCGTAGAGCAGTTCCTCGCGCGTTTCAGTCGCGTATTCGAAGTTCGGCCCCTCGACGATGGCATCGACCGGGCAGGCTTCCTGGCAAAAGCCGCAGAAGATGCACTTGGTAATGTCGATGTCATAGCGCGTGGTGCGGCGGCTGCCGTCCTCGCGCGGTTCCGCCTCGATGGTGATCGCCTGCGCCGGGCACACCGCCTCGCACAGCTTGCACGCGATGCAACGCTCTTCGCCATTGGGATAGCGGCGCAGCGCATGCTCGCCGCGAAAGCGCGGGGAGAGCGGGTTCTTCTCGAACGGGTAGTTGATCGTCGCCTTGGGCTTGAAGAGGTACTTCAAGGTCAGCCAGTGCGCCTTGAGGAACTCCCACAGCGTGAAGCTCTTGATGATTTGACCGACGGTCATTTTGAGGCTCCCGACGGTGAGCAAATTCCAGTCATCGAAACAAGAAACGGGAAGCGCGTCTTGCGATCCTGATCAAAGCTCACAGCAGTAGGTGTCACGAGCAGCTTGAGCGAACCGTCAGGCTGCTTAGCAAAATTGAACATTGAGGCGCAGGCACCTTCAGTGAAAAGGCACGGGCCACCCGATAGAATCATGATCATGCCTGCATCTTGCGCCGTGGGCAGGACTGACTGCTTGCCATTCGCCTGAATCGGACTGTTTGCCCAATCGATGGTCGCCTCTTCCTTCTTGAAGCTCATGCGGAACTTCAAAGCATCGGCGGGCAACCCATCAATCATAGACGCGGTGGCCTTGCCGTCGGCAACGGACACCGCCGCCACCTGATCGATGCTGCAGTCGAACGAACCCGTGACCATTCCGGCGGCAGCTGCGAGAGTGAGCAGGCCAGCTGTCATGCGAAATGCCCCGTCGCCATCAGATACCCGCTGATCGCGAACACGAAGAACAGCGAGAGCGGCAGGAAGATCTTCCAGCCCAGCCGCATCAGCTGGTCATAGCGGTAGCGCGGCACCGTCGCCTTGACCCAGCTGAAGATGAAGAAGAAAAACAGGATCTTGAGCAGCAGCCAGACAAGGCCCGGCACCAGATAGAGCACCGGAATGTCGAGCGGCGGCAGCCACCCGCCCCAGAACAGCGTGGCGTTGAGCGCGCACATCAACAGCACGTTGGCATATTCGCCCAGCCAGTAGAGCGCGAAGGCCATCGACGAGTATTCGGTCTGATACCCTGCGACGAGTTCGCTTTCCGCCTCGGTCAGGTCAAACGGCGCGCGCGCGGTTTCGGCCATGCCGGAGATCAGGAACATCACCCAGATCGGGAACAGCAGCGGGTTCGCCACGAAGCCGTTGATGATCCAGACGTGGTCCTTCTGCGCCTTGACGATGTCGTTCAAGTTGAACGAGCCCGCCCAGAGCACCACGCAGATCAGGATGAACCCGATCGAGACTTCATAGGAAATCATCTGGGCCGAAGCACGCATCGCGCTGAAAAACGGGTACTTCGAGTTCGAAGACCAGCCCGCGATCACCACGCCGTAAACGCCCAGCGACGAGATTGCGAGGACGTAGAGCAGGCCCACGTTGATATCCGCCAGCACCGCGCCCGAGTTGAACGGGATCACCGCCCAGGCCATCAGCGCCACGGTGAACGTGATGATCGGCGCGATCAGAAACAGGCCCTTGTTCGCCGCCGCCGGAATGATCGTTTCCTGCAGGAACACCTTGAGGCCGTCTGCAAACGACTGGAGGATGCCGATCGGCCCCACCACGTTCGGCCCCTTGCGCAGCGCCATCGCCGCCCAGATTTTGCGGTCGGCATAGATGACGAGCGCTACCGCCAGCATCACCGGCAGCGCGATCAGCAGGATTTCGGCGATGGTCGAAACCACCCAGGCCGCCTCGAACGAGAGGCCCGTCCATTGGAAAAACGGAATCACTTCACCCACCCCCCGTTCGTGTCGAGCGAAGTCGAGACACCAGACGCCGCGCTGAAGTGTCTCGACTTCGCTCGACACGAACGGCTCTGGTATTGGTTGTTGGCCGGAAGCCCCATCATTCCGCGGCCTCCGCAAAGCTTTCACCATGCAGCAGTTCCGCGGAGCAGCGCTGCAGCGTCGGGCTAGACCGCGCGATGGCGTTGGTGAGGTAGTGGTCCTTGATCGGGTAGGCCGCGATCACGCCTTCCGCCTTGGCCCCTGCAGGCGCGGAAGGCAGCGCGCCGTAATCCACCAGCCCTTCCACGCCGAGCGCTGGCACTTCGGCGACCATCGCGGCGCGCAGAGCATCGAAGCTGTCGAAGCCCACCGAAACGCCGAGCGCATCGGCCATCGCGCGCAGGATCGTCCAGTCCTCGCGCGCGTCCCCGGGCGCATAGACCGCGCGCTCGGAATACTGCACGCGGCCTTCGGTGTTGACGTAAGTGCCGTCCTTCTCGGTGAAGGCAGCCGCGGGCAGGATCACATCCGCCGCATGGGCCGCCTTGTCACCGTGATGGCCGATATGCACGATCATCGAACCGGCGAACCTGGTGTAGTCCACCTCGTCCGCTCCGAGCGAAATCACCATCTTCGGCTTGGCGGCCACCAGATCAGCGAGACCGCCCGGCTGCGCATAGCCCAGCATCAGCCCGCCCATGCGGCTTGCCGCCATGTGGAGCACATTGAAGCCGTTCCACTCGTCGGTGACGAGCTTGAAGCGCTCGGCAAAGGCCAGCCCTGCTTCCAGCGCACCCTTGGCCAGCCCAGCCCCGCCGATGATGATCGCAGGCTTCTTGGCGCCCTCGAATGCAGCGACAACTTCCGCCGGCACATCATTGAGAATGCCCGAATCTTCACCAAGGAAAGTCGCCGGATAAGTCGACTCCCAAGCCGCGCCGATCACGAAGACCTTCGCGCCCTTCTTCACCGCCTTGCGCAGCCGCGTATTCACCAGCGGCGCTTCATCGCGCACGTGGCTGCCCACGATCAGAATCGCGTCGGCCTCTTCGATACCCGCGAAGGTCGAGTTGAACGCCACCGCCGCCAGATTGCTCGCAGTGTAGGCCAGGCCAGTCTGGCGCCCCTCAAGCAGGCTCGAACCCAGCGCGCGCGCCAGAGCCTTGGCCGCAAACATCGTCTCGCAATCGACCTGATCGCCCGCGATCACCGCCACGGACGAGCCCGGATTGATCTTGGCGACCGCATCGAACGCCTCGGCCCACGAGGCCGCCGTCAGCTTGCCGTCCTTGCGCAGCCACGGCTTGTCCAAGCGGCGGCGCGTCAGGCCATCGACGACATAGCGCGCGCGGTCCGACAGCCATTCCTCGTTCACGTCATCGTTCACGCGCGGCAGGATGCGCAGCACTTCGCGTCCACGGCTGTCGATGCGGATGTTGGAGCCGACCGCATCCGAAACGTCGATGCCCAGCGTCTTCTTGAGCTCCCACGGCCGTGCCTCGAAGGCATAGGGCCGCGAAGTTAGCGCGCCGACCGGGCAGAGGTCGATCACATTGGCGGAGAGTTCATGCTTTGCAGCACTCTCGAGGTACGTCGAGATCTGCATGGATTCGCCGCGATAGAGCGCGCCGATCTCGTCCACGCCCGCGATCTCTTCGGAAAAGCGCACGCAGCGGGTACAGTGGATGCACCGCGTCATCGTCGTCTTGATCAGCGGGCCCATGTACTTGTCGGTCACCGCGCGCTTGTTCTCGTCATAGCGCGAGGCGCCGCGGCCATAGGCCACCGACTGGTCCTGCAGGTCGCATTCGCCGCCCTGATCGCAGATCGGGCAATCGAGCGGGTGGTTGATGAGGAGAAACTCCATCACCCCTTCCCGCGCCTTCCTGACCATCTCGCTGTCGGTGCGGATTTCCTGGCCCTCCGAGGCCGGCAGCGCACACGAAGCCTGCGGCTTGGGCGGCCCGGGCTTCACTTCGACGAGGCACATGCGGCAATTGCCCGCAATGGAAAGCCGCTCGTGATAGCAGAACCGGGGGATTTCTTTGCCGGCGAGCTCGCATGCCTGCAGCACCGTCGCGCCTGCGGGGACTTCGAGCTCTACGCCATCGACTTTGAGTTTAGGCATTATGCTTCCCCAGCCTCACGCGCACGAATGCGTCGCGCCTGCAAAAACAGAGCGAAAATGATCATCGGCATCGGCATAGTACGCAGAGCGAACATAAAGGAACTGATCGTACCGTTTTGAAAAGCAGGCAAATAGTAGTAAATACTCCAAGCAAAACAGGCAGCAGCCAATGCGGCAAGCCCATAGATGAGTTTGATATTCATCACTCCGCCGCCTCCCTCAAAGCTTCGTCATGCTGAACTTGTTTCAGCATCCATCGTGCCGCACGTGCAGAGCCATGCCGGAGAACACCAGCGGCGAGGCCTCGCTGCCCCGCAACGCTCCGGCGCAAACCGAGGGATGGACCCTGAAACAAGTTCAGGGTGACAAGGGTGGTGGTTTGATAGGCCCAGATCACTCAGCCGCCTCCCGCGCATTCTCCGCAATCCGGCGCTCGATCTCGGGCCGGAAGTGCCTGATCAGCCCCTGGATCGGCCATGCCGCCGCATCACCCAGCGCGCAGATCGTGTGGCCTTCGACCTGCTTGGTCACCTGCTGCAGCATGTCGATCTCTTCGACCGCCGCGTCGCCGGTGCGCAGGCGCTCCATCACGCGCCACATCCAGCCGGTGCCTTCGCGGCAAGGCGTGCACTGGCCGCAGCTCTCGTGCTTGTAGAAGTAGGACAGGCGGCTGATCGCGCGGACGATATCGGTGGACTTGTCCATCACGATCACCGCCGCCGTGCCGAGGCCCGAACCCAGCGCGCGCAGGCCGTCAAAGTCCATCGGCGCGTCCCAGATTTCCGCCGCCGGCACCAGCGGCACCGACGAACCGCCGGGGATCACCGCGAGCAGATTGTCACGCCCGCCGCGAATGCCGCCGCAGTGCTTCTCGATGAGCTCGCTGAACGGGATCGACATCGCTTCCTCGACCACGCAGGGCTTCTCCACGTGCCCGCTGATCTGGAAGAGCTTGGTGCCCTTGTTGTTGTCGCGCCCGAAGCTCGAGAACCAAGCCGCGCCGCGCCGCAGGATCGTCGGCGCAACCGCGATGCTCTCGACGTTGTTCACCGTCGTCGGGCAACCATAGAGGCCAGCGCCTGCCGGGAACGGCGGCTTGAGGCGGGGCTGGCCCTTCTTGCCTTCAAGGCTCTCGATCATCGCGGTCTCTTCGCCGCAGATGTAGGCGCCCGCGCCGCGGTGGACGAAGACATCGAAATCATAGCCCGAGCCCGAGGCATTCTTGCCGATCAGCCCCGCGTCATAGGCTTCCTGCACGGCGGCAAACAGCGTCTCGGCCTCGCGGATATATTCGCCACGAATGTAGATGTAAGCCGCCCGCGCGCGCATCGCGTAGCCAGCGACCAGCGCGCCCTCGATCAGCTTGTGCGGATCGTGGCGGATGATTTCGCGGTCCTTGCATGAACCGGGTTCGGATTCGTCGGCATTAATGACGAGGAACGAGGGACGGCCGTCCTTCGATTCCTTGGGCATGAACGACCACTTCATGCCGGTCGGGAAGCCCGCCCCGCCGCGCCCGCGCAGGCCGGAATCCTTGATTTCCTGAATGATCGCGTCTTGCCCGCGCTCCAGCAGGGCCTTGGTGTTGTCCCAATCCCCGCGCGCCTGAGCGGCCTTCAGGTTCCACGGTTGATAGCCGTAGAGATTAGTGAAAATCCGGTCCTTGTCAGCGAGGCTCACAGGTCAAACCCTTCAAACGCAAACATCCGTTCGTCCCGAGCGCAGTCGAGGGACCGGTTCGAGCGAAGCCGAGAACTCGACGCGCGCAAGGCCTCGGCTTCGCTCGGCCAACATCCCTCGACTGCGCTCGGGACGAACGGGGTTGGGGTTGGCATCGCGGCAACCATCACCATTCCCCCCGGTAATCGTGGTTGGCCGAAACCATCGCGGTCAGCGTTGTCGGCCCGCCGAGCGGCTCGACGGTGTGGCGGCCCGGCGCCTGCGTGCCGGTCTTGGGCTGCTTGCCCGCGGCCAGCTCGTCGAGGATGCGCGTCATGTCCGCCGCGGTCAGGTCCTCGTAGTTGTCGTCGTTGATCTGGACCATCGGCGCGGAAGCGCAGTTGCCCATGCATTCCACTTCGGTGAAGCTGAACAGCCCGTCCTCGGTGGTGTGGCCTTTCTTGAGGCCCTTCGCCTTGCACGCCGCGATGATGTCGTCAGACCCGCGCAGCATGCACGGCGTCGTCCCGCAGACCTGAACGTGGAACCGGCCGATCGGCGCAATGTTGTACATCGTGTAGAACGTCGCGACTTCGACCACGCGGATGATCGGCATGTCGAGCTGTTTGGCCACATATTCCATCACCGGAATCGGCAGCCAGCCTTGCGTGTTCTCTTCCGCACCCACCTGGCGCTGCGCCAGATCGAGCAGCGGCATCACCGCCGAGCGCTGGCGCCCCGCCGGATAGCGCGCGATGATCGCCTTGGCCTTTTCGGCATTCTCCGCCGTCCACGCGAAAGAGCCCCAGCGGGCGCGCAAGGTCGGGGTATCAGGTTCGATATGACGGTCAGCCATCAGCGAATGAACTCCACGCGAGAGCACTTCTCGCCTTCGAAAGAATAGACCGCGACAACGTCGAACGGCTCGACGAGCGCCGACCCATCGGTCGCCGGCCCGCGCGTCACGTGTTCGCGCATCAGCACGTAGTTGCCGATCTGCTGCGCCTCGACGATCTCGGCATGGTTCTGCGGCCAGCGCGCAAACGCGGCAGCAAGGCCCGAGCGCGTGCCTTCCTTGCCTTCACGCACGACATCGCCGCGATAGTTCGCCTCGCAGGCAGCATCGGTCATGTAAGAGACGTAGGTATCCACGTCCTGCGCGTTGTAGGCGGCGATCATGGCCTTGGCGGTGGCGAGGTAGCTGGATCCGGCCATTATGAGTTTTCCTCATTACGGCGTGATATGGCGACGAACTGCGAGACACCAATCCATGCTGGAATAGCTGCCAGAGCGAGCAATACAGCATACGCCACCGGCACAGGTATCAGAGTAAAAAACAAGGCAATGAAAAGGACGTATTGGCTTCCGAAGAGCAACCAAGCCGCTAACAAAAGCAGTAAAACGCCAGCGATTGCCCGCATCCAAATTTCGGACCGCCTCACCGGTCGCACTCCCCGAACACGACGTCGATGGCGCCGATGATCGCGGTGACGTCGGGCAGCATGTGGCCCTTGGTCATGAAGTCCATCGCCTGCAGGTGCGAAAACGCGGTCGGGCGGATCTTGCAGCGGTAGGGCTTGTTGGTGCCGTCCGAGACCAGATAGACGCCGAACTCGCCCTTGGGGCTTTCCGTCGCGACGTAGACTTCGCCCGCCGGCACGTGGAAGCCTTCGGTGTAGAGCTTGAAGTGATGGATCAGCGCTTCCATCGATTGCTTCATCTCGCCGCGCTTGGGCGGGACAACCTTGCGGTCGGTGCTCGAAATCGGGCCTTCGGGCATTTCGGCAAGGCACTGCTTCATGATCCGGGCGGACTGGCGCACTTCCTCGACGCGGACCATGAACCGGTCATAGCAATCGCCGCGCGTGCCCACCGGAACCTCGAAGTCCATGGCGTGATAGACGTCGTAGGGCTGGCTCTTGCGCAAGTCCCACGGGATGCCCGAACCACGGATCATCGGGCCCGAGAAGCCCCACGCAATCGCGTCGTCGCGGCTGACAATGGCGATATCGACATTGCGCTGCTTGAAGATACGGTTGTCGACGACGAGGCTCATCGCATCCTCGAACAGCTGCGGCAGTCGCGTGTCGAGCCAATCCGCAATGTCCGTCAGCAGCTTGAGCGGCACGTCCTGGTGCACGCCGCCGGGGCGATACCACGCCGCATGCATGCGCGCGCCCGAAGCGCGTTCGAAGAAGTTGAGGCAATCCTCGCGGATCTCGAACAGCCACAGGTTCGGCGTCATCGCGCCGACATCCATGACGTGGCTGCCGAGGTTCAACATGTGGTTGCAGATGCGCGTCAGCTCGGCAAACAGCACGCGCAGGTACTGCGCGCGCAGCGGCACCTCGAGGTTGAGCAGCTTCTCGACCGCGAGCACGTAGGAGTGCTCCATCGCGAGCGGCGAGCAGTAGTCCAGCCGGTCGAAATAGGGGAGAGCCTGCAGGTAGGTCTTGTGCTCGATCAGCTTTTCGGTGCCGCGGTGGAGCAGCCCGACATGGGGATCGACGCGCTCGACGATCTCGCCGTCGAGCTCCATCACCATGCGCAGCACGCCGTGCGCCGCCGGGTGCTGCGGGCCGAAGTTGATCGTGTAATTGGTGATGACCTCGTCGCCGGTGGTGGGCGACTGTTCAAGGCTCAGGCTCATGGCTTGCTCCCTTCGGCCTTCTCATCCCCCGGCAGCACGTAGTGCGCGCCTTCCCACGGGCTCATGAAATCGAACTGCCGCAGGTCCTGTGCCAGCTCGACCTTCTCGTAGACGACGCGCTTGTCTTCCTCGGAATAGCGCAGCTCGACATAGCCCGTCAGAGGGAAGTCCTTGCGGAACGGATGGCCCTGGAAGCCGTAGTCGGTGAGGATGCGGCGCAGGTCCGGGTGCCCGGCGAAGAGCACACCATAGAGGTCATAGACCTCGCGCTCGTACCAGCTGGCGTTCGGCCAGAGCCCGGTCACCGTCGGCACCGGAGTCGCCTCGTCGGTCGAGACCTTCACGATCAGGCGGTGGTTCTTCGTCAGCGAGAGCAGGCAATAGACCACCTCGAAGCGCTCGGGCCGCGAGGGGTAGTCGGCGCCCGCGATGTCCATCAGCTGCTGGTACTCGTGGGTGTCGCGCAGCGCCTGGAGCGCCTCGACCACACGTTCGCGCACGACATGGATCACGATCTCGCCATGCTGCTCACGCGCGGAGACGATCATGTCCCCCAGCGCGGCGGACAGCGTTTCCAGCACGCCGTCAAAGGGAGCGTAGCGCGGGGCAGAATGAAGAACTTCAGACATCAAACACCCACCACCGTTCGTGTCGAGCGAAGTCGAGACACCGGGCGCCGCGTATGGT
>Ga0310345_10005501_pt1 | contig 11215 bp, 7 predicted proteins | sample HC15DNA20500_MG_FD_204667 | JGI IMG/M metagenome (GOLD analysis project Ga0310345, IMG submission 204667) | Marine microbial communities from station ALOHA, North Pacific Subtropical Gyre - HC15-DNA-20-500_MG | ecosystem: Environmental > Aquatic > Marine > Oceanic | place: Pacific Ocean: North...
CATGGTGTCTACGAGCCGCATCAACGCCGCATCGAGTCCGTAGATCGCGTCCTCGCCGACCCCGTCCGGATCACTGAAGAACCGGTAACGGATGCGCCGGTCCTTGTGCTCGGTGTATTCGTCGAATCCGTGCGACATGATCATGTCGTATATCCGCTGAAACGAATTACGGATCGCGAGCGGGCTCTCGTAACACAGGTCGAGATACTCCTTGAAGGAGCCCTCCCAGTGCAGGGACTTCCAGGCCTTGGTGTCGACCTCGTCCTGAACTAGCCCGAGGAGCCGTTCGGCGTTACTCATCGCGTTCTCCTGACCGCTTTTCTGCGGTGGGTTCGCAGGGCCTCGAGCAGGCCCGCCATGTCTTCGTGGAGCGGAGACTCGTAGGTGACGGTCTCCTCCTCCACCGGGTGGAAGATGCTCAGGCGGTGCGCGTGCAACGCCTGCCTTTCGATCAACGTCCGCTCGTCGGCCGATCCTGGAGCGACCGCGCCGAGATCCGAGAGCGTCAAGCGCGTGCGCCGCCCATACACGGGGTCACATACGACCGGATGCCCGATCGACTTTAGGTGGACACGAATCTGATGCGTGCGCCCGGTCTTCGGCAAGCAACGCACGTAGGCGAAACCTTCGAAGCGCTCCAGCACCTCGTAACGGGTCTCCGCGGGCCGCCCCGCGCCCTCGTCCACGACGATCTTGCTGGAATCATGGATCGAGCGTCCGAGAGGGTGCGTCACCACGTCCCCGTCCAGGTCCGGCTCTCCCTCGACGAGCACCAGGTACTCCTTCCTGGTTGTACGTTCCTGGAACTGAGTCGCGAGGGCGAAATGGGCCTGGTTGGTCTTGGCGACCACCATGACCCCCGTGGTGTCCCGATCTAGCCGATGCACGATGCCCGGCCGCGTGGCACCGCCAACGTCGGACAGCTCCTGGAAGTGGAAGGCAAGAGCGTTCGCCAGCGTCTTGTCAGGGCGTCCATTTCCCGGATGAACGACGAGCCGGGCCGGCTTATTGACCACCAGCAAAGATGCATCCTCGTGGATGATATCGATGGGGAGGTCCTGGGGCGTCAACTCGACCACCTGAGAGCGCGGCGCCACGTTCGCGACGACGCGCTCGGCGAGAGTGACCCGGTGGCTTGGCTTGACGATCTTGGCGTCCACCGTCACCTGACCAGCCTTCACAAGCCCCTTCAGGTAGGAGCGCGAATGGTCTGGCAGACGAACGTGCAGATAGACGTCGAGCCGCTGACCCACGTCAGGACTCTCCACCTCGAAGGTGTGGCTCTCTGTGTCTGAAGCAGCTTCCGGAGCCAAGATGGTCATTTACTCCCGAATGGCCGCAATTCCCGAGACGATTCTATTCCCCACTCTCCTTTCGGCCAGCATGGCCACACTTCCTTTGCCCACGCGGCCCTTTTCGGCGAATTGCCCCCCCTGTAGCATGCCCGCGCTCCACGAGGATCGTGGAGCCCCTTGCCGAACGGGGAAGATGGTGAGAATCCATCGCGGACCCGCCACTGTAAGTGGGGACGAACGTCGCCTGGAACCCACTGGCGCAGCGACGCGCTGGGAAGGGGGCGATCAGTAGGACGAACCACGAGCCAGGAGACCCGACGGTGAGGGGGCGCCCCCGGGACCCCGAGGTCGGATCCCGCAACGGGGCAGTGGTGTCCTAGACCTCGCGTCCTTGTCGGCGCTATCCGCGCCTCGGGAGATGCGATTGATGCGCCCCAGCACGTTGTGCGTTCTGATCTTGCTCTGCACGTCTGTTCCCGGGCAAGCCCTCGAGCTGACCATCAACCTGTCCGACGGCGATCCGCTGACCTCGGACAACCCGTTCGGCATCACCTACGACCCGGACGGCACGCACGCCTACGTCAGCCTCTGCGGGGACCTCCCGCCGTGGCCGCTCCCCCCCACCCCGTGGGCACCCGCCTGGAACAACGACAAGGTCGTGAAACTCAACCTGACAACGGGCGCCCAGGTCGCCATGGGGACGGCAGGGCACTTCCCCGAAGACATCGCGCTGACGCTGGACGCATCCGGACAAACGCGACACGTCTACGTCAACAACAGCTCCAGCGGCACCGTCACGTGCCTCTCGCCGACGCTGAATCCCATCGCCACCATTTCCCTCACGCCTTGCGCCGGAGGCACCTACGGCTCGGTCTTTCCCTTCGGCATCGCCGCCTCTCCGGATGGCGCTCGGATCTACGCGGGGGGCACGTCCTGCGCGACGGTCGACGTCATTGACAGCGACCCGCAGAGCCCAGCCTTCAACCAGGTGCTCCAGTCGTTCTCCGTGCCGAATCTGTTCGGCCGACCGGCCTGGCTCGATACCACACACATCGTCTTCCCTGTGACGAGCTACAACTTCAACCCGTCACTCGGCTACTCGGACGGATCGACGACGGGTTTATCCGTCGTCGACGTGACCAATCCCGCATCCGTGACGACGTGGATGGTCACGCCCTTTCAGCAATTCAATTATCCCCAGATCACCGACATCGCGGTCACGCCGACGGGCACCGTCGTCGCGGCGATCGGATACGGACTCACGCCGCGTATGGTTGAGGTCGACGCCGGTTCCGGGGCACTCCTCCGCACCCTGGATCTCGGCCCCGCGGTCGGCGTCGGACTTCACGGCGTGGCGCTCTCTCCAGACGGCTCGACCCTCGCGGTGACCGCGCTGAACGGCGGCGAATTGGCCCTGATCGACATCGCGGCGTTCGCGACCATCTCGGTCACCCCTACCGGCCTCCCAGGATCGGTCACTCTGCCCAACGAGGTCATGTTCTCACCAGACGGCAGTCGCCTGGGGGTGACCCTCCAAGGTGCTGCCGCCGTCCAGATCTACAGTGGACTCCCCAGCCACGCTCTGGGGCTGTGGGCCGACCCGGTGGTCACCCTCGGTACTACCGGCGCACTCGGCGTCCACCACGTGCAAGCTGGCCACGCAGCATGGACTTATGTCTCCGATTCCCCAGGGCCCTCGATCTACGGGCCGTGGACCATTCAGATCGGGGTTCCTTTTTCCCTGCTGGCGACCCTGAGCGCGGCCATCGACGGGACAGCGCAAACCAGCATCCAGATCCCGGTGATCCCGGGGCTTTTCGGCACGACTTTCCACCTGCAAGCGATCACGGTGGATGGGAACGGATCTGTACGCCTGTCTAATCACGTCGCGACGACCATCAACTGACATCCGCAAAGTCATGCTAAATCAGGGCTTCTGGCCTGGCGAGTTAGCCGGCTAGGGGCACATTCCGGTTGGACTCGGGAGGCGTGGGCCGTACAATCGACCCACACCTTTTCCCGAGGCCTCACCGGGTCGGAGAGGCTGGCGTCAGCCATGGGGCGGCTCTATTCCCGAGCCCTCGGTCGCCCACAAGGAAACGCCGGAGCGTTTGGTCGTTGACCTGGCAATCCGATCCTGGAGACGGAGACGGTTCCGTCTTTTGTCGAGCTGGCCGTGGCCAGTCCGGCGTGATTCACCCGAAACTACCGAGCGTGCACTGAATGCGCTCGGCCCCATGGAGACCTCGTGGCATGCGTTCGCGATTGGTGACCCCCAGGGCCATCCTCGCCCTCCTCGTGCTTTCGTTGCTTTCGCTGCGGCTCAACGCATCGTCCGACCCCGGTGGCGACAAACAGAAGCTCCAAAAGGAGCTCGCCAAGGTGGAGAAGGACATCAAGCTTGAGGAGCGGCGTCTCAGCAAAAAGAAAGTCGACGTGGAAAAGGAGTATGGCCGCCTGATGAAGGCGACTGTGCAAAAGGCCCTCTCCCGCAAGGCTCGCAGCATCGGATCCACTTGGGCAGGTGCCTTGGTGGGCCCCGGTAAGGCGGAGGCGATCCGCCAGATCAAGAAGGAACTGAGGACGGTCCTGAAGGCGCAAATTGGCGCCAACCTAGCGACCATCATCCTCAATGACCTGACTTCGAATCTCGTCGATCGCATCAGCGGAGTCGACAGCATCGAAGCGGAACAGGCGGTCAAGATCACCATCGAGGATCTGTTCCCCGAAGGTAAGTTCGAGACCGACTTCGACTCCATCAAAGCCGACCTGTTCAAGCGCTACGCGCGGCTCACCCAAAAGCGCGACCACCTGAAGAGTCAGATCAAGGAGATCGAGAGGCGCGAAAACGCCCTCAAGGCCGGCATCCCACCGGGGATGCTCAAGGTCCCCAGCGGCAAGCACCGCATCGGTCTCAATGACAAGGACATCTCCAAGACGATCAAGTTGGTCGGAGCGAAGCCCGAAGGCTCGATTCACTGGTGGGTCGGCTCACCAGCACACGAGATCGAGTTGAGCGATTTCTACATCGACGTCAACGAGGTCACGAACGCCTGGTACGCCGAGTTCCTCAAGGATCAGAAGGACGAGGAGATCCGCGTACCGCGGTACTGGAAGGACGGCACCTACCCTGAGAGCTGGGGAAACCGACCGGTCACCGACCTCTCACACAACGACGCCCGGCACTTCGCTCGTTGGATGGGACGACGCCTTCCGACCGAGTACGAATGGGAGTCCGCGGCCCGCTACAGCCAGGACCAAAAAGACCTTCGTGTGTGGCCCTGGGGCACGGCTTGGGACGTGATGAAGGTCCGTTGCAACAACGACCTCGCCATCGAACATCCGCAACGTCGGAGCATCCCCCACACGCTGCCTCCTCTCCTCGACGTCGGCTCGTTCCCGGAAGGCAAGAGCGCCCTCGGGGGCAACGACTTCGCCGGCAACGCATACGAGCTCACCTCGAGCACGTACGCCCCCTACCCTGGCTTCAAAGGCAAGAAGATCAACAAGGCTCGTCTGTCGACCGCGGACTTCAACCGCGAGATGGTCGTCCTGCGCGGCGGTGACTGCAACAAACGCGACGTCGTCGTGAGCACCACGTGGCGGCTCGGGATCCCGCGAACCGGCCGGGCGCCGTGGGTCGGCTTCCGCACCGCCGCATCCTCGACGCGCGGCATGGACCACGTGCGCGCGATCACCGAGGATGATGCCCAGAAACGCTACCTGGTGGACTACGCTCCGCTGCCGTCCGACCTGCTGGCCCGGCGCCAGTATTCAGCGCTCGCCGCAGACGACCCCAGTCGTTACTCCTCGGTGATCACCGGTGGGTTCAGCTCCGAGACGAACTTGCCCACAAGGGCCCGCCACATCACCCTGATCAACCGCCACGCGAACGACTTCCGGGATCACAACGCTCTGCGCGCCCTGGCAAAGGACGGCCCCGTCATGCTCGGATTCGTGCACATTGGCGTCCCGGTCGTCGAGCCCAAGCTTGAGCCGGGTAACTACATCATCTGCTGGGTGAATACGGTGGTCCCGGAGCCGCCCCCGGAAGAGAAGAAGGACGACGCCAAGAAGGACAAGAAGAAGAAAGACAAGAAGGAGGCGCCGGCACCGGACCCCATCCCCGAGGCCTTCACGTTCATCAAGCTCGGCGGCCGTCGTCGGGCGCCGACTCGCATGACCAAGTTCCTGCCTCCGGTCACAGCGGCAGCCCAGCCAACCCGGGTCGTTCCCAACGGGTCGGCCGACTTCATCGATCTCTCACTGGCCTTCCCCATCAAGTTCAAGAAGCGCAAGGCGTTCGTCGTTCAGCTTCGGTTGAAGCTCGAGCCGGGACAAGCGGCGCAGTTCAAGTAAGCACCACGGTCGGTCCTGCAGAAAGGGGGTTCCGCGCGCGTCGCGGGCCCCCTTTTGACTTGAGGACGCGGTGGTTTTCTCACCCGAAAACGCTGCAGACGTGCGGTTCCACTGGTCGCAATCCACTGAGCTCCTGGAGGACCTGCTCGACGCCTACGAGCTGGTCCTCGATGCTTCGGGAGGCATGTTCGTCTGCCCCGACGATGCCCGGGTCCACTTCCGCCCGCCCGCCGTCCAGCCGATCACCGAGCTCACCCAGACCCCGAGAGCGTGGCTGAACGAGGTCCACGCTCCGGGCACCTACGTCATCGTGCTCGTCCAGGCAGGAGCATCGGCTATGGGGTGGTTTGAAGATGAAGCATGCCTCGCTCACAAGGCGCTCAAGAGATACGTCAGCCGGGGAAAAGGTCGCGCCCAGCTCCTCCACCTCAAGACCAAGGGGAAGTCGCGTTACGGATCGAGACTCCGGCTGCAAAACGCTGCCCGACAAATAGTTGAGACGAGCACGAGGCTCAACGGATGGTGGGAGGAGCTGGGCAAGCCTGAACGGGTCTTCGGCAGCATCCCGGTGCGTACGTGGCCCGTACTGCTCGCGGCCGTGCCTCCTCCTCCGTTCGTCAAGGACGACGTGATCAGGGTGCGCCACCATGTCCACGTACCGAATCACGCTGAACTCATGCGAGTGCAGCGCTTACTTCTTCACGGAGAGTTCGTGCGATGAGGATCTCCCTCTTGCCAATTACCACCGTGAGGAGTCATGATCAAAGTAGCGGCGTTGGTGGGGCCACCCCTCGGGGCAGGGACACCGAGACGGATCTGCCACAAGACGCCGCCACTGTTCCCCTCGGGCCGCCGAGGGGTAGGGAAGCCCGGCGGCAGAATCACGCTGCGACGGCTGGGGACAGGTCCCTGTTGAAAGGAGGTGATGCAATATGTGTATTCGTGGTTGTACCGGAGGGCTTCACAACTGACCGAAGCGCTCGACGGGGTGAGTCGGCAGTGAAGCCATGCACGCAGGGATCGCTGAAGCGGTCACCGATGTGCGACTCCAACAATTGACCCCGTACCGGAAGGGGGTGCCGCGGAGACGCGGCACCCCCTTCTTCAATGCCCGCGCTCGCCTGCGCGCCCCTACCCCAGCTCGGTGCGATTATCCCGCAAGCGTCCGAGCTTCTCCTCGAGATCTCCCTGTCGGGACCGTTCGCGCTCGACCACATCCGCCGGCGCGTTCGCCACGAAGCCGGCGTTGGAGAGCTTGCCAGCGATCCCCTTGAGCCAGCCCTCGTGCTGGGCGATCTCCTTCTCGAGACGAGCCCGCTCCGCGTCCAGGTCGATGAGCCCCTCGAGGGGAATGAAGATCTCCAACCCATCCTCGACGACCGTAGACGCCGTGGCGGGCTTCTCCACCTTGGTCCCGGCCGTGAGCGTGGCGACACGCCCGAGGGCCATGGCCCGATCCTTCACGGACTCCACGGTCTCCAAGACCTCCGCGTCGGCGCAGCGAACGACGAAGTCCAGGTTCTGCTTCCAGGACACGCCCATACGATCCCGCACGACCCTCGCCGCCGTGACCAGCGATATGAGCTGGTCGACTTCGGCCTCCGCGGCCGGGTCCAGCGCCGCGGGATCGTGCTCGGGCCACGCATCGAGGATGAGGCGATCCCCTGCGTTCGGAGCGTACGGTTTCAGATGGGAGCGCAACTCCTCCGTCACGTAGGGAATGACCGGGTGCAGCAATCGCAGCAGGGTATCGAGCACCTGAACCAGCGTCTGCTGTGACGCCTTCCTGGACGCCGCTCCCTCGACCGAGGTGTCGTTCATCCGCCCCTTGGTCAACTCCAGGTACCAATCGCAATACACGTTCCAGGTGAACGCGTAGAGCTTCTGGCCGATCTCGTGGAAGCGATAAGCCTCGGTTGAATCGGTGACGTCGCGGACCAGCGCCGACAGCCGCGAGAGCACCCACCGGTCCTCGGGAGCGGTCACCGGCACCGGCTCCGTCGGCACGTACCCGTCGAGGTTCATGAGCACGAACCGCGACGCGTTCCAGAGCTTGTTGATGAAGTTGCGTCCGCCCTCGAACCGACTCTCCGACAGCTTGATGTCCTGCCCCTCGGTCGTAAGGAGTAGGAGCGTCCACCGCACGGCGTCCATGCCGTACCTGTCCCCCATCTCCAGAGGATCGATGCCGTTCCCCAGGCTCTTGGACATCCGCCGCCCACGCTCATCGAGGACGGTGCCGTTGATGTAGACCGTGTGGTACGGAAGCTCGTCCCTGAACTCGAGCCCACACATGACCATGCGAGCCACCCAGAAATAGATGATGTCACGGGCGGTGACGAGCACGTCGGTCGGGTAATACGCTTCGAGGTCGGGCGTGTCGTCGGGCCAACCCATGACCGAGAATGGCCAGAGTTGCGACGAAAACCACGTATCGAGGACATCCGGGTCCTGGCGAACGATGGGCTTCCCTGTCTTCGGGTGTGCGCCGCCGATCTCCAGTGGCTCGCTCGACGCGGCGGGCACGTCGTCTTCGTCATACCAGACCGGAATGCGGTGCCCCCACCAGATTTGCCGGCTGATGCACCAGTCACGGTACTGTTCGACCCAGTCGAGGTAAGTACGGGCGTAGCGCTCCGGCACGACCCTCATACGGCCGTCCTTGACGGCGGCCGCCGCCGGCTCGAGCAGCGGTCGCATCTTCACGAACCACTGCCTCGACAGGTACGGTTCGACCACCGTGCTGCACCGGTAGCACCGTGGCAGCGCGATCTCCTTGTCCTCCACCTCCGCCACGAGCCCCAGCGCCTCGAGATCCTCTAAGACCTTCTTGCGCGCTTCGAAGCGGTCGAGCCCCGCGTAGGGACCGCCGTTCTCGTTCACCTTCGCGTCCTCGGTGAACACGTTGATCCGGGGCAGGTCGTGGCGGTTACCCACCTCGAAGTCGTTGAAGTCGTGCGCCGGCGTGATCTTCACTGCGCCGGACCCCTTCGTCGGGTCGGCGTGCTCGTCGATGATGACCGGGATCTCGCGATCGACAAGCGGCAACAGGAGGGCCTCACCGACGAGATCGGCGTAGCGCTCGTCGCTCTCGTGAACCGCCACCGCCGTGTCACCGAGCATCGTCTCCGGCCGCGTCGTCGCCACCACGACAAAGCGGTCCGGGGAGCCCTTCACCGGGTACTTGAGGTGCCAGAATCGGCCGGCTTCATCCGTCGGTTCCGCCTCCTCGTCCGACAGCGCCGTGAGGCAGCGCGGGCACCAGTTGATCAGCCGTTCGCCGCGGTAGATCAACTCCTTCTCGTACAGACGCACAAACGCCTCGACTACGGCACGAGAGAGCCCCTCGTCCATCGTGAAGCGCAGGCGATCCCAATCACAGCTGGCGCCGAGACGCTTGAGCTGTTCGATGATCCGGCCACCGTACTGTTCCTTCCACTCCCAGGTCCGCTGGATGAAGGCATCGCGGCCGAGGTCGTCGCGACTGATGCCCTCCTTGGCGAGCGCCTTCTCGACGACGTTCTGGGTAGCGATACCCGCGTGATCGGTCCCAGGCACCCAGAGGGCCTGCTTGCCGCGCATCCGCTCGAAGCGGACGAGGACGTCCTGAAGGGTGTTATTGAGGGCGTGCCCCATGTGCAGCGCCCCCGTCACGTTGGGGGGTGGGATGACGATGACGAACCGGCCATTGCCCTCCGCCACGGCCTCGGGCTTGAAACAGCCCTCCGCCTCCCAGGTCTGGTACCACCGGGTCTCGACGTCAGTGGGACGATAGTGCTTGTCAAGAGTCTCGCTCATGGAGTGTCCTCCCGGACAGAACATGATTCCACAGGGTTAGCCCACGCTCAACCGAACTGCTGGCAGGGAGTTGGGGTGCTACCGTTACGGCGTGGGACCCGTCCTCATGATCGTGAATCGAAACGCTGGCCGGCGTGGCGTCCGGCGCGACGCCGATCGCGCCGCCACCAGGCTCATTGAGCGTGGTGTCCCGGTCGACCTGCAGGCCACAGGTAGCGCCGAAGAAGCCGCTGGGATCATCGACCAGGCCAGGGGCGTCTTCACCTGCGTGGTCGCCGTCGGGGGCGATGGCACGCTGCGTGGCGTCGTCGACGCCGCCCAGGGGTCTCTGCCGGTGGGGCTGATTCCCCGTGGCACGGCCAACGTCGTGGCCCGTGAATTGAAGCTCCCGCTGGATATCAAGCGGGCCGCTGACAACATCGCGACCGGGCACGTCCGCAACATCGACCTGGGCCGCATAGAGGGACGCGGGACCTTCCTCGCCATGGTCGGTGTGGGGTTCGATGGCAAGGTGGTCGACGGCGTGCGCCCGGGCCGTATGAAGGCCGCACGCATGGGGTTGTCCGCCCTCAGCGCACTGCTGAGACCGAACCTACCTGGGCTCGCGGTCACCGTGGATGGTGTCCCCATCGCTGCCCCGGTCTTCGGAGCCGTCGTCGCCAACACGCGCAACTACGGCGGCTGGTTCTCGGCCTGTCCGGCAGCTCAACCCGACGACGGGTTGCTCGATACCATGCTCCTGCACCGCGGTGATCGTCGGGCATTGCTCCGATTTGGCTTCGCCGTCGCGAGTAAACGGGAGGGTTCCCCCAGCTTCGCGAGCTACGGACGCAGCGCCCGGATCGAGATCTCCTCCCTGGGCGCGGTGGAGTCGCCGGTCCAGGCCGACGGTGACCCGTGCGGAATGACTCCAGTACACCTCTCGATCGACCCCGGCGCGGTCGCTATCATCGCTCCTGACATGGGAGGCGTGCGATGAAGTCTGAATTGAAGCCCGTCACTGACGGCCGCGTTGCGATCGGCCCCGGCTACCCCCTCTTCGTAACGGCAGGGCTCTGCATCGTAGAGGAGGAGGAAGCGACGCTGCGGCAGGCCGAGGCGCTGAAGCGCCAGGTCGAGGGCCTCCCCATCTCCTTCGTCTTCAAAAGCTCGTTCGACAAAGCCAATCGTTCGAGCCTGTCGAGTTACCGCGGCCCAGGCATGGACGAAGGGCTGCGCATCCTCGCCAAGGTCAAGGAGACGCTCGACCTCCCCATCCTCACCGACGTCCACGAGACGGCCCAATGCGCGGCGGCCGCCGAGGTCGCGGATGTCCTGCAGATCCCGGCGTTCCTTTGTCGGCAGACCGACCTGCTCCTTGCGGCTGGCGCCACGGGGCGCATCATCAACGTCAAGAAGGGTCAGTTCCTCGCACCCCACGACGTGAAGCCACTCATCGCCAAGCTACACGAGTCGGGATGCGACAAAGTGACGATCACCGAACGCGGCGTCAGCTTCGGCTACAACACCCTGGTGAACGACTTCCGCGCGTTGCCCCAGATCCGCGCCCTCGGCGTACCGGTCATCTTCGACGCGACCCACTCCGTCCAGCAACCGGGCGGCCACGGTGAGCGCTCGGGAGGTGACCGCACCATGGTCCCCTTCCTCGCTCGCGCCGCCGCCGCGGTCGGCACCGACGGCTTCTTCTTCGAGGTCCACGAAGACCCCACACGCGCCCGCTCGGACGCGGACAACGCGCTGCTGCTCAGCGACCTACGCCCGCT
>Ga0310345_10005502_pt1 | contig 11214 bp, 1 predicted proteins | sample HC15DNA20500_MG_FD_204667 | JGI IMG/M metagenome (GOLD analysis project Ga0310345, IMG submission 204667) | Marine microbial communities from station ALOHA, North Pacific Subtropical Gyre - HC15-DNA-20-500_MG | ecosystem: Environmental > Aquatic > Marine > Oceanic | place: Pacific Ocean: North...
AACTGGACCTACACTTTCACAATGTCGTTCTGCATATAGTAGTACAGCATGGACCAAAAATAGTAACAATTTTAATGTAACACAGCAAGGGTATCAGTTATGGACTGTTCCACAATCAGGAACATATGATATTGATGCTTATGGTGCGCAAGGAGGTGATAATTCGAACAGTCAGAGGAAGTATGGTAAAGGACAAAGACAAAATGCTAGGTTTTCTCTTAGAAAGGGTGATAAATATATGATTGTAGTTGGACAGATGGGAACAAAGTCAAACCATAGACATCTTGGTAGTGGTGGTGGTGGAGGAACATTTGTTGTGAAGGGAACTAATTATCGTTCCGCAAGGAGTAGTGATGTAATACTTGTTGCTGGTGGTGGTGCTGGAGCAGGCGGTAGTGGATGGCGTAAGAATGCCCATGCTGTCAGCAGCAGTAGTGTTAGCTCTATATCAGGTGGTAATAAAGGAGCTTATGGAAGTGGAGGTGGTGGCGGTTTCTCTGGTAATGGTCAAAAAGGAGCTATGTCTTTCAAGAATGGTGCGAACGGTGGAGATTCAGGCCCAAAAAATTCAAGTTATGGTGGTGGGAAGTCCTATGGTGGCTTTGGCGGTGGCGGTGGTGCGTATGTCCATCCCGGAGCTGGTGGTGGAGGATACCAGGGTGGAAATGGTGGCAAAAGCGGTCATACTGATGGAGGTTTCGGTGGTTATTCTCGAATATATAGGGGACGGGCTCTATACCGTCATTCAAGTTACAACAGTGGACATGGTAAAGTAATTATAACTTTAAGATAAAAGATTGAGATTTGTTGGATATAAAAATCATGGAGTTCGAAAAAGATGTTAGTGTAGTTTAAAATAATAATATAGAAGATTCAAAAATATGTGAATAAAAATATATTTTAAGAAATATGATTTAATTGTGATTAAAATATTAATTACAAATCATATTTTATATAAAGAACAAAAAAAATAAGTATTATATAATTAAAAAATTAATATAATATCATAATATTATTGAAAAATATATTTTGATATTGTATAATAGTAATATCCTATGATTTCATTGGGTCAAAAATCAAGAAATAATAAAGTTATAAGGGTAATTCATAGGCACAAACATGTTGGACTGCCTAAGATTACTAAAAAAGAAACATCTCCTCAAAAAAATATAAGTGAAGCTATTTCAGAACTCAATCGAGAACGTGATAGTATAACATCTAATACAAATCAGATCTCTAAATTAAAACAACTATTATTATCTGGAAATAGTGATGTAAGAGGTCAATTACAAAAAAAAATTAATGAAGCAGTTAATCAGCAAAATAATAAAAATTCTATAATAGAAAACCAGAAAAAACAATTAAATCAGATTAAACAAAATCTTAAAAATCAACAACTTGCAATGAAAAATTTAGTAAATTCTAAAAATGTATCACAAAAAACAAGTTCTGGAAATCAACCTCAAGTTAAACAACAACAGCAGGTAAATTCTAAAAATCTACGAAATAGACCACACACACATATACCATATCAATCACAAATTCAACAACAACAACAAGGAAATCAACAACAAGGAAATCAACAACAAGGAAATCAACGTCCCCAATGGACTGTTGCAGGACAAATAATTAGACCTTGGGATCATGAACAACAACATGCTATTCTTGATTTAATTGAAAAGTATAAGAAGCTTTATAAAAAAGGAATACAAGATTTGATAAATTTTCAACAAAAATGTAAAAAGCAAGCAGAAGAAACACAAAAAGCTCAAAATGTTCTTTATAAAAAGAAGGAAACTGCTTGGAGAGTAGAATCTGCTAAAAATGATGCTATTTGGAGAGCAAAATCTGTTAAAGCAAATGCAGCAACAGAAGCAGCACGAAAAGCAAGAGATAAAGCACAATTAGCTAAATTAGTAGCAAAAGATAGAGAATTATCAACCAGAACCAAAAAATTAACAGATGAGCGAACAGGTGATAAAAAAAAGTGTGAGCAAGAAAGAGCAGCAATGATAAGGGCAAGACAACAAAGAGAAAAAAAAAGGGAAGAAAAGAATAGAATTCGTGCTAAAAAAAGAGCATATGAGGTTGAAGCTTCAGCAACAGCTTTAAAAAAGGCAGCACAATTACGTAAAGAAATGTTACAACGTATTGAAGAATCAAAAAAACAAAGACAAGTATTACTTGCTCAAAAAAGACTTGCTAATTTTGCTCTATTAAAAGCAAGAGCAGCAGCAGCAGATCAAAAAAGAAAGGCAAAGGAGGCAAAAATACGAAGAGCAATAGCAAGAAAACAGGAAAAAGAAGCAAGAATGAAAGCAGCAATAGCAAAAGCCAAATCAGAAGCACTTGCTAAAGAGCTGGCCAAAAAATCGGCAGATAAGGAGGTACAAAAAAGGAAAATGGAACAAAAGAAGAAAGCAGATGAAGTGGCGGCAAAATTTGCTGCATTACAAAAAAAATTTGCCAATGAAAAAAAGAAACAAGAAGAAAAAGCAAAAAAGGCTAAAGAAGCAGCAAAAAAAGCAAGAAAAGCAAAAAAAGTAGCAGAAGCTAAAAGAAGAGCAGAAGCTAAAGTAAGAAAAGCAAAGAGAAGAGAAGCTCGAAGAAAAGCGATAGAAGCAAAAAAGAAATATAAAGCTATGTTAAAAGCAAAGATTGCCTTGGCGGCTAAAAAGGCAAAGATTGCTTTGGTAGCAGCTAAAGAAGCTGCCCGAAAGGCAAAAAAAGAAAGAAAACTAGTAGCAGCAGCAAGAAGAGAATCAAGAAGACAGGCAAGAGCAAAAGCTGAAGCAGCTAGACGAGTCAAGGAAGCAAAAAAGAGAGCAAAACAAGAAAAAGATGCTGCATTAAAAAGAAAAGCAGAACAAATAGTAAGACAAAGAGCAAGACAATTAGCGAAACAAAAAGAAATTGCTGCTAGAGCAAAAGCTGCAAGAAAAGCAGCAGCAAAAAGAAGAAGAGAAGCAATTGTAAGAGCAAGAAAATTAATTGAAGAAGCTAAAGCACGTGCGTTAGCTAGAAAACGTCGTGAAGCAGCTCAACAAAAACGATTATTAAACGCAGTAAAGAGAGTAGCACAAATGGAAAGAAAGCGATGTAAGAGAGAGAAAGCACAAAAAGATGCTATTGCTAGAAGATTATACGCTACTATAAAAAGAATGGGTAGAATAGCAAGAATGAGAAAAGCAGCAAATAAGAAATTAAAAAAAGCTATAGCGCAAGAAAAGAAAAGGATACAAGAGATGAAAGAATCAGCAGCAGCAGAAGCATTACAAAGAAAATTGGAAAATGAGACTCGTAAAAAAGCAGAAGCAGCAGCAGCAAGAGCGAAGGCAGCAAAAGATGCTGCTTCTAAAAAGAAAGCAGCAGAACAAATTGCGGCATTGAAGAAACAAATGGCCGCAGCAACTGCTGCAAGAAAAGTAGCTGAAGCTCGTAAAAAAGCTGCTCAACAAGCTCGTAAACAAGCAATAGCGAGAAAAAAAGCAGCAATAGCGAGAAGAGCAAGAGCTGCAGCAGCATTAAAAAGACGAATTGCCGCAGCAAAAAGAAAAGCAGCAAAACTAAGAGCATATTGGGCAAGAAGAAGAAAACAGCAAGTTCGAAATTTATCAAATAGATATTCTTCTTATTTGAAAGCTAAAAGTAGATACTGGAAAGGATTAAAAAATAATTTTAGATCTTCCGCAAAAGCACGAAACTATTATGAGAGATTTATTAATATTCAAAACAATCAATTCAATAGCGCAAGAAACCAAATGCGAAGACAAAAAAATCAAAATGGTGTTAATAGGTGGTGGAATGCTGTTTGGGGTCCAATGCATCGTCAATGGAGACAATATTATTATGGTTCTAGAAGAATAATTAATGATGAAAAACAAAGAAGAAAACAAGCAAGAGCAAGAGCAAGAGCAGCTAGAGCAGCAAGAGTAAGAGCATATTGGGTTAGGGTAAGAAGACAAAGAGCTGCGGCAAAAGCAGCAAGAATAAGAGCATATTGGGCAAGAAGAAGAGCACAGCAAGCATTAAAAAGAGCAAGACAAGCTGCTGCACGAAGAAGAGCATATTTAGCATTAAGAAGAAGAAGAGCACAAGAAGCTGCAGCAAGAAGAAGAGCCTGGTTAGCAAGAAGAAGAGCAGCAAGAATAAGAGCATATTGGAGAAGAAGAAGAGCAGCACAAAGAAGAGCAAGAGCCGCACGAATTAGAGCTTACTGGGCAAGAAGAAGAGCCCAACAAGCAAGAGCTGCACGAATTAGAGCATATTGGGCAAGAAGAAGAGCATATTTGGCAAGAAGAAGAGCACAAGCAGCAGCAAGAAGAAGAGCATATTTAGCAAGAAGAAGAGCACGTTTGGCAAGAATTAGAGCATATTGGAGACGAAGAAGAGCAAGAATTCTAGCATACAGAAGAAGAATGGCTGCACGAAGAAGATGGTTAGCAAGAAGAAGAAGAAGAAGAAAAAGATGGCGCTATGTTGGACACGAAGGTCGTAGAGTTCATTGTAGAGGTCATTTAAGATATGGAGCAAGAGGAAGATTCCGAACTACATACAATTACAATGGATGGAGATGGTGTAATAATAGAAATTTTGGAGATCCAATTCGTGGAGTTAGAAAATACTGCTATTGTTACAGATAAATCCAGAAAAGGATAAAAATGGTGTAAAGTAATAATATCGTATTATATTGAAAAAATATATTTTTATATAATATAATATATACTTATGGTCAATAAACAAAAGACATCCTACGAAGCAAAATATGGAAAGTTATTTAATCCACTGGCCGCGCAATCTGCCCAAACTGGTGGTAAAAAAGGTACAAACAATAATGAAACAATAACCGTTCTTCATGAACATATTCATGAAGGAATTAAAGAAGGTAATAAGAATATAGCAAAACAACAATCAAATGTAACTTCAAATACAAGAGATATTATTTCCTTGTTGAGAAAGTTAAAACAAGAAACATTTGATAGGCGTAGGATATTATCCGCAATTGCGAATGCTTCAGCAATTGGTGGAAATATAGAAAAAAAACAAGAAAAACAAGTAAGACAAAAAAATCAAATTGATAACTTGACTGTAAAATTACAGGAAAAAGTTAGAGAGGCTATAAATCAACAACAAAAATCAATGCCTGTAATAAAAACTCAAAAATTTGAATTAAATGCTATTAGAGAAGTTCTTAGAAATCAACAAACTTTGATTCAAACTTTAGTAAGTCAGCGCAGTAAGTCACATGAACATACACATGCCCAAAAACAACCAAGTAAAGTTAGTGATCATTTACTTAAAAAATATAATAAGTTATCTACTGATTATAAAAAATTATACAATGAAAGTAAAGGAAAATTAACTAGATTTGAAGCTAAACGTAAACAACAAGCAAAAGCAGCTAAAATTGCTGAAGCTACTTTGCGAAAGAAGATTAATGCTGGTGTAGAAGCTCGCTATGCTAAATTAATTGCGAAAACTACTAAACAAAAAGAAAAAACTCCAGTAAAAGGAGCAGTAAAAGGAGCAGTAAAAGGAGCAGTAGAAGGAGCAACAAAAAAAACTGGTACTAAATGGGGAAAATATAAAGGTGATGGTTCTCGTAAAGTAACTGAAGATAAAGTTGGTGATAGTTTGGCTAAATTAAAAGCAAGGAAAGCAATAGAAGCAGCAGATATATCTAAAGCAAGAAAACAACTTGGTTTAACAAATGTTAAAACATTGAATGAAAATCAAAAAACTGCTCTTAGTAAAATAATTCAAAAGTTAAGAAAAATAAGAGAAGAAGAAAAAAGAAAATCTAAAGCAAAAATTTTAGCAGCAGAATCACGAAAAGTTATTGGTTCAAAACAAGTTGTTGAATCACAAAAAAAGATTTTAACAGAAGATGTAAAAGAGGTTAAAAGATTAAAAAAAGAGATGTCAAAATTAAAGAAAATGTATAATAAAGCTAAAGGAAATAAATTAGTTACGAAACGACTGAAACAAGAAATTGCGTTAGTCAAAAATGAATTTAAAAACAAAGTTAAGTCTTTAAAAAAGAAGTTAGGAGATTCTCAAAAAAAAGTTGCTGATTATAAGAGATTAGTAGCACAAAGAAAGAAGTCAAAGATTAAGAAACAAATAATGACTGAACAACAGCTTGCAAAAATTAAAGCAGAAAAAACAGCAGCAAAAAAACGTAAAAAGGTAGTTAAAGCACAAATTTTAGCAAAACAAACAGCTGATGATTTAGCAATTAAAAAGAAACAAGAAGCAGCAAAGAAAGCAGCAAGAAAAAAATTAGAATTAGAAAAAAAGAAGAGAGTTGAAGAGAAAAAGAAATTAGAAGCACAAAAGAAAGCTGCACAATTAGAAAAGAAAAAACAACTTGAGGCAAAAAAGAAGGCACGTGCTGCCAAAATAGCAGAAATAAAAAGAAAAAGATTAGAAGCAGCAGCAAAAGCAGCAGAAGAACGTAAGAAAAAAGCAGACACTGAGCGTAAAGCATTAGAAGAAGCAAGAAAAAAAGAATTAGCAGAAGCAGAACAGAAAAAAAAAGAAGCTATTGCCGCAGCTAAAGCAAAAGCACTGGCAAGACAAAAGGCAGAAGAAAAAAGAAAGGCTGAACTTCTTGCTAAAAAAAAGGCAGAAGAAGCAGCAAGAAGAGCAGCAGCTGCAGCAAAAGCAGTAAAAGAAGCGAAAGATGCAGCCGCAAGAAAGAAAGCATTAGAAGAGCAAAAAAGACGTGAAGCTGCAGTAGCAGCAGCAAAAAGAGTTGCAGCCGCAGCGGCAGCCGCAGCAAAGAAAGCATTAGAAGAGAAAAGAAAACGCGAAGCAGAAGCAAAAAAAGCAGCAGCAGAATTAAGAGCAAAACGTATAGCCGCAAAAAAAAAACGTATTGAAATAGAAAAACAAAGAAGAATTGCAGCACAAGCAGCAAGAGATTCTGCAAAGCGAAAAGCTGAAGCAGCAAGAAAAGCAGTATTAGCAGAAAAATTGAGAAAAGAAGCTGAAGTAAAAACAAAAGCTCTTATTGCTCGTATTGAATTAATTTTAAAATCTGGTAATAAAATTGTATTACAAGCTGCAGGTTCATCCCTCGGATATTTAAGAACTTGGGGAAATAAACTTACATCACATAATAATAGTAGTTATTCCACATTTATTGTAATTAATCATGGTGGATCACAAATTTCACTTTATAATGAAAAAACAAGAAAAATATTAAGTAATGTTAAAAATACAGATATTCCTACATTTTGGTCTCATAATGGACCATGGTATCATGTTGCTTCTCTCCATAGTGGTTTAACTCCGGAAAAATTTACTTATACTATTCTTAATGATGGTAGAATTATTTTAAAAAATTATAGGAATAAATATCTTAAGATAAATCTTTCAAAACCAGTTACTCAAAGAATCGAATCTGCACCTAATGGTGATAGTAATTTATCCAAATTTAGAGTTCTTAAAGTTGGTTATCAAAAACCTACACAAAAAATGTCAGAAAGAGAAAGAACTAAACCAGTTATTACAAACGGATTAATTGCTCGTTATGTAGCAGCTGATTTTTATTATAAGGGTAAAAAATGGGATTCATCTTATGGAAGTATACCTGCAACTGAAATTAAGGGAAATAGTATAATTCAATATCATAGAGTTGGAAATAAAGTTTTTAAAGCAGTTAGATTTAATAAAGAAGAGGGGGTTCGTTTTAATAAAGCTCTTTCTAAACCACAATATACACTTATTGTTGTTGGTAGAAATCGTAGAAATAATGGTCGTGTTATAGATGGTTTAGGTGGAAATATATTACACGGATGGTGGGGTAATAGAGCAGGTGTATTTTATCAACAAGGATGGATCACAAATGTAGGAAGAGGTAGTCCAAATGCGTGGCATGTTATGGCTGCTAATAATGGTGGTCAAGCATTTATGGATAGTACACAAGTTGGTTCTAATAATCACCAAGGAAAAACTCCATCTCAATGGACTATTAATTGGGGAGCAAGTAATAAACACGAATGGACAAATAGTGATATTGCTGAAATAATGTTTTATTCAAGACGTTTAAGTCCAGCAGAAATGATTAAAGTAAGTGATACATTAAGAGCAAAATATGGTATTCCAAAATGGTTTGAAACACGAAAAATTTCAACAAAATTAAATGATAGTGGACAAGGTAATTCTGTTTATCTTGATAGACATACTATAAATTGTGGAAAAGGTATAATTAGTCAATTTAAATTAAATAATAATGGAAAAGGTAAAATTAACTATAATGCTACATGTATTCCAGATCCTAATAATTCTGAATATACAAAACATTTTACTCCATTAAATGATGATGGGCGAGGTAATACAGTCTATCTTGACAAACATAATATTGATTGTAAAAATCAAGGTTTAATTAGTAGAATTAAGCTTGTAAGAGGAGGAAATGCTAAAAAGGTAGGTTATGAATATACTTGTAAAGCATCAGGAGTTAGATCTTGTAGTAATCATAGTACTCCTTGGAATGATGAAGGAGCTGGAAAGAATATATATTTGGATCGTCATAATGTTTCTTGTCCTCCAGGTAAAGCATTAAAGCGAGTTAAATTAACACGTAATGGAAAAGGTAAATATCGTTATGATTATACTTGTTGTTTACCAGGAACTACAAATAAATCAGCGTGGCCAGTAAAAAAAGAATTAATTACTGGATTACATCATATGAAAAATCAAAGAATAATTCAAGGAAAAGATATTCCTTGGAGTTCTCCAGGAAATTATACTATTTCTTATTGGATTAAGACAAATCCTGGAACACGACATTGGAGAAATATTTTCAGATGGGGTAATAAGGGTTCTAACAGATCTCCAGCAGGTTGGTTATATTGTTGTCATAGATATTTCAAATATCATTTTAGACAAAGAACGCAAAGATGTTGTGGTACAAATATATGGGCGCATGGAGGTAACGATGGTGTTGATATGGTTAATATGAAGAATCAAGGTTTTAGATATTATAAATGGAATCATATTTTAACTAAATGTGAAGGAAGATTAATTCAACATTGGGTAAATGGACGTTTAGCTGGAAGTGGTTATTTACCAGATCAACCATTACAACTAAAAAATGAGAAAATGTATGTTCCAGATTGGACAGGTGATCATCAAGGAACTTATTTAAGAAATTTCTGGTGGTATGATGGAAGTCTTAATACTCGTCAAATACGAGAAGTTTATAAACAAAGTAAATTCACTGGTTGGAATGCTCCTGCTGAAATTCCTCGTAAAGTATTAATTGAAGGAACACATCATTTAAAAAATCAAAAGAAAATTGCAGGAAAAGATATTCCTTGGACAGATGAAAATCGTTATACTGTTATGTATTGGGTTAAAACTAATCCAACAATGGGACATTGGAGAAATATTTTCAGATGGGGTAATTATGGACATCATCGTTCTCCAGCTGCCTGGTTCTGGTGTTGTGGAAAACAATATAGTTATCATTATAGACAAAGAACACGAAGATGTTGTGGTACAAATGTATGGTCACATGGTGGTAATGATGGTGTTGATGCTCATAACTTGGATAAACGTGGATTTAGATTTGATAAATGGAATCATATTACAACAGTTGTTTATAGAAAGAGAGTTACACATTATTTGAATGGAAAAGTAGTTGCTCGTGGTAATTTACCAGCAGAACCAAAACAAATAAAGAATGATACATTATTTATTCCAGAATGGACAGGAGATCATGATTATACATATTTAAGAAAAATGATATGGTTTGATGGTAGTCTTAATAATCGTCAAGTTATGAATTGGTATAATAAATCTAAATTTGGAGGATGGAATAAGAAAGATTGGAGATTAACTTTAAGTACTAAAATTAATAAAATATTTAGAAGTGGTAATACTATTGCTCTTTTCACACATAAGAAAAGATATATTGGTGCTAAATCGAATGGAGAAGTTTATCAATGGTCTAAATGGGTACAAAATCGTGATGTATTTAAAGTTTTCAGATTACCAGGTAATCAAATTGCATTATATAATATTTCAACTAAGAGGTATCTTAATACACAAAGTAATAATAGAACAGGTCTTTCAGGATCACGTGGTCATTATACTCATTTACCAAAACAATGGACTTGGGAAAGATATGAAATAGAAGAAATTGGTGGAGGACAAATTGGATTAAGAAGTATTATTCATAATAAATATGTAAGAGCTCACAATAATTATTCAGTTGATTCAAGTGCTAAAAGAGCAAGACATGAAAAGATGCCTGGAGGTTGGGCATGGGAAAAATTAACTCCTATTGAAGTAAAAAAAAGTGGTACAAAATGGGTATATATTAATCCGATTGAGATTCGCCCACCACCTATGGGTGTTGTATTTTATGAACATTGTGATTATCAAGGTAAAGCAAGTAGAGATATAAGACAAGCCCGTGATTTAACTACGACTACAATGTATAATAAATTTTATAATATTCCAAAAGGAATTTCCTCTATCCGAATTCCATCAAGTTGGCAAGTTGTACTTTATAGTGAAGATGGATTTAAAGGAGAAAGCGTTGTATTATCTGGTAATCAAGCTTGTCTTACTCGAGATAGACTTGGATGGAATGATAGAGCAAAATCAGTAAGAATAAGAGTTACTGATGAAAAATTACATGGTACTAAAGGTGATGGATATAGAGGAAGTCAAAATAGATCAAGAACTGGTCGAAAATGTCAAAAATGGGCAGAACAATCTCCACATAAACATTCCAGAACTCCTTGGAATTCTAAGTATAAAAATAAAGGACTTACAGGAAATGTTTGTAGAAATCCAGATGGGGAACCTACAATTTGGTGTTATACAAAGGATTCATCAAAAAGATGGGAATTTTGTGATCCTATTAAACCAGTCATTGGTCGTTTTATTGCTGAAAATTATCGTAATGATAAAACATGGATAAATAAATCACCTTGGAAACCCAAAAGTGGAAGTGCACATAATGCGGTTCAATGGAAAGGTAATCCACAATCAGTGGAATATGAACATAATGGCAAAAGGTTCAAAGCAATACGATTTACACGTAATGATGGTGTAAGATTTCCAGCACAATTATCTACATCAAGAGATTATTCAATTATTGTTGTTGGAAGAAATATTAGAGGTAATGGTCGTGTTGTTAATGGAACAACAAATAATTGTTTACATGGTTGGTGGAATCGTAGATCAGGAGTT
>Ga0310345_10005507_pt1 | contig 11207 bp, 19 predicted proteins | sample HC15DNA20500_MG_FD_204667 | JGI IMG/M metagenome (GOLD analysis project Ga0310345, IMG submission 204667) | Marine microbial communities from station ALOHA, North Pacific Subtropical Gyre - HC15-DNA-20-500_MG | ecosystem: Environmental > Aquatic > Marine > Oceanic | place: Pacific Ocean: North...
CCGTTGATTTCGCCAAGGGGTTGTTAGCAAAGATTGCTACCGTGCTTCGTGGGAATGCTCGCGCCGCACAAAAGATGGCGAACAATATCAAGGTATATCTTCAAGCCAAGGGTGATAAAAAATTCGGGCAAAAAGATTGGGATGAAATTGTCTACGCTCTTGCGATTCTTCCGCTCGGACTCAACGAGATTGAGTTGCAAGTGCTGAATCACTTGAGTACCAAGAAGGAATGCTCATTGACTTATCTTTCCGCAAAGACACAACTGACTAAAACTTGCTTGCAGAGAGATTTTGAAATGCACCTCCAGAAGATGAACCTCATGGAAATCTCAACCGCTGGTCGAGCTATCACCCCAAAGGGTAAGAAATATTTGGAGACGTTGAAGAAGTCTATCGTGAAGAAGGGTCATGTGAAAATCAAGGTAGCCAAGAAAGTGGTTGATGAACCCGCCGCAATAGACAAAGACGGAGCAAGACTACCTTACACGATGGTAAACAAAATATAAAAAAATATTTTAATAAATAAATTAACTTCTATATAATCTAGAGGGATTGGAGAATAGAGGTGGAGGAGAACTCCACACGGGCGTCACTGCCTGTTTTGAACACTTCAGTTCCTTTTCTTTTATTACACATTTGTGCACGATTGCGAACCAAATAATATGTAAATAAATCCGAACGAAATAATGGCAAATAAATAATAAACAAATAAAGCCCAAATATAGTGGTTATATATAATAAATTTAATTAAGTTTTGCTTGACTTGCGGCCAAAATCGGGGCGCCGCCCCCTCGAGGGGCCTGCCCGGCGACACTGGTTTGTCAAGCTTTTTCTTTCTTAAAAAAGTGCTTGACTTTCCCTCAAAAGTATGGTATTATTAAAGCATGAGAATAAAGAAATGGACTAAAGCGCAATGGCGTGATTGGGGTAAGCGCAAGAAAGAGCGCGACGAGCAACGCAGAATTATGGAAGAGGGCAAGCTGGCGTGGTGCGTGCATTTTACACGCATGGGTCATTGGGACGAGTACCGCGAAAAAAACTGCAAGAAAATTTAATTATATTATTGACAGGCCACCAAAAACGTGTTATTCTATAAGAAGATAAACGAACAACAGTAAACAAAGAAAGAAGAAAAAAACCATTATGGCAAGACAACCTATTGCAGTAACCTCAGATTGGAACTATGACGTAGAAAAAGTTCCAGCATTCACGCCCGAAGGCGAAAACACCGGCTCATTTATGACGAGGCGGATTGACAACGGCAAAATCCTCAAAGTCGGAGTAAGCAAAGATTATAACGTGGTAAACAATCGCGACGTAATGGAACCCGTCAAGAATGTTTTGGCGGACCTCGACTTGGAACCGACCAGTGAAAAGTATTACGTTATGAATGATGGCGCACGCTTCAAGGCTCGCTTTGAGTTCAAAGACGACACCGTCGAGATTCCAAAAGTGGGAGACGTACTTGGTTTTCGTCTTGACTTGGACAACTCGTTCAATCTCATGCACCGCATTCGTACAATCGGTGGAGGATTGCGTTTGGCTTGCCTCAACGGGATGACAACGCTCGATCGTGAGCATGGCATTTCTTGCAAGCACTCCAATAAATTCAGCGTAGACAACGTGGTGAAAGCCGTGAAGGATGCTCTGGATGCGTTCAAAGGTTTGGCTAAACCAGATAACCCATTCACGCTAATGGCTTCTCGCGAGGTATCGCAAGAACAAGGCTTGAATATCTTGCAAGCGTTGACCAACAAGGGAACCATTTCAGAGGTTCGCCGCGAAGGTATCGCTCAGGTCTGGAATAACCCAACACACGAGGAAGATGAGAATCGCAATCTCTACAACCTCTTAAACGCTGCGACTCAATTCACAACTCACGAAGTTGCCGAAACCAACTTTGAGATGAGCGAGCGATTGAACCGCAGTATCACCACAACCTTGGTCAAAGCAGCGAAGGATAAAAAAATCCTTACCTCGCTTTGGACTCCCGAAAAGAGGGACGAGGTTGTGACAATAACCGCGTAGTTTTATACTATGCGCGCTCCGTCAAGGTTTCTTGGCGGGGCTATACAATTTAGTGCATGGGGTTGTTTAAGACATGAAAGCCATGGGTCAAATGCCAGCAATGCGCATGACCGAAGCAAGCATGCGAAACGTAAAGCACTATAAAAAATCCCCTCCACGGCGGGCCGCCCCCCGCTCAATTGAGACTCAATCTCATTGTGAATAACTTTTCTTAAAAAACCGCTTGACAAATGGGTTAAAGTGTGGTATATTATACATATAAGTGCATGGGGTTGTTTAAGGCATAAAGCCGTGGGTCGAATGCCGATAACGCGCATGACCAAAGCGAATACGCAAAACGTAAAGCACTATAAAAAAACCCCTTGACAAATCGCTAAAAGTGTGGTATATTATAGTATGAAATTGATTCACAAACCAGATGTAGAAGATTGGCCCAACGAATTGAAAATGATAGTGAATGGCGTTCCCGTCCTTATCGACTACGAGCAGGATTTAGTGGTCATTCCAGATGCAGCGAAAGATAGACAAGATAGCCTTGCAAAGTACATTTTGGACGAAGGATTTATTTTAACAGATTAAATGTAAGGTGGGACTATGGATGTCCAACCCTATGTGGTACAATAGACAATAAGATTATGATAGAAAACTCACTATACAAAAACGGAAGTGTTATCGCAGTTTGGATCAAAGGCGACAACGAACAAGAAACGCTTGAAAATTACTGGTCATTCTGGAATCATGGCGCAACGAGCGCAGAAGATTTACATTGGACTAATCCACTGGAAGGATATTTCTGGAGCAACGAAAAGAAATTGAAACGCTATTTCAAAAACTCATCCCGCGCAATAGTCTTAAACGAATTGGGGGAAGATTGGGAGGGTAACTCCAAGGATCTACGAGAGGTTGCGAATCGTATTGCGGTATTGGCAAAACAGAGATTCAACGAGCTATACGAAAACCAAGGCCCGAATCCATTGACCAAATCAGAAATGCCCGTGTATGCGCTTGGCACTATTGGCTCGTCAAACGCTGGGCAAAATTATTTAACAAGGATTACGCAAAAGGCTTGACAATCAAACAAAAATCTGTTATTATTAGAGAACAATAAAACAACAAAAAAGTATGAACAACAAAAAAGAAACACTACTAAACAACCACATCCAACGACTCCAAGCTGACATCGCTAGCCGAGACGCAGACAATCCAATGGATCAAGAACGCAATAAGACTGACCTTAAGAATATCGCCTCGTTGCGAGAAGGTCGCGTACCTCAGTATGGGGATCACATCACCTGTTTGCTGGGAGATGACGAATACCCCATGCGGGAGTTCTCAGACTTGGTAAATCTCAAGTCTAGCTAAAAACCAAAATCCCCCGAAAACCTACGCTTGAGGGCGAATGAGCGGGCAAGGTAGCCTTGCACCCAAAACAGCGTGATAAGTAGGGGTACAAATTTCCCCTTGACAAGCCACCAAAAGTGTGATATTATTACAATATGAAAACAAAAAAAGTGCAACTCACATTCTCTAATGCCAACGCGAAACTTATTGCGATGGCAAAAAAATTAAACAAGCGCATAAAAGCATTTACTCTCCCAAGTGGTTGGACTTGCCCAGCAGCAAAAGATTGCTTGTCTAAAGCGGACAAGAGAACCGGTAAAATCAAAGATGGGCCTTACACAGAATTTCGTTGCTTTGCAGCAAGCTCAGAAGCTCAATATCCAAACACGCGTTCAATGGTGTGGCGCAATTTCGATACCATTAACGAAGTGATGCACAGCGCATGGAGATATAACAAGCCCAAAGTGAAAACACTTGCGGATTTTTTAGAGGCTAATCTTCCCAAAAAATTTGATATCCTCCGTGTCCATGTTGGCGGGGATTTTTTCAACCAAGCATATTTCGACGCATGGATGGAAGTTGCTCGACGTAACCCCAGCAAGCATTTTTACGCGTACACAAAAAGCTTAAACTATTGGGTGGAGCGTATTGATTGCATCCCTTCAAACTTTGCACTTACCGCATCTTACGGTGGCAAACATGATTGGCTTATTGTCGAGCATGGTCTAAAGCACGCCAAGGTAGTTTACAGTGAAGAAGAAGCGGAAGCACAACAAATGGAAATTGACCACGACGATTATCACGCGGCGTTTGGTAAAAAAAGTTTCGCGCTACTCATTCATGGAACGCAACCCAAGGGAAGCATGGCAAGCCAAGCGTTGCAAGAATTAAAACGGCGTGGCTGGAATGGATACAGCAAACGTAAATCTTTGGAGGTCGCATGATTATTGCAATTGTAATACTTATTTTTTCTCTTATGTTAATTTGGGGAGTCGCAACCGAAAGGGAAAAATGAAACCGGATCCTGATGACCTAAAATCGTACTTGGTTTCGAATAACAGGCGCTTACTTAGCGAAGCTGAACTCCTTTCGATTCGAGAACAAACGCAGGAAGATATTATTTCTTTTATTGAATCTTACAGCTTTATTAGTCACCCAGAATTCTTAAAAGATAATCTCTGTGATATAGTATTAGAGAATTTCAAAAAGCTAGAGTGACAAATAATAAGAAGCAAACAAGAAACAAATAAGCGACAAATAAACGGGAAGAATTTCGCCACGCGCGCGTGCGCGGCGCGGCCGCCCCCCCGCAGAGCCCCTGCCCCCGCGCTAATTGAGACTCGTTCTCATTGTGAATAACTTTTCTTAAAAAATCGCTTGACAAACGCCCATTTGTGTGGTATATTATAGTATGAAAACGAAGCGAATAAAAGCGAGAGTAAACAAAGATGGCTTCATGGGGAGCGCGTCTCGCGAGCATCGCGTGAAGAAGGGAAAAGGATCTTTTCAGCGCCGCTCAAAGCACCAAAAGTATAATGTTTAAGGTAGGAGATAAAGTAAGACACAAGGCAAACCCGTTGCATTGGCGCGGCGTTGTTGTGGCCGACAACAAAAATGGCAAGCTACCTCGCCCGTCTCACTATATCACGGTTAGGCTAATCACTGGCGTAGAGGTAAACGTGTATCCGGACGTCTTGCAGTTTGATTGTGAATAACATTGTGAATAACTTTACCCTTGACAAACACCCGAAAGTGTGGTATATTATAATATGAAACTAATGACAAACGACCTCAGAACGCAACTCCCTCAACTCTATTCTCAGGAAGAGGTTGACGACCCAAAAGTTGTTGCAAAATTTTTCACTCCAGATTCCAGCTGGACATGGTACGCCACCGAATTTGATGGTAAAGACACCTTCTTTGGCTTGGTTGACGGGCACGAGAAGGAGCTTGGCTATTTCAGCTTAAAAGAGCTTGAATCTGTTAAAGGCCCATTTGGCTTGGGTGTCGAACGCGATTTGTGGTTTGAATCTAAACCGTTGTCTGAGCTAACGAGTTAGTTCTTGACAAACCATCAAACTCATGCTATTATAAGATTATGGAATACAACAATCACGACGATTACTACAAGGACGACCTTGACCTCGAAACGCTTAAGCTACTCAACAAAGTATGCGAAGGTGTAGAAGTACCCGACGAAGATGAAGCCAACGAAGCTGCGTTGGCGCATGGAGACAAGGAGGATGATGAATGCTCGGATTAATAATATTACTTTTATCTTTAGTATTTATTTACCACCTAATCAAAAAAGCTTAATATGAAAACAGAAACTGAAAACTATACACTCGAACAATTCACTGAATCGGTAGACCAAGATTGCTGGCAAGCAATGGGAATGTCCTTACACGATTTGCCCGACTTCCCCATCATAGATTATTATGACGGAGGAATTAAAAGCGGTAAAGAGTTTGACTACGCTGTGAAGATGTGCGTCTTTGATATTCAAGCTGACAACGGATTAGAACCATACGATTATTAAAATGAAAGTAAAAGAAAAAGAAAACCTGACATTGGTCTTGATGTGGCAACAAATAGCCGGCGCAAGAAACGTAAAACCTATGGATCGCCTCGAAGCTCTCTATAAAGATGTTGGCTTGGTGGTCGTCGGTAAAGATCCAGAATATTCAAAAGAATTAGTCCGACCGACTTCTACGCAAGCCGGAATGAGGAATCTTAGAACCAAGGCTCTTCAAAATGGGGTATGATAAAATTTCGGTTCGGGTTACGACCCCGTTAATGATGAGTGTCCTGCGAGGCTAGGTTAGAGGATGATTAAACCCTCGACTCATCACCGAGGGCGGCCGCCCCCGCCCAGATTTGTCAGTCATTTTCCGCGCTTTTTGACCGACAAACTTTTTTGTCAGTCATTCGTGAGCGACAAACTTTTTTGTCAATCAATTAGGCCCTTTAATGACCGACAAAGAGGGTAATTGTTTTGAAGAATAGCACTGTTTTTGTGGGGTATTGTGCTTGAAAATTTCTTGTATAAGAGATATTTCACAGTGGGGAAATCGCCGTATTTAAGAAATTGAGACTGGTTCTCATTGTGAATAACTTTTTTCACATTTCCCCTTGACAAATGCCCATTTGTGTGGTATATTGTATTATGTTAAACGAAGAAAACCCCAATTCTAAACTCGACCCTCAATCTGAGCTGCGCGAGCAAATTCAGGTACAACCAGAAGAAACCTTTAGGTTCGGACCTTTCGAAGTTACGGTTCATTCTGAAACTGAAGAGATGGGCGAATGGGTGGAGGTTATCGATTTATGAAAGAAAAACCTTACATTGTAAAAGTGTCAACGGGATGTACTTGTTGCTCTCCTTTTAGGAGTGTCACGGCAAAGAGCAAGACGGAAGCAATGGAAAAGTCCGTTGGCTATGGTATCCCAATTTGGGCCAAAACACCAAGGGAAGTCCAAGCAGAGAAAGCCGCGGAATTTACGCCAGAAATCTAAAAAAACCGCTTGACAAACCAGTAAAAGTGTGGTATATTGTAATATGAATGAATTGGAAAACTTCAAAGAAGAAACAGCTTTTCGGCTGTTCGGTCGTAGTCGTAACCTTGCCATCGCTGGCAATCAATGCGTGAAGTGTGGCGCGCACAATCTTGAGTTCCGTGACGAACTCTCTCGCAAAGAGCATGGCATCTCTGGTTTCTGCCAATCCTGTCAGGACGACGTCTTTGGCCCTAGCGATGAGGACAAAGAGGAGGTTCTTGGGATCGCGCACGAAATCTTGGGGGAGGAAGAGTAATGCAAAAGCTGTTAAATAAAATCAAAGAACTCCGCGCACGCGTAGAGCATGGCGAGCGTAAAGCCAAGCGTATTCTTATCGCTGGCCGAATTCATATTGTTGAAGAAGACGAAAATGGAACTCGGTTTGCAACTGGACTTAAAGATCGATGGGAAATTAAATAATGGAAAACGATTACTGGCGAGATCCATGCGAGCGAGAAGAGTATTACAATCTCTACGCAAGCAAATACAATTACATAGAAAAAGAATGTAAGGCGTGCGGTCAACAAGTAAGCATAAGAACCGACCATGGCATATGCGATTCATGCGCCGATGCACAAGAACGAGGATGGCAATATTAGCAAATAATAAGAAGCAAACAAGAAACAAATAACGGTCAAATAATAGGGGCGCGCATGTTGCATTGCGCGCGCCAAGGCGGGGCGGCCGCCCCCAAAGAAAGTTGAAAAAACCGCTTGACAGGTGGCCTAAAGTGTGGTATATTATAGGTATATGAAAGACTGGATTATCACATTCAATAACGGGAGCACGGCTCAATACTTCAACATGAACCTACTCGACGCCATGAAAATGGCGATAGCTGATTGGGCTCCCCACAAGCATCCCGTAGCATGGCACGAGGTCAAGATGGATGTCTTCAGCCTACCCCTCGATTGAGGCAGGCCAAATAGAGCCCGTGGTGCAGGAGAGCACCTTAAAAACGAGGGCTCGCTTGGGGGCCGCCCCCGAAAGTTTCTGAAAGAATCGCTTGACAAACGTCTGATTGTGTGTTATATTAGGGTATGAAAATGAACGTAAGTTTGGAAGCCCTTTCACACCGCGCAGGATTCAAGCGTAGTCGTCGCACTAGTAACCGCATTGCTGAGCATGGGCCTAACTTCCGCGTGCTTAAGTCTGGTAATTGTCAGGCCTTGGGCGATCAATTGTGCTGGCTCGTGCGCGCGAAAGATGGCTGGCTAGGTTGGCTTCCGCGTGACGAATTCAAGTTCTACCAGCCAATATCCTAGGTGAATAGGTGAACGCCCACGTGCAAATAACGAGGCGTACGCCCGGGGCGCCGCCGCCTTGGATGGGGGGCGGCCGCCTCGAGATGGTAGGACAATACCTGTCCAACCTAAAAAACTTTTTTTCTGACGCTCATTTTAGCCCACAAAAACAGGGTTATTCTGAGCTATTTATTTTCGCCCAGCTATAGACAGGACGCCATTTGTGTGGTATATTATAGTATGATTATTAAGACAGAAAGAGCAAGATGGATTCCACCGCTAAAAGCGGCTCAAGAATCAGGAACAAATTACCACGGATGGATAGCCCTAGATGATGAAGTTTGGACAATTACCAACCTATATCACTACGACGATTTCGGCGCAACTATGGAAACCTACACCATAGAAAAAGACGGAGAGACAAAAGAAATCTACTCCTACGACGAAGGCGAAACATTCACATTTGATGCTTACTAAAATTATGATAAACGGAAAAGACACCTACGAACTCTGGTATTTGGGCGATTACTTCACCTCTCGCGTCAAGCGGCGCGAGTCATATAACGAGCTACTGTTTGCAGCATCTGAGCTTATCCGTTGTGGTCGTGAGCATGGTTTGACCGTTGGCGGAGTTGAGATTCTTCACTGTAGAGGTAGCCATGTGAAAACCGTTTGGGATTACAATTTTGCGGAGGGAAAATGATAGGTTTTGTGATATTACTCTGCTCAATTTATATAATAGTCAATCTCTAAAAATTATGGACAAAGAACAAAAACAGATAGAAGCACACAAGTTCGCCACATGGGGCGCAAACAATTACGAAACACTCGAGGAGATGCACAAAGATTACTTGAGCTTTTCACCCAAGGCAAAAATGGGTTTGCATGATTTTATGTTAATCACATGGAAGGAATGCCCAAGTCTTGTTGATGATTTCAGAGCGGTAAAACATCAGGAGATGCTTGAAAGAAATTAAAATTATGTATTGGGAAGTAGACTGCAAAGTAAAGATGAAGCCCGAATCAACAAAGGCTTTTATGAATCGGACAACGATAGGTTTTGACCACGTGCCAAGCCTATTAGAGGTAAAGCGAGCGCTTGCTAAGCGTTATCCGCAAGTTGACCTCGTAAGCGTAGAGAATAGCTATGACGCTACACGCAAAGCACAAGAGCTTATGAGCTACTACGACAAATAGGTGAACGCCCACGTGCAAATAACGACAAATAGGTGAACGCCCACGTGCAAATAACGAGGCGTACGCCCGGGGCGCCGCCGCCTTGGATGGGGGGCCGCCCCCGAGGTGGTAGGACAATGGCCGTCCAACCTCTGAAACTTTCTTTTTGGCGTGTCGTAAAGCACTGTATACCAAGGGTTTAAGGGGCCAACTTTCTGCTCTGAAAACTTGCTTTTTCCCAGATGTGTGGTATATTGTAGTATGATTAACGAAGATCACGAAATGGAACTTCTCTTGAACGCTGTTTGCGAAGGGGTAGAAGTGCCTACGGACGAAGAAGCCGAAGAAGCCAAAAACGCTCAACAGGGCGATAGCCTAATCCTATGAAAGACGCAGAAGTTAACTGGAAAGAGGTAGGAATCAAGATGGCGTTGGTTATCGTCATATTTACTATTCTACACTTTATAGCCATTTACGTTTAAAATGAAAACATACCAATACAACCTAGCCATAGCCGTAGCATTCGGCTTTCTACTAATCCAACTACTTGACCGCCTTCGGGTGTGGTAATATGGAATTGATTGGTAGGCTCGAAAACCTACGCTTGAGGCAACACTCGGATAGATCGTGAGCCAACACAGCGTGATGATTAGAGCCCACCTTTCTCGGGGGGGCGGCGGGCTCTCGAAAGTTTCTGAAAAAACCGCTTGACAAGCAGTGGAATGTGTGGTATATTATAGTATGACAACAAAGAAAGACTTCGAGTTCACAGCAGCACTTTTAGCCGCCGCCATAGGTGGTACGCCACCACTACATTTGGTTACGCTTGCCGCAGCTAAGTTCAAGAAAGATAATCCACGCTTTGACGCCGATCGCTTTAAGCGTGCTTGTGGCCTAACGTGGACGCAGATAGAAGAGGATAAATGGCGGCCTTGGCAGCGGTGAACGCTCGCGCGCAAATAGGTGAACGCCTGCTCGCAAATAGGTGAACGCCCGCTCGCAAATAACAAGGCACGCCAATAGCGCGCGCCCCGGGGCGCTGCCCCCTTGGGGGGCTGCCCCCGCCAATTGAGATTCATTCTCACATTGTGAATAACTTTTTGTAAAAAACCCCTTGACAAACCACTGATTGTGTGGTATATTATAATAATGAGAAACGAAAAACTAACTAAACAAACTAACCCAACCCTTTGGAATGAGATGACGCGCAAGGGCGCACCGAAACCGCTTGGTTCAAGTGCTACTTGGAATGATTGGGCAGCTAACAACCCAACACCGCAAGCGATTGCGCTTGGCAACGTGGACATCGTAACCCCAATTATGGGAACAATGACCGCGATTTCTAAAGGCGCGCGTCCAGTTAATTACAATTATTAAAAAAAACGCTTGACAAACAACCTAAACTGTGGTATATTAAAGTAATGAAAAGAGATACAAGAGAAATGTTTGAGATAGTGGGGATAATTATTGCTGCGGCGATGTTTGTTCCTGTGGCGGTGTTCATTTTGGCCATGTTGCTAAGTCTGTAAACGACTTTTCACAAAAAAACACTTGACAAAATCTTGAATTTGTGTTATATTATAATTTAGCAAAAGGAAAACATTGATTATAGCAGTAATTTTACTTGGGGTATCCATTTCGCTCATTTCTGGGATTGCCAGAGGTTAGATAGAGGAAAAGGCACCCCAATATTCAAAAGTAAAGCAAATAGGGTTGTGGTTTTTCGTGGGGAGGGGGTATTTCTCAATCTCCACAAGATTTTGGGCCTTTGATATATATTAAAGTCTAAATATGCCGGGCGGTATTTAAACCTATATGGCTTTATAATATAAGAGTGTAAAGAAAACAACAAAAATCTAT
>Ga0310345_10005508_pt1 | contig 11207 bp, 13 predicted proteins | sample HC15DNA20500_MG_FD_204667 | JGI IMG/M metagenome (GOLD analysis project Ga0310345, IMG submission 204667) | Marine microbial communities from station ALOHA, North Pacific Subtropical Gyre - HC15-DNA-20-500_MG | ecosystem: Environmental > Aquatic > Marine > Oceanic | place: Pacific Ocean: North...
TAAGCTGTTCTAGATTTGTGACATTTGTAACATAAGTCGATTTCCGGACTTGGCCCATTTGAAGAAATTCCTTCCTTTAGTGCTTTAAGCGGAATGCCGCACCTTACAAGCTAAAGATCAAAAGCCTGGGATCTTCACGGTAGACCAATCCATTAAATATCCGCCCACAGCTCTCGAAAGTTGCTTCTAAATTTCCGGCATTTGCATGACTACGATACCGATAGTGATGATGGCTGCCGCAAAAATTTGCCTGACACCAAAACTTTCCTTCAGGAAGAGGGTGCCGATGACCGCTGCGAATAGAAACCGAGGTTTCGCGCAGTGCCGAAACATGAGCCATCGCACCCTAAGCTAGGGCATAGAGAATGCAACCGTAGGCCAGTTTAGACAGCAGACCACCAGCAAGCGCTCGTTTCCATTCCCGTTTGAGGAATGGAGCCACCATATGGCGACGCCATAATGCGGTCCATATCAAGAAAAGGACTCCCACTAGAACCATAAGCCAGACAATATAGCTCCAAAGATCAACCGATAGACGGATGTCAAGACCGTCAACAACCGTATAAGCAGAAATGAGAAAACCCGTCGCCAAGGCCAATAGAACCCTTCTCCCCTGTTGTTCGATACCCAGGCCTTGATCAAAGGAAAGGCTGACGATGCCAACCGATACCATGACAATCCCCGCCATAGCCCAAGCGTTTGGAACCTCTCCAACCGTGACCACTGCCAGCAACGCAACTAATAGCGGCGCGCTTCCCCTTAGCTAGGGGATTAGACCTGTGTCAGGTCGCCGAACCGGTAGGCGTTGAGCCGAACCGGTAGGCGTTGAGCCGAACCGGTAGGCGTTGATAAGACACAGGTGATAAACGGCATGAATGGTGACAGAACCCATGAGGAACAAACACATTACCGGTGTCGGGGCTGGCACCAAGGGTAGGAAGAACACCCCGAAGACGGTGCCCGATCCGAGAACGGCGGTGGCCGTCAGGAATCGGTCGCCGCTGATTTTAACGATGGCATTCCATAGGGCATGGGTCACCGCTGCCAAGAGAACGATTGCGATGAGATCCAACTGCAAGCTCACCAAGCCTTCAACTTACCTTTTCAACCCTATGAGAGGGGGGAGCAAAAATCTTTTCCTAATTATAAAATGCGCTTACGAGGATGGTAGAAATGTTAGCACTCCAGACGTCGAAAGCATCGAGTTTATGGCTGCCAAACGCTGTCGGGATTTTATTGCACTAGACACTATACGCACTACACTACTTTAACCCTACCAGCTTTACACAGTTTCGAATTTTGTGGTTATTGCCTTCTTTTTAATCTCTTAGTTCCCAATCCTACCAAGACAGCCAATGTATCAATGGTGACTGTTTGGGCTGAGCAAACACTGGGGCTTTGTTGTTGCGTCTACCGGTCTGGTGAGGCAATTTATAGAAAGGGGTAAGCTCGCCCAGCCGTGGTCCTCAAGACGCGAGTGAAGGGAGCCTGTTTTGGACGCACTTCTAGCTGATTACCTCCCAATTCTGATCTTTCTCGGCATCGCCGTGGTAATCGCTGGTATTGCTGTCTCCGCCTCATACATCGTCGCACCACAGCGCCCGGATGTGGAAAAAACTTCGACATATGAGTGCGGGTTTGAACCATTTTCTGACGCGCGCCACAAATTCGATGTACGCTTCTATTTGGTCGCTATTTTGTTCATCATCTTCGACCTTGAAGTTGCTTTCCTTTTTCCGTGGGCCATTAGTCTGGGAACCACTGGAGTATTCGGGTTCTGGTCGATGATGATTTTCTTAGCGATACTGACCGTGGGTTTTATATATGAATGGAGGAAAGGTGCTTTGGAATGGGAATAAGCTCTAATGCCCCATTAATAGGATCGCAACCGTTGCCACCGGGTGCTAACCAGGAGGCAGTCCTGAGGCAAGTCACCGGTGAGCTACAAGATAAGGGCTTTCTGGTCGCCAACCTCGATAAGGTCGTTAACTGGGCCCGTGCCGGATCACTATGGCCGATGACATTTGGGCTGGCCTGTTGCGCGATAGAGATGATGCACGCCTATTGCTCGCGATACGACCTTGACCGCTTCGGCGTCGTGCCGAGGGCGAGTCCGCGCCAATCGGACGTTCTCATTGTCGCCGGCACGTTGACTAACAAGATGGCGCCAGCGTTCCGCAAAGTTTACGATCAGATGGCCGAACCGCGTTACGTGATCTCGATGGGATCGTGCGCTAACGGTGGCGGCTACTACCATTATTCCTACTCCGTCGTAAGGGGGTGCGATCGAGTGGTTCCCGTCGATATCTATGTTCCCGGCTGTCCACCGACTGCGGAAGCCCTCGTCTACGGTATTCTCCAATTGCAAAAGAAAATCAACTCAACCGGGACGCTCTGGCGGTAAGCCGCGTATAAGCCGCGCCAGAAAGCCGTCAGCGAGACACTATGAATCCCGCCCTTCAAGACCTTGGCGAATATGTTACTGACACCTTTCCCAACGAGATCGTCGAAAGGCAGTTAAGGCTCGACGAATTGACAGTCACGGTGCGCCGCGACGATATTCTTGAGGTATTGAAGATCTTGCGTGATGATGCCAATTGCCAGTTTAAGCAGTTGGTCGACGTTTGCGGTGTCGACTATCCGGAAAGAGAAACCCGCTTTGTGGTCGTTTACAATCTTCTCAGCCTGACCCACAACCTTCGCATTCGCATTAAAGTATGGACCGATGAAGATACACCGGTGCCGTCGGCCTGTGGGTTGTTCAGTTCGGCCAATTGGTGGGAGCGCGAGGTCTGGGATCTTTACGGCATTTATTTCTCTGGCCACCCGGATTTGCGACGCATACTTACCGACTACGGATTCGAGGGCCATCCCTTGCGCAAGGACTTCCCGCTGACCGGTTATGTGGAGATGCGTTACGATGACGAACAGAAGCGCGTCGTTTATGAACCGGTGAAACTGACCCAAGAATTCAGAACCTTTGATTTTCTTAGCCCCTGGGAAGGCGTTCAGACAATGCTGCCGGGGGATGAGAAAGCGGACAATCAGGTGAAGAAAAAGTTTCTTGATGGCTGAAACGGAAATCAAAAATTACAACCTTAACTTTGGCCCGCAGCATCCGGCAGCGCACGGCGTGTTGAGATTGGTACTGGAGATGGACGGCGAAATCATCGAACGTGCCGATCCTCATATCGGCCTCCTTCATCGCGGCACGGAAAAGCTGATCGAGTACAAGAACTATCTCCAGGCTGTGCCTTATTTTGATCGCCTGGATTACGTCGCACCACAAAACCAAGAACACGCTTTTGCTAATGGCGTTGAGAAGCTGCTCGAGATTGAGGTACCGCCAAGGGGACAGTATCTTCGTGTTCTGTTCGCTGAGATTGGCCGGATTCTGAATCACAACTTTAATATCTGTGCCTTTGCTATGGACGTCGGCGCCATGACGCCGATGCTGTGGGGATTCGAGGAACGCGAGCGGCTGATGGAGTTTTGTGAACGGGCCAGCGGTGCACGTCTCCATATGAACTACTTCAGACCGGGCGGCGTCGCCAGGGATGTGCCAGCCGGACTGCTCGACGACATTGGCGAGTGGGCAAGGGGCTACACACGCTGGATCGACGATTGCGAGACCCTGTTAACTGAGAACCGCATCTTCAAGCAGCGCACCGTCGACATCGGCTGTATCACACCTGAACAGGCCATGGATTGGGGCTTCACAGGCCCTAATCTCCGTGCCGCTGGGGTGGCGTGGGATCTCCGCAAAGCGCAGCCCTACGACGCCTATGCCGAGATGGAATTTGACATTCCGGTCGGTACCTATGGAGATTGCTATGACCGCTATCTAGTTCGCATGCATGAGATGCGGCAGAGCTTGCGAATCCTAGAACAGTGCATTGAACAGATGCCGGGGGGGTCATGCAGGGTCAACGACCGCAAGATATCACCGCCGCCACGGGCCGAAATGAAGGGATCAATGGAAGCCCTAATTCTTCATTTCAAGCTTTTTACAGAAGGCTATCACGTGCCGGCCGGTGAGACCTATGCCGCGGTCGAGGCGCCAAAGGGCGAATTTGCTGTCTATCTGGTATCGGACGGTACCAACAAACCCTACCGCTGCAAGATTAGGGCGCCCGGGTTTGCGCACTTGCAGGCGATAGAATTCCTGTCAAAGGGACACATGCTGGCCGATGTTGTCGCCAATCTCGGCTCTCTCGATATCGTATTTGGCGAGATTGACCGATGACGAATAGCACGAGAACCTTCAAACAGCCCGACAGCTTCGAATTTTCAACCGATAATGCCGCTCGTGTCGAGACCATAATAGCCAAATATCCAGACGGGTGGCAGGCGAGTGCGGTGATGCCGCTGCTTGATCTTGCCCAACGCCAGTATGACGGTTGGCTGCCGCGCGCCGCCATGGATCATGTTGCCGACATTCTCGAAATGCCACCGATCCGCGTCTACGAGGTGGCGACGTTCTACACCATGTACAACCTTAAACATATCGGCCAACATCATGTTCAGGTCTGTACCAATCTTCCTTGTTGGCTAAACGGTTCCGAAGGAGTCATCGGTGCCTGCAAAAAATCGCTCGGGATCATTGTTGGTGAAACCACCGAAGACTGGATGTTCACGCTCTCGGAAGTCGAATGCCTTGGTGCCTGTGTCAATGCGCCGATGATGCAGATCAATGACGACACGTACCAAGACCTGGATTCGGTTACCACGGAAACCATACTCGAGGATCTTAAGGCGGGCCGGAAGCCGAAAACTGGTTCGCAGACGGGCCGTCATTCCTGCGAGCCGATTAGCGGTCTCACCAGCCTAACACACCAGGCCAATCTCAAGTCTCAAATAGAAGGTGAGTCGTGATGCTCGAGGATAAGGACCGCATCTTTACCAATATCTATGGCCTAGACGACCCTGGCCTCGCCGGCGCAAAAAATCGTGGTGACTGGAACACCACCAAAAAAATTCTCACATTAGGCCGCGAAGAGATCATCGAGCAGATCAAGGCATCGGGTCTTAGAGGTCGTGGTGGCGCCGGGTTCAGCACCGGCATGAAATGGTCGTTCATGCCCAAGGATGTGGGAGAGCGCCCCCATTATCTAGTGATCAATGGTGACGAAGGCGAGCCCGGAACGTGTAAAGACCGCGAGATCCTCCGGAGTGATCCTCACAAACTTCTCGAAGGCGCCTTGATTGCGTCTTTCGCTATTGGCGCGAATACCGCCTATTGTTACATCCGTGGCGAGTTTTATAGAGAAGCGGAGGCACTACAACGCGCCGTCGACGAAGCCTATGAGGCAGGATTGATCGGACCTGATGCCTGTGGCTCCGGCCACCCATTTGATTTTTATATTCATTTGGGCGCTGGCGCCTATATCTGCGGTGAGGAGTCAGCGCTGATCGAGAGCCTGGAGGGAAAGAAAGGCCAGCCACGTTTGAAACCACCTTTTCCTGCCAACGTAGGACTTTACGGTTGCCCGACGACGGTCAACAACGTCGAATCGCTTGCTGTCGTGCCGGAGATCCTGCGACGCGGTTCACAATGGTTTGCCGATTTAGGCAAACCACATAACACGGGCACCAAGCTGTTCAGCATCTCCGGGCACGTCAACCAACCGTGCACTGTTGAAGAGGAATTGGGTATTCCGCTGAAAGAATTGATCAATACACACGCTGGCGGCGTGCGTGGCGGCTGGGATAATTTGCAAGCCGTTATTCCCGGCGGAGCGTCAGTCCCATTGCTAACAAAATCGATTTGCGAAACCGTTCACATGGACTTCGACTCACTCAAGGAAGTTCAATCCGGACTCGGTACGGGCGCAGTAATAGTCATGGACTCAATGACAGACGTCATTCGCGCCATCACTCGATTGTCTGCCTTCTATAAACACGAAAGCTGCGGCCAATGCACACCCTGCCGTGAAGGCACAGGCTGGATGTGGCGAATGATGGAACGCATGTCAAGTGGCGAAGCTGACGTTGAGCAGATTGACCTACTCGAGGAGGTATCGCGGCAGATCGAAGGACACACGATATGCGCACTTGGCGATGCAGCGGCATGGCCGATACAGGGGCTAATTCGTCACTTCCGACCCGAAATTGAACACCGAATTGCAGACCGTAAAGCCCGCATCATTAAGGCGGCCTAGCTAGGCAACCACGTCAAATGGTAACGCTTACCATTAACGATAATGAGATTGAAGTCGAGCCCGGGAAAACGGTGCTGCAGGCCTGCGAGCAGGCTGGGATCGAGATTCCGCGGTTCTGCTATCACGAACGCCTGTCGATCGCCGGCAACTGCCGTATGTGTCTGGTCGAGATGGAGCGTGCGCCGAAACCGTTGGCGTCCTGCGCGATGCCAGTCGCCGAAGGTATGGTCATCCACACCAACACACCTGCGGTCCAGAAAATGCGCAAGGGCGTGATGGAATTTTTGCTCATCAACCACCCGCTCGATTGTCCTATCTGCGACCAGGGGGGCGAATGCGACCTGCAGGACCAAGCCATGGGCTACGGCTTCGATCGCAGCCGTTACGAGGGAAACAAGCGCGCTGTCAAAGACAAATACATGGGGCCACTGATTAAAACAATTATGACTCGGTGCATCCACTGTACGCGCTGCATCCGATTCGCGACAGAGATTGCCGGGGTGCCAGACCTAGGTGCCACCGGCCGTGGCGAGAACATGGAGGTCGGCACCTACGTCGGTAAAGCACTGTCTTCGGAGCTGTCCGGCAACATGATTGACCTCTGTCCTGTCGGCGCCCTGACGTCGGGACCTTATGCGTTCACAGCGCGGTCGTGGGAACTCAAAAACGTCGAGTCGATCGATATCCTAGACGCCGTCGGCAGTAACATCCGCGTTGACTGCCGTGGCCCCGCAGTAATGCGGGTACTACCGCGCCTCAATGAAGAGATCAATGAGGAATGGATTTCTGATAAAAGCCGATTCGCCTACGATGGTCTGAAGCGGCAACGGCTGGATCAGCCCTATGTAAAACGTGAGGGCAAGTTGCAACCGGCGAGTTGGGCCGAGGCGTTCGAAGCGGTCGCTAATGCTGTCAAATGGTCCAATGCAGATGCCGTCGCCGCAATCGCTGGCGATTTGGCCGACTGCGAGGCGATGACGGCACTCAAGGATCTCATGACGGCAATCAATTCGCCACACTTGGACTGCCGCCAAGACGGAGCCAAACTAGATCCGGGTGTTCGCGCCGGTTATATATTTAACACTACCATTGCCAAGATCGAACAGGCTGATGCCTGCCTCTTGATCGGTACTAATCCCCGGCGCGAAGCCGCGGTTCTCAACGCCCGGCTAAGAAAGCGTTCGGTTATGGGTGAATTCCCAGTCGGGCTTATCGGTCCGCGCGCGGATCTCAACTATGATTACGAATACTTGGGAGACAACGTCTCGGGGTTAGCTCAAATAGCGGCCGGACGCCATAAGTTTTCCAAGATCCTGAAAAACGTGGAGCGTTCGATGCTAATTGTTGGTCAGGGCGCCTTGACCCGTGACGATGGTGCGGCGATCCTCAATTTCGTGCGTCGGGTGGCCGAAAGCCGCGGTATGATCAATACGAGCCAGGGGTGGAACGGTTTTAACGTACTTCACACCGCGGCGGCGCGGGTCGGCGGACTGGATTTGAAATTTGTGCCGGGTAAGGGTGGGCTTGACACTAACGGCATCCTTGACGGCGCTTCGTCCGGCCGCATCAAGGTTGTTTACCTGCTCGGTGCAGATGAGATCAATACCGAGCGATTAGGTGATGCTTTTGTTATCTATCAGGGCCACCATGGTGATTCTGGAGCACACCGTGCCGACGTTATACTGCCTGGAGCCGCCTACACTGAAAAGAACGCCACTTACGTCAATACCGAGGGCCGCGTGCAGCTTGCGCGGTTAGCTGTCTTCCCGCCGGGCGAGGCACGTGCGGACTGGACCATTTTAAGAAAGCTATCCGAGGTGCTTGGCAAGACCTTACCATATGACAATCTTCGTCAGGTACGTGCGAGGATGGTCGAAATTAACGCTAACTTTATGAACGTCGACGAAGTGATGGTGGCACCGTGGGGCCAGTTTGGCGACGACGGCGAGATATCCGATCAACCGTTTGCTTCGCCGATCGAGAATTTTTATATGACCGATTCAATCACCCGGGCGTCCGCGACGATGGCCAAATGCACTGAAACCTTCGTAAACCGTGACAGGAAGACAGGCACCGATGGCTGAGCTTTGGGACGGATTGATCTGGCCGACGGCTTGGATCGTGATCAAGATTATCGCGATCGTGATCCCCGTCATGCTTTTCGTCGCCTATCTCACCTATGCCGAACGCAAGGTGATCGGTGCAATCCATCTGCGCAGAGGTCCAAATGTAGTTGGACCTTTCGGGTTGCTGCAACCAATCGCCGACGGCGTCAAATTATTCCTAAAGGAAACCATCATTCCAGCCGGCGCCAATCGCCTCGTCTTCATCATCGCGCCTTGCATAACCTTCATCCTAGCCCTGGTCGCCTGGGCAGTGATCCCATTTGACCACGGTATGGTGCTAGCCGATATCAATGTCGGTATCCTCTTTCTATTCGCGATCTCATCATTGGGCGTCTACGGCATCCTGATGGCTGGATGGGCGAGCAACTCGCGCTATGCTTTTCTCGGTGCGCTTAGGTCTGCCGCGCAAATGGTGTCCTACGAAGTCTCCATGGGATTTATCATTATCACTGTGCTGCTCTGTGTTGGTTCACTCAATCTTTCCGATATCGTTATGGCACAAAAAAACATTTGGTTCGTAATACCGTTGTTTCCGATGGCGGTAATCTTCTTCGTATCGACACTGGCGGAAACAAACCGTCATCCGTTTGATCTACCGGAAGCAGAAGCTGAACTCGTCGCTGGCTATAACGTTGAATATTCAGCGATGACATTTGCGCTGTTCTTCCTTGGTGAATACGCCAACATGATCCTGATGGCCGGCATGACCTCGGTGCTGTTTCTTGGGGGTTGGTTGCCGCCAATCGACATGGCGCCATTCAACTGGGTTCCAGGTCCGGTGTGGTTTGCGCTCAAGATCGCGTTCTGCCTATTCATTTTCATTTGGGTACGGGCGACGTTTCCTCGTTACCGCTACGACCAACTGATGCGGTTGGGCTGGAAGGTCTTCTTGCCAATTTCGTTGGCCGCCGTGGCCATCGTCGCCGGCATTTTGGTGGCGTTTGATCTGACGCCAGTCATGGGGTGAGAGGGGCGCTGTTATGAGTTTCATTCGACGCAGCGCCAACACGGTGTTCCTCGGTGAACTGGTGGCCGGGATGTGGCTGACCCTGCGCTATTTCTTCCGGGCCAAGGTGACGATCAACTATCCTTATGAAAAAGGTCCATTGAGCCCAAGGTTCCGAGGCGAACATGCGCTCAGGCGCTACCCCAACGGCGAGGAGCGGTGCATCGCATGCAAGCTTTGTGAGGCCGTTTGCCCTGCCCAGGCGATCACCATCGAGGCCGAGCCTCGGGCCGACGGCAGTCGGCGAACGACGCGCTACGACATTGATATGGTAAAGTGTATCTATTGCGGCCTCTGCGAAGAGGCTTGCCCGGTCGACGCCATCGTCGAGGGACCGAACTTCGAATTTGCGACAGAGACCCGTGAAGAGCTTCTCTATGATAAGGAGAAGTTGTTAGCCAACGGCGATCGCTGGGAAACCTTGCTCGCAGAGCGCCTGCACCAGGACGCCCCCTACCGCTGAGGGCGGGTGGATCACTAGATGGAAACCATAGGCACCCTGCTGCAAGCTCTGGCGTTCTACATGTTCGCATTCGTCGCCGTCGCATCAGCGGTGATGGTGATCTCAACGCGAAATCCCGTTCACTCGATATTATTTTTAATTTTGGCGTTTTTTAATTCGGCCGGCATGTTCGTGCTGATGGGCGCAGAATTCCTGGCCATGATCTTGGTCGTGGTCTACGTCGGCGCCGTTGCTGTGTTGTTTATGTTCGTGGTCATGATGCTCGATATTAATTTTGTCGAGCTTCGCCAGGGATTCCTCCAATACCTGCCGATCGGTGGCCTGATCGGTTTGGTGCTGCTGGCCGAGTTGCTGGTCATCCTTGGCAGCTGGGCGTTCGCGCCGGAAGCTACCGGTAGCGTCGCCGCACCAACGCCCGACGCGACGACCAACACCCATGCCTTAGGCGAGTTGATCTATACCCATTACGTCTACCTGTTCCAGTCCGCCGGCATGGTGCTGCTGGTGGCAATGATCGGAGCCATCACCCTGACCCACCGCAACCGCGCCGGCGTGCGCAGACAGTCCATCTCGAAGCAGCTTGCGCGCCGCGCGGAAAAGACAGTCGAGGTCCGCAAAGTTCCGACGGGGAAGGGCATTTGATGATGCTTGAGATCAGCCTCGCTCATTACCTAACCGTCGCCGCCGTAATTTTCACCCTCGGCGTTTTCGGGATTTTCCTTAACCGCAAGAACGTAATTATTATCCTAATGTCCGTAGAACTGATGCTGCTCGCCGTGAATATCAATTTGGTTGCCTTTTCCGCCGAGTTGGACGATCTCGTTGGGCAGGTTTTCGCCATGTTCGTGCTTACGGTAGCGGCGGCAGAGGCGGCGATCGGCCTGGCCATTCTGGTGGTCTATTTCCGTAACCGCGGCTCGATCGCCGTCGAAGACATCAACATGATGAAGGGCTGATGGCGTATGATCGACTCACTCATCGTCTTCCTGCCGCTTGTCGCTTCAGTCATCGCTGGGTTGATCGCCTTCACGCCCGTCGACGATAAGACCAAGCAGGCACGCCTAGATGCGGCTGCCCAGTGGGTAACCTGCGGTGCCTTGGTGCTATCAATGGTCTTGGCGGTGATCGTCTTCAACGACGTCGCCCTGGGCGACAACCCGCGCACAGTCGAACTATTCACCTGGATTGATTCCGGTACGTTAGAGGTGTCGTGGGCCTTGAAGGTCGATAGCCTGACGGCGGTGATGATGATCGTTGTGACCGTGGTCTCGGCCATGGTGCACATCTATTCCATCGGCTACATGCATCACGACCCATCAATCCCGCGCTTCATGTCGTTCCTTAGCCTCTTCACCTTCTTCATGTTAATGCTGATCACCGCCGACAACTTGGTACAGCTGTTCTTCGGCTGGGAAGGCGTCGGACTGGCATCCTACCTACTGATTGGCTTC
>Ga0310345_10005509_pt1 | contig 11207 bp, 6 predicted proteins | sample HC15DNA20500_MG_FD_204667 | JGI IMG/M metagenome (GOLD analysis project Ga0310345, IMG submission 204667) | Marine microbial communities from station ALOHA, North Pacific Subtropical Gyre - HC15-DNA-20-500_MG | ecosystem: Environmental > Aquatic > Marine > Oceanic | place: Pacific Ocean: North...
GTTTATTTAAAAATAAAGATGGTAATATCTTACATTTCTGGAATAAAGAATTTGATTCACAAATTATTAAAAAAAATGATACAATTCGAAAAAATCCAAATTTTATAACATTTATCAAAAATTTTCCAATGTTTTATCGTTTAAAACAAAATCAAGAATATATTCATGATAATTCGAAAAATGAAATTATAGAATTCATCTATAAAAGAATTAATAATTATTTACAATTATCAAATATACAATCCATGATTAAAACATTAAATCATCCAGATTATAATTATACTCCTGAAGATATTATTCATAAATTAGAATCAATTTATAATATCACAGAAAATAATGCAAGAAGTGAATATGAAAATTTTTTACTAAAAACTCAAAATCAAAATGAAAAAGAATATATAAAAAAACCAATTGAAATTGCTCCAGAAATTCATATTAAATCTGAATATTCTAATTTATCATTATTAATGACAAATGTTAAATCATTTAGTGAATTAAAAAGAATTATATTTTTTCTTAAATCTTTAATTAATATTTATATTCATTTATTAACTAATGATAATATAAAATTACATGATTATTTCATAAAGTTAACAGATTATAAAATTATTGAAGATATTCAACATGAAATTAAAGAAAAAGAAAAAGAAGTTGATCTTTCTGAAGAATCAGAAGAAGAAATATTCGGTGGTATTGATTATGATCATGAAAGTCCTCTAAAACAGGAAAGTCCTCTAAAACATGAAAGTACTGAAAAACAGGAAAGTCCTGAGAAACCGGAAAGTCCTAAAAAACCGGAAAGTCCTGAAAAAACGACCCAGAAAGAGAAATCACCAAAATCACTAAAATCACCAAAAAAATCACCAAAATCACCGAAATCACCAAAATCACCAAAATCACCAAAATCACCGAAATCACCGAAATCACCAAAATCACCAAAATCATCGGAAATCTCGAAAGAAAAAAAAGAACCTTCACCTTCTGATGATTCTACTGATGAATCTGAAGATGATGTTGATTATTTAGATTATTTAAAAAAACAAAAACATTCTGATGAAGAATCTGAAGATGAACCACCTGATGAAGAATCTGAAGATGAACCATCAGATGAAGAATCTGAAGATGAACCATCTGATGATGAACCATCTGATGATGAAGGATCTGATGATGAAGGATCTTATGAAGGTTCAGAATTTGATTTACATTCTGGAGAATATCCTTCAAATGTAATATGTTATGGGAAATATTTATATGATTTATTATCATCTAAATCTATATTGGCAGATGGAGGAGGTGGTGGTGATTGTTTTTATCATGCTTTAGGTGTTAATTTAGAAATAATATTAAAAGATGAGATTGATATGAAAGGATATCAATATGAAAAAAAGAAAAAAAATTATTGGATGGGTAATTTAAGAAAATTATTATTTGATTATTTTAATGATTTTATTAAAAATAAAGAAAAATTATGTATTGATTTAGAAAGTAATGATATTAGATTAAGTTTAATATGTTCTCAAATAGATACTTTAAAACAAATTAAATCAATTGGATCTAGAATTAAAAATAAAACAAGATATGCACAAGATCCAGAAATTAGTTTAATATCATTATTATTTGATATTAATATTCTAATTATCAGAAATAAACGAGAAGGTGATCATTATGAATTAAGATGTCAGATGTATGGTAATAATTCTAATCGTATGAAGGATTTAATTCAAGAATATATTAATGATCCGACAAGAAGAACTTTACAAAAAAATAGAATGATTATCATATATAATGATAGAACATCTATAGATCATTATCAGATTATAATACCTAGAGAATTAAAAGATGAATATCAATCATATTTTAGTATTGTTGGGGAAAATATTATTGATACTTTGAATATCATTAATTATGAAAATGATCAATTTGGAGGAAAAAATATTATGAAAGGTGGTTCTAATAATGTTCAAGGATATTATTTAAAAAGATTAAAAAAATATGATAAAGAATTATTTTATCCAAAAAGTAGATGGAAATCAAATCAACCAAGTGGCCAACAAAGAGGTTATTCAAAATATTGTGCCTCAAATGATAAAAGACAACCAATTGCTGTCACGAAGAAAGAATTAGATTATATTAATAATTCATCAGAAGAAGGTTCTGGTAAAGAATCTTATTTAAATGCAATTAATATTGACGGTCGTGATGCTGATATATATTATATTTGTCCTAAATACTGGAATATCAAAAAAAATTTAAGTATCAAACATGATTCTGTTGATAAAGATGAAATCATACCTGATAAAATAAAATATACAGATAAAACAATTCTTGAAAGATCAGGTAGATATTGGACAGATGCAAATCGAAAAGAACATTTTAAAATTGAAACTGGTGGTGTAGATCTTCATCCTTCAGGATATCCATTACCATGTTGTCATAATACATCAAAAAAATTATTAAAAGGTAAAGATCCATTAGAAGATGATTATGGTAAAAAAAATTATTATATATCACAAGCAGATCCTGCCGATCTAAATAAATATGCTCATATTCATAATGATTTAAAAAGATTCTTTAATCAAGAGAATCTTAATTTAAATTTAAAAAATATTGAAGGTTTCGTAAAAATAGGTGTGAAACAAAATAAAGATCGATTTTTTAATGAATGTTCATTTTTAAATTCATTTAAATCATTAACAAATAAAGATTTCATTAAAGATATTAAAAATAAAAAAATTATTTATTATCAATCATGTCCAGATATTGTTAATATTTTTAAAAAAGAATTTCATAAAATTAATGAAAATGATATACAGTACCTCGTTAAAGGTCCAATGAAAAATTTTAATAAAAAATATTTTCAACTCCCAAAAAGTAATTATTTAATTCATTTATATATATCATTTAAGAACTATTTAGATTATTTAGATAGTAATGAAGAAAAATTAGATAAATTTATTATTCCATTAGTATTAAAAATTTATTCTGAATATAAAATAATTATTTTTGAAAATATTAATGATACAATTAAAATATTAAATATTAATCAATCTTTTAATGATATAAAGAAATATAAATTTTTATTTTTTTATAAAAATGAAAATAGATATGAACCCATCTTTTATAGAGAAAATAGAAAACATATTGGTGAATTAAGTCCTAATAATAATGAAAGAATTTATCAAATCATTCAAAAAATATCAAATATTTATGAACATATTAATGATGATTTTATTCATAAAATTGATGAAAAAATAGAAGAAATTTTTAGTGAAAAAATTGATAAAATTTATATTGATAATTTATCAAATATAGGATATCTAATTACAAATAAAAATAAATGTATTCCATTATATTCACAATCATTAAATCAAAACACGATTGATAAAATTAATAATAAAAAAATAGAAATTTTTTATGATATTCAAAAATTATTAACATTTAAATTAACATATAATAACGTTATTGATTATTTAAAAAAATTAAAAGATTTTATAAAAATTTTAGGTGTTAATATCATTCAAAATGAAAATGATGATAAAAAATTAGTAACTAATATTATCATTCAATATAAAGATGATATCGTCTCTTCGAATAGTACTTTAGCGATACCTGCGGAAAAAATAAATAATGAATTATATATTCCAATTAATCATATTGAATATGACTCAGAATTAATGAATAAAATAAAAATATTAAATCAATATGATAATTATGAAATTGATAAAATAATTCAAATAAATAAAATAGATTCAAGAGATAATCGTATTGATTTTATTCAAAAATTTAATTATGAAAATTTTATTATTAATTTATCATTTTATCATTTAATAGACATGATTTATCAAAATAAAATAATTGATTTTCAAAAAAATTATGATCTTAAAAAAATTTATGATAAATATAATATGTTTGGTACTCAAAAAAATAAATTATCAGATATAATTCAATTTATTATTAATGATGAAATATTAATTAATCAACATAAAAAAAATGATCTATTTATCATTATTTATGAATTATCAAATAAAATATTTACGACTGATAAAAATATTAATCTTGATTTAATTAAAAAAGATTTAAATTATGAATTTCTATGTTATGAAGAAAGTTCTGATTGTATTGATGATTGTAAATTATCCATTCCTGAATATGATATCAATAATAAATTATTATTAAATAAAATAATTCATAGATTTATTGATCTATTAATGATCTATAAAATTAATAATATTGATATGATTCTTAATGATAATATTGATATTTATCAATTAATAAAAAATAATCAAAATAATGATGAATTAATATTTAATTATATTGAATATAAAAAAGATAAAATAAAATTTATTGATAATTTATTCAAAATTGAAAGTCAATTTTATCAATCAAATAATTTTATACAAATAGATAAAAATTTATCAAATAAACTTATTAAATTCCCGAAATTTATTGAAAAAATATTTCCTAATTCAAAAATTATTGTGACTCAAAATAAATTAAATAAAGATTTCATTTCATTATCAACGATTATTAATAATATTTATAATGAATTACCTATTATTGATGAAAAATTATTAAAAAATATGATAAAAAATTCAATTAATCTTGATAATTCAATCTCAAAAAGTAAAAAAAAATTTTTTATTAATAATATAGATTCAAAATTATATCGTATTCTGAAGGTTTCGGAAAATACCGATCCAACAATTGATTTAAATCGTTTGATTGATGGTTTTAATAAAGATGATTTCGTTTTTGGTTATTTATTATTTACAAATTTAAATCATTTAAATCAAGAATTTGAATTATATTCGTATTTACCAGAAAACATACAACCAGAATCTCCTATGATTATCTTATATCAAGATTTAAATAATCCATTATCATATATTATGATTAATAATGATGATTCAGTAACATTCGAATCTCTTAAAAATAACGAATTTTTATCAAAAATATTATAATTAATATAAAATAATGGAATATTTTTCCAATAATATTCAATTCTCTCTTTTAAAAAATTATTTAATAAACGATCCGATTCTTGATTATTTTAATATTCATGAAAATGATTATCATAAAGATGATATATCATATTATAAAAATTATATAATTAAAGAATCAAATGATTATAAATTTAAATTTTTTAAAAAAATTATTGAAATATCAGAATTAAATATCCTCATTCAAAATAATATTCAAGAAACGATTCAAAAAATAAAAAATAATATTCCATTAATTATACAAGGTATCTTATTCGATGAAAATGAAAAATTATTAATTTCTTGTGATATTATTATTAAATATAAATTATTTCGAAAATTATTTCCTAAAATTATCAATATTCCATTTCATCTATTATTAAAAAAAAATGATTATTTATTAATTAATATATCATATTCAACTGTTAATTTCAATATTGATTTAAAAAATATTCATAATGATAATTTAATTTTTTATAAAAAATGTAAATTATATTCTTTTCAAAAAATTTTTAATCAATATACAAAATATAAATCTTATAATTTTATTATGGCAAAAGAATATAAATATAAAAATATACTATTATCTAAAAAAGAATTTATCGGATTTGTTTCAATAAATGATAAAATAAAATATAAAATTAAAAATGCAAGAAATTGGATTCATTATTTAAAAGAAAATAATCATAAAATCCAATTATATCCAGAACCATCCTGTAATGAATTATATCCAAATATGAATCATAATGAAAGTGAGTGGGAAAATGAAAAATTAAAATTAGCAAATGAAATTAAAGAAATAACATTAATTTGGAAAATATCTTATGATCAAAGATGTGGATTTTTAGATAAAAATATAAAATGTTGGGATGATCCTAAATTATTAAATGAATTAAAAAATACAAAAAATAAAAATATTCAAGAAAAAATTATTCATATCAATCAACAAAATGATATACTCATATCTCCGAGAATATCCATCTCAAATGATTTTAAAAAAATATTATTAAAATCAAAATATGATCTCTTTTTTGATATTGAAAGTTTTCTCTCATTTGATGAAAAAAATGGTCTCTTTGATGATATTATTAAAAAAAAAGATCCAATTTTAGCAATTATTGGTCTTATTCATAATGAAAAATATAAAGATTTCACAATTCAAGATTTTACAATTCAATCAGAAAAAAAAATAATACATAATTTTGCAAATTTTTTACATTATCTTTCAAATAAAAATAATACCATCGCTTCAAATAGTACTATCGCGGAGCAAAATAATAATGCTAATGAAATAATAAATATATATCATTGGGGTCAAGCAGAATTAAATTATTTTAAATATATAAATGAAAATTATCCATTAATATCTTTTCCTAAATTTAATTTAATTAATGTTCTTGATTATTTTAGAACAGAACCGATTATTGTTCAAGGAATCTTTAATTTTGGTTTAAAATCAGTTGGTTCTGCATTATATAAACATAATCTTATTCAGTCAACTTGGAAAAAAAATGATAATGGTCTGGAATCAATGATAAAATTTAAAGATATTTGTATTAATCATCATTCTAAAATTCCTTTAAAAAGATATCTTAAAATTAAAGAAATTATTAATTATAATCGTATTGATTGTCAAGTTCTTTATGAAATTGTTGAATTATTAAGGAAAATTTATATATATAATTAATTTCTATTAAAATGAACCATAATTTCTCTTACTTAATCTTCCTTTAAGTCCGCGCATCCTTTTTCCCATCGCCGCTTTACTTTTACTCACCCCAGTAGTCACCATCTCTTCAATCATCCTACCTTTATCCACCCCAGTAGTCACCACATTACCTATATCTTCTTTAATTCTATCAATCATGATTTCTTTGTTTTCTTTTCCCATTGCTTTCTCTGCTGCCTTTGCCGCCTTCATCTGTGCCTTCACCTGTTCCTCTTGAGCTGTCGCTTTTGCATGTGCCTTCGTCTGAGCTGCTGCTTCTGCTGCTGCTGCTGCCTGTCTTGCTGCTGCTTCTGCGGCTGCTGCTTCTGCTTCTTCTTGTTCTTGTCTTACTGCTTCTGCTGCTGCCTGTCTTGCTGCTGCTTCTGCTTCTGCTTCTGCATGTGCCTGAGCTGTCACTTCGACATCTTCTGCTGCCGAAACAGATTCCGGATTATAAAAATCCCCACACCCTAAATATCTACATTTACGTTGATTAGGATTCTCTTGACAATATTTATCACATAAAAATCTTGTTATTTTTTTCCTTGTTTTCTTAAAAAAACCACCATGAATATTTCTCTTATATGTTCTTCTTTTTGTATTTCTTCTCTTATATGTTCTTCTTTTTGTATTTCTTCTCTTATATGTTCGTCTTTTTGTATTTCTTCTTTTTTTTGACCGCATTTATTATTATATATAATTTATTTATAGATTTTTTTCATCTTTTTTTCACATTTTTTTTGACATCTTAATGCCTTTTTAGGGTGGCTCATTTTTATCCCCGCACAATTTGTGATAATACAAGATCTGACATTATCTATATATAAATCTTTTTTCTCTCTTTCTATATCTTTTTTCTTTCCTTCTATATCTTTTTTAAATTCAATATGTCTTTTGAAAGTTTCTAATTCTTTAGTATTATCATCATCTTTAATAACATTTCTTAATCCTTTTAAAAATCCCAACTGAGCTTTCCCATCACTATATGCACTCTTTGTTGTCGATACAGCTGTAAGAGGTCTCTTTTTTATTTTTTCTTTCATATCACCCACTTTTTCTTGTACTGTTTGTTTCATTTCATTAGCTATTAAAAAATCTGGATTATTTTCTTTTAAATCTTGTAACTTTTCTTTAATTTCAGGTAATTTTTCCTGCATTTTTTCACGAATTAAATCTTTAGTTTGAGTTTTTACTGCATCCTGAAAATTTTGATGATTTTTACAACGATAGTAACATATTTTTCCTTTGAAACCTTTCATTTTACCCTTTTCAAGAGATTCTACACATTTATTACATAGTTTGTCTTTGTTAAAAAAATTAAAAAATCCACCCTCTAAATAATTAATATTTCTTCTTGTGTTTCTCCTAGTATTCCTTCTTGTGTTTCTCCTAGTATTCCTTCTTGTGTTCCTTCTTGTATATTTTCTCTTATATGTTCGTCTTTTTGTATATTTTCTCTTATATGTTCGTCTTTTTGTATTTCTTCTTTTTTTTGACCGCATTTATTATTATATAATTTATTTATATATTTATTTTAAATCAATAAAATATGTTATTACTTTTTAATTTATTAATAATGATCAATTATGTTATAGGTGATCTTGTTCCCGAATACTATGAAGAACCATCTTCATATTGTCTTTCTTGAACGCCGTCATCACCCAGCACCAGCACCAGCACCATGATCATCAGCAGGATCACCACCAGCACCACCAGCACCACCACCATCATCATCAGCAGCAGCACCACCATCAGGATTAGCAGGATCACCATCGCCCCCACCGGCGCCAACAGCGGCAGCCGCGGCGGCTGCTAATTGTGCTGCTCCTTGTGCTTGTTTTACTGCTTCTTCTGCTGCTCGTTCTGCTCGTTCTGCTATATTGCGGTACGGCATGAGTTGTACTTTTTGTGCTGCTTCTTGTGCTTCATCAGCGGCTTGTTGTGCTTTATAAGCTGCTAGTTGTGCTTCTTGTACTGCTCCTTGTTCTGCTGCTTCTGCTGCTGCTGCTGCTGCCTCTGCCGCCGCTACTGCTGCTGCTTCTGCTTCTGCTGCTGCCTGTCTTGCTGCTGCTGCTTCTGCTGCTTCTGCTTCTGCTGCTGCCTGTCTTGCTGCTGCTGCTTCTGCTGCTGCTGCCTGTCTTGCTGCTGCCTGTCTTGCTGCTTCTGCTGCTTCTGCTTCTGCTACTTCTGCTTCTGCATGTGCCTGTGCCTGTGCTGCTGCTGCTTCTGCTTCTGCTCCGCCCCCGTCTCCTGCTTCTGCTCCGCCCCCGTCCTCTGCGGGTATCTTCTTGAGCTTCGCCGCCAGCCGCTCAATTTCTTCAGGCTCCAACTCTTGCACATCCCCGGACGAGTACTTGCCGAGTTCTTCTAAATCGTCCTGCAGCGCCTTGCACGCCGCGAGTTGGCGGAGGACCTCGGCGCGGAGGACCTCGGCGCGGCCTGCCTTCAGCTGCGCCTGGAGGTCTATCTGCGCCTCCTGAAGCTCCGCGTTCCACGCCGCCTCGGCGTAGCCCAGCGTCACCGCGGCTGTTCTCTGGGGGGGTGGGAGCGCGGCCCACATCAACGAGCAGGCTTGCGTCACCTCGCCGCCGTCCCAGCTCGCCTCGATCCAGCCGAGCTCGCGGGCCGCCTCCTGCTCCGCCACCGTCATCTCGGCCCAGGCCTTGTCCTTGCCGAGGGTGGTGGGCAGCGACTCCGCCCCCGCCTGCGGCTCCCCCGCCGCCTGCGGCTCCCCCGCCGCCGCCCCCGCGTCCGAGCTCTGGCGGACCTCGGCGCGGCTGGCAAACCCTGGCCCTCGCCGAGCACCGCCCCTTTGAGTTTTACGTCCCTTACGAGTTTTACGTCCCCTACGAGTTTTACGTCCCCTACGAGTTTTACGTCCCCTACGAGTTTTACGTTCCCTACGAGTTTTACGTCCCCTACGAGTTTTACGTTCCCTACGAGTTTTACGTCCCCTACGAGTTTTACCAAAATAATATTTTACCATTTGTATATATAATATATAATATATAAATTTGATATTTTTTTTTTATATATAAATAAATAAATAAAAAATGTTATTACTTTTTAATTTATTAATAATGATCAATTATGTTATAGGTGATCTTGTTCCCGAATACTATGAAGAACCATCTAATTTAACAAATGAAGATAATATAATTGTATCTTCATTATGGTTTATGGGAGTTTGTACTTGTGTTGGATTAATTTGTAAACATAAGAAAAAAATTCCAATTACAATTCAACCAACGAATGAATATAATTATGATGATACAATTCAATATGAAATTAATATTAAAAATAGTGAAAATATAAAAAAATTAAAAGATGATATTGATGAATTTAAGAAAGTTGTGGATCAATTATATCTTGATCAAAAATATGAAAAAAAAGAAAAAGAAAAGAAAGAAAAAAAAATAGAGGATTACATTGAACCTCAAATACGATTTCAATTTGGAACTGGAGAAATAAGATATAAAGAGAATGGGAAATATTATCATGGTGTAGGTATTAATGAAACTGAAAATGAAAAATGGAATAAAAATAATAAATTTAATAAATGTATTATGGAATTTAAAGAAAATAAAAAATTACCCCATATTGCATGGGATACATATAATGCAAAAGAATTTTGTTGTAATTGTTCACATAATTTAGAATTATCAAAAAGAAGAAAAATTTTACAAGTTTATCAATGTAATGGTCATACTCTTGAACAAATGTATAAAATTTGAATAATTTATTTATACTATAAATATAAATAAATATGATAATTTCCGAACATTATAAGAATTATATTGGTCCTCCATTGATTAAAGCAGTCCTTAATGAAGAAGATATAACCGAAGAGATGTTAAAATATTATGGTGAAAAAAAGAATTGGAATGGATATCTTTGGACATTTAAAGAATTATTTGGGGATCAATGTTATGGCAAAAATTATCGTTTTGAATTTAAATCTGAAGATGGAAGAGAACATTATTTCCATGGATTTATTAATGATATAAATCAATATATGAATCCACCATTACATACACCTGTAAATCAAGACCCTAAATATTGGGAAAATTTAGCAATGAAAACTTAAGGATTAATTTCTCCTCTTTTGTCAGATTTCAGTTAAGGTTCTCCTTTCTCTGGGATAGACTGTGGTTCTGGTTCTGGTTCTTTTCCTTCGGAAGGTGCAGTTGTGTGTGATTCAGGATTTATTTTAATTTTAATATCTTGTGTACTTTCGGTTAAAAAATCTTGTATTGTATCATTTAATTTTTTTTCTGAATTTTCTGAAGGTTCATTAATTTTTTTTTGAATTCGTTCAACAGGTTGTTGAATTATTTGTTCAAGAGGTTGTTGAATCATTTGTTGAAGAGGTTGTTGAAACATTTGTTGAAGAGGTTGTTGTTGTTGTAAATTATTTTGTTGTACTTGTTGATTTTCAGAGAATTTTTTCATTTCACCATGAAAGTCAAATTTTTTCTTTTTATTTTCACCTTTACCATTTGAAAATTCTTGTTCAACTT
>Ga0310345_10005510_pt1 | contig 11206 bp, 7 predicted proteins | sample HC15DNA20500_MG_FD_204667 | JGI IMG/M metagenome (GOLD analysis project Ga0310345, IMG submission 204667) | Marine microbial communities from station ALOHA, North Pacific Subtropical Gyre - HC15-DNA-20-500_MG | ecosystem: Environmental > Aquatic > Marine > Oceanic | place: Pacific Ocean: North...
TAGTAAAAAATACAAATATATTAAAGATATTTTTCATAAAACATTAGTTAATTTAATTCAAGAAAATATGTTTGATTTTTTAAATACAATGAATCATAATTTCGATCAATTTATTGAATTTAAAGGTAAAACAACTTTTATTCAATTAGGTGAACTTACATATTATGATACATCAACTGAATATCGTGTTAAAAATAATCTAATTCATTTTATTTCAGAAATTAGTTTAATGATTGATTCTAAAAATATTAAACTTATTGAATTTATTATTACAACAATACTTAAATTTTTATATAATACATCCGAAAATAATAAGATGTCTTTTATCGGAAAAATTTTTGCTTATGATAACGAAGAAAGAACATTTAGTTGTGCTTGTATGTTATTTTCTTTAATTAAGAATGCTATATTGAAAATTTCAAATATTATCAAAATTGATGATGAATTACTTACTCTGTTTAAAAAATTTAGTAAAGAATATTATAAACATAGTGAACCTTTTCATGGTAAAAGAAATAATTTAACGAAAAAACAGATAAAAATTAAGGAAGTATGTCGTGAATTGAACTTATCAGAAAAGATTCAGCAACAAGCTGTTAATTCTGAATTTCTAAAACTTATTGTTTTGGATAAGAATAAGAAGAAAAATAGTGAAAAAAATCAAATGAAACTTAAAGAATGGGTACAATTTTTTCTTCCAATTTTTGAAAAAAATATTATTAAAAAGAAAACTACTGTAATCAATAAACAAAAGAAAACAGTTGATAATTCTGTTCTTGTTAAACATTTAGATGAACTATTATTTTCTACTGTTCCTATTAAAGCAGTTGAAAAGAAACAGGAAAATTCTAAAGATACATATCAAAATTTCCTAAATTTTAAAGAAGAACGAGATAATTTACAACAACTTATTAATGAATTTGAATTACTTGGAGAAAATACAGAAGAACTTGAAATACAATTAAAAAAACAAGATGCTGAAATTAAGAAACTTGAACCAAAATATGAATTTTATCAAGAAATTAATCAAGAAGATCAAGCTGCTGATAATTGTATTCAGATTAATAAAGATATTGAACGATATCGTTCTATATTAAGTGAATACAAGAAAGATGAAGATGAAAATATTGATAAAATTGAAGAACTTGAAAAAAAAATTGATGATTGTATTATGCAACTCAATTATGAACGAATTCATTTTCCTACATTAGATCGAAGCACTGGTAAGATTCAGGGATCAAATACAACAACTTATATACCTTGGGAAGAACCTACATTTAGTACAGTTCAATTAACGGATGAAGGATATCAATTAAAAAGGAAGATCGAGACTTTTAAAAGACAGACTGATAAAGAGGATAAACGATTTCAAGAAATTACTAAATTTAAAAATTTGCTAAAACAAGCAACAAATGTGGTTGAAATTTATATTCATAAATTAAATAATTTCTTTGATTTAACTGATGAAGATTTTGATATAAATTATACAGATTTTTCTAAAAAGATTGTTTATCAAATTTTTGATAAATATTGGTTTAATAGTAAATATTGTATTAAGAGTAAAATTGAGATGTATTTTAGAATGTATGTTAGAAATGCTACTAAAAGTTTTTATCAAGGATATACACAAATTGTTCTAGATTTGATTAAAATTATTGCTTCAATTCAATATTTAATTATTTTTCAAGATAAAATTGATATGAAAAAATTAATTAATACTCCTGAAATTATTCTGAATAGAATTCATAAAAATAAAATTTTTGTAGGAAGAACATTTGAAGTTATTACTGGAGAAAATGCAGGAAAACAAGGTATTGTATTTAGAGAAGAAGATGATAAGGTTATTATTAAATATCAATATACATTTATTGAAGAACCGAAAAGTAATATTAAACGAGTTATCGTTAATAAAGACTTTATTGGAAAATTAGTTAAACCAATTGTTGGTAATTATAAAGGAAGAATTTGTATGATAATTGGTGAAAGACATGATGAATTTCAATTAACGGTTGATACTTATGGTGGAACTTCTTCTAAATGTTTGGGTGGTATTACTTATATCACTCTTAAGAAAGAACAATTTAATGTTTTGCCAAATCGGCAACAATTAAGTGTTGATAAAACTACTATTAGAGAATATAAGAAAACCGAAGTTTCTTTTAACCCAGAAAAGATTGATTTATATAATTGTTCTAGATGTTTATTTGATTTGTTTGGACTTTCTATTAGTTATATGATTATATATTCAGATAATTCTACTAACGATGAAAGATTTAACTTTTTATATAGTATTGGATTAGTTCTTTATAATAAGAATAAAATTAATGATACAACAATTTGGCATTCATTTGTTAAATTAAATAATAAGTTGGAAAAATTACAAGAAAAAACAAAATCTTGTACTCGTTATGAGAAATTGATGATTAGAAATAAACTTATGTCTATGAAAAAACAAATTGAAAAGAAACAATTCTCACATAATAAGAACTTGATTTTTAAGGAAAAAATTTCTTGGGATAATACAGAGTTTCAAACTTGTTCTTTAAATAAAATTAGTGAGTTTAATGTCTTTGAAAATACTTGTAATATTCTTGATAAAGAAATGCTGAAGAAAAGAAAGCGAAAACTAAAACTAAAACCAATTAAAATTATCAAAATTGATAATAATGAAGTTATTAAAAAATCAATTTCCAAAATGGAATCACTATTTAATAAATTAACTATTTAAATTTTGTTTATTTTAAATTATGATACACAAAATAGTAGGGACTGGAACGGACTTGTTATTTCTATTTAAAATAAAAATTGATTTTTACTTAGTATAATTAAACAAATACTTATTGTAAAATGAATTTAAATAAAATATCTTACGAAAAGTTTACTAAAATTTATCAATATCTTGTCTATAAAAAACAAAATATTGGTAAATTAATTCAAAATAATGAAGATTATAATTCATATATGAAACAATTGCAAAAAAATTTTCCTGAAATAGAGGATATTGATGATAAATTATATTATCATAATCTCATTACTGAGATGGAGAAAGAATTTAATATTAAAAAAAATAAAACGATTTATAGTTTAGAAAAAATTAATTTAATTATTGATATTTTTGAGACATATGATAAAATTTGTAATTATGAAAAAAAAATTAAACAATTAAAGACAACAGTTAAAAATGGTTTTCATTTAAAGATTAAACAAGAAATTGAGATGATTCAAAAAATAAAGATTGGAAATCCACTAAAACAAAATATGCTTATCCCAATTAGTATTATTTGTGATAAAGAAAAGAAAGAAGAATATTTAAAGAATAATTATTTAAATCATCGTCTTATTGAAAAATTGAAATATCTATTAGGATTATCTAGTATTGAATGTCAAGTTTTAATCACAAATAAAAGGGATATCTTTTTTAAAAATTTTAAGAAAAAATTTTATTCTAAAAGTAATTTAATTTCAAAGAAGACTATGTTAGAAGATGAACTTGCTATTTTCAATAAAATTGACAAATTTTTAACATTATATAATAAGAATTCGTATTTTTGTCCTTTTTGTCATTTTAATTCAAATAGAGAATTTGATGTATGTTTTCATTATCATACTCAACATAATGATTTACTAGATATTTGTCCTGTTATTTATAATGGAATTAATAAAATTAATATAAATAATACATATAAATGTCCTTATTGTCCTAAAACTTTTACAAAGGAAGACGAATATAATATTTTATATCATATTAAAATAAATCATTTATTTGAAGTTGAAAATGTTCGAAATATATCAAAACATATTATTAAAGATGTTCCTAGAAAAAAAATATCTGTTAAGAAAATAACTAAGAAAAAGTTTGAAATTGATCCAGAAATATATTATGGAATTGTTGATAAAATTGAACATGAATATAATAAATTATTTAGAAAACCAAATCCATGTTTAGTTAAAAGTTTAATTAAAGATGAAATTGATGACATGCTTGATGAAGAAATTCCTGGAAATAAATTACATATGAGTATTGATACTGCTATAGAATATTCTGAACAAGTATTATATGGAAAATTATTTAAATTTATTCGTAAATCATTGGGAAAAGAATTATTTAATAAAATTGGGCTTCAAAAAAATTTTGGTTATCAAGAAGATTTTATGACTACTGAAATTGAATTTCAACGACTTCTTATGTTTATTAAAGATGAATTGACTGATGTTATAATTAATAATATTTATGGACATGTTTCGTCAAATTATACTATGATAACTAAAGAATTTACTGATAATTTTGATACTTTAATTAATTCATTTTCAAGACACGAAGAAGTATTTAAACAAATTCAAAATATATTAAATCATAATAATGAAAAACAAATGAAAACACTTGATGAAAAATTTGAAAAAGTTTATGATATTTTAAATGGAGATATTACGTCTATGAAAGAATGCTTGACTTTTCTTTTTAAATTTATGAAAAAAGTTAGTAAAATTCCTGATATGAAACATCCTGATATTATTACTAGTTTAGTTGAAGATATGATTATACCTGATAAAAAGGTTAATATTAAAACAGAAGATAATTATGATGAAACTAAAGAAGAAATTGATTTAAAATTTTTCTTTTTACTATTCTCATATTTAGATAAGTCAGAAACTAAATATATTGTTGATGGTATTTTTGATAATATTATTAAGACAGAGTTAAATTCTCGTATGGTTGAAAAACCATATGTTTGGACATGGAAATATGGTAATTTTGTAGAAGATGAACTTGAACAAGATTTTAATCTACAATTACAATCAATTAAAGAATTTAAAGATTGTTTTCTAAATGTTTTTACAAAATTTAATAAAAATATTACAGAAAATATTGAAGAAAATGTTACTGATTTTGATTATTTAGTATTAAATATTAATGAAATTGAAGATATTGAAGGTATTTATAAAACTTATAATAAAATTCAAGAAATTTTAAGATTTTTTAATGATATAAATACGAATTCTATTGTTAATGTTAAAGGAGAACAATTTGAAACTATTAATACATTTACTAGACATAGATTAAAATATTTTAATAATGATGGAGAATTAATAAATGCTTCTAGTTCAGAAGTTGATAAATATAATACTCGATTACTACAAATGAGGAAAAGAATTTTAAATCAAAAAATTCACTTAATTTCTATAATTGTATTACTTCATAAATTTTTGGTTAAAATTTTAGATGATGAATATATGAGTAATGGAAACGAACAGAAATCCTTTTCTCTATTCTTTAAAAGATACTTTCAACTAATTTCTTTAATTATGTCAAAAAGAACTGAGAAAAATAAACTTCCTAGATTTGATAATATATTTAATAAAAGAACTACTAAAACTGTTGAAGTTGAAACTTATGAAAAAAAAGTTTCTGAAGATATTTATGATTGTGGTTTAGAAGATAATTCTTTGCTATCTGATGATTCTGAAGTTGAATTTAATGAATGTCTTATTGAACAGGATTTGGATGATGAAGAAAATATACATGAAGATTATCATCAATACGATGAAGCATATGAAGACGTTCAAGAATTTGATATTGATGAAAATTTTGAATAGATTTATTTTTGAAATAAAAATTTAAATCTATTTTAATCGGGACTGCTTTTTTATTTTTATTAAAAACATACATCAGGTTCTAACATCCTGCCTTCTCTTTTACTGACTTGGATTCGTTTAATAACATTCCTTCCATGTAAAACCATTCCTGGTATATCTGTTGGTTTAATATTTTTTAGTTGCGTAAAAGCAACATATCCAATATTTTGTTTTTTTAATTTAGAATATTTCCAAATTTTATATGATACCTCTCTGATATCTTGTTTAGTAATATCATTACTAAATAATATAGCATGGCAAGATGAAATTTTATCAGCATGAAACCACCAATAATTAGGATTAATCCTTTTATATTGTCTTACCATCTCATCATTCTGATAACGATCTCTACCAACTATAAACTCTATACCAGATTCAGTCTCAAATTTTCTTGGTGATTGTTGTGATTTTTTCTTTCCCATTTTTGCTATATAATATATAGTAAAATATTTTTAATATAAGTGAATAGTATTCATAAAAATCAATTTTAAAATTATCAGGAAACTTCCAGTCCCTTTTTAAATTTTTATGTAAAGTAAATAAATTAAGTGACTTTGTATAGTGAAAAGTATAACACGGCTTTATATAGTGAAAAGCATAACACGACTTTTTGTATCACGTTCATTACGCATGATAATAAATACATTGTGATCTATTACATCTTCTTCCAAATTGGCATCGAATGCGTTGATGACTATAAGAACATGCTAAATTAGTACAACCACCATTAGAGCAAACGACTCCATTACGGGTAAAATGATGACGACAAGGGAATTGGCGTCGCCAATGAATTTCTTCTTCTTCTTCATATAATGCTTCTTCAGCCGCATAGAGTGCATTCATCGCATCAATTTCATCAATATGACTAAAATCTACAGCTACTTCTTCAAATTCTTCTTCAGCCGCATAGAGTGCATTCATCGCATCAATTTCATCAATATGACTAAAATCTACAGCTTCTTCTTCAAATTCTTCTTCAGCCGCATAGAGTGCATTCATCGCATCATCATCATCATAATTTGGTCCTTGATAATTACCTTCAATAGCATCATGAGCAATCACGTCCTCTAAAATATTTTCTCCATCAACAGTCATATTTTCCATTGGAAGTTTAGATAATGGGCAAAGACCTGGATAATTATGCATGCACACTAAAGCACAATCAACACAAACACTATTACACCATTGGCATTCAATATCTTGATTATTACTACCTTTAATAGTATGAAATAATAAAGGTACCCCATGAAAACATTCATCCAAACAACAAATACAAGTTTGCATTTTTGTTGGGTCAATAATAAAGAACGTATATATCAATATAAAAAATATATAAATATACAAGTTCAATCGTATTAGTGTCGTAAATATCGATTTTAAATTTTAATTTAAAAAGTAAATTTTATCTTCTTTCTTAATTAGCAGCATCTGGCATATTATTCTCTTGGATGCCTAAATTATACTCAAAGTTGAAAAATCTAATAAAATTTTCACGAAAAAATTGTCCCGTATTTTCATTATTGGGTGGCAATCTTATATTCACTCTATTTCTTATATTCTGTCTATTCACTCTATCACCTTCGTCTGGTTCTCTCCTATTTATTCTTCTATATCGTAGTCTTCTATGAACTACATCTTCTCTACCTCGCTCTGCAAACAACCTATTTCGCAAATGGCGAAAAGGATTAGCAACAATATGTGTAGGTATTCGTCTATATAAATTTAAACGTTCTATATGTAGTTCTAATAATGCCAGTATTAGTCCTATTTCTTGTTCTCGTGTATTAAATCTAGTACTTATACGAATATAGTAATCTCTTCTTTCCTCACTAGTCTGTCTAGGAATTGGAACTCTATTTCTAGTATTTCTTCTTAAATGAGTAATTGTATATTCCAAAAAACCTTGAATATGTATTTGATAATGTACAACAGGTAATCTTTCATTCCCACGACGTTCACGAAGATGTGGAGATTGTTCTAATATTAAAGTAGATTCAACTTCTCTTTCAACAATTTGTCTAGTTGATAAACCTGGATATCTACTTCTTAGTGTTCTTAGATATCCTAAGATTCTATCTGTAAAAGTATGATCTTCTGGTTCTTCAATATTATTTGCTGTCGCAATTCTTCTAGTAAATTCTCCTAATATTTCTAATTCTGCTTCAAATCTAGATCTCAATCTGTTCATTTCTAAATCTTGTTCTGTAATTCTTCTATCTTCCATTCTATATATTTTCTCTGAATTTTTATTTAAAAGAGATGTATACTCAAATGCTGATTGTTCTTGTCTATTTCTAGGCCTAGAATACGTCATCATTCGTTCTACAGACATGAACCATAGATTTTGTTCATTACATTTCCATATATTACAATGTTGTGAATAATAAATAAATTCATTAACATTAATATATCCACAACTTCTAATTAAACAACGAATCCAAGAATTATTTTCTAAATGTGTTTCTGTATTGAATAAATGTCCTAATAATTGATATGGACCCATATATGATTGATAAAACATTTGAAAAGAATGAGTTCCTGTTACCATTCCATGTCCACGACCTCTTCCTATTACATCATTTACTCTAACATTAATAGCACAAATTATATTATTATTTTCCGCACATCTTTGATTAGCAATTTCTTCTGTTATTTTAATACTACCATCTTGTAGAGGAAAATGATAACTCTGAATTCTATAATTTCCCTCTAATCGATCGGCCATTTTATCTATTATATTTCTTATTTTTATGATTTTCTCATCTTCAGCATATTCAAAAACAATATTAAGTAAATCTTTTGGAATTCGTGATTTAACACCAGTTCTTGTTAAAAGGTCTAAATCAAAAAAATTAATTGTATCTATATGAGATAAATTATGATTCATAATTAATTGATTGCGATTGTGTGTACTATTTGAAAGTCTATCCATATAAAAAATATTTTATAAAAACACTTTCTATTTTAATTTTTATAAATAGGCAATCTAATAATTTAACTAGGGACTTGATTTTTTTAGTTAAATTATTAAATAATTAAGACATTCTCATCATTATTTTTAATTTCAAATTGAAATTTTGGTTTCTCATCAGAACCTTGAGCCGCTTTTAAATAAGCATAAGCAAATTTAGCGTAACATTCTAGGTCATTTCGGAAATCATTATCTCGAACCAATGGGGGAAAAAAATTTTCGTGGTCAAAAAATTTACTATAAATATAGTGGGGAATTTTATCAAATTGGGCTAGAGCACCTAGATATCCGTTATCATAAAGCCATTTGTAATCTTCAATAGTCATATTAGTAATAAATCTATTAAATAATACTTTAATTTCTTCAAATTTAATTGAACTATAGAATTTTAAAGTATAATGATAAATATCCATACCATTTGAATTAAATCCATACGCATTTTCAAAAACATTTTGACGACCCTTTACTTTAAATTCAATTTCATAAGGTAATTGCGAATATTTAGTAATAAGAGAAACACTTCTTGGTGAAAAATTTATTTTACTTTTGTGAAACATATTATCTAAAATCTGTTGAGAATAAGGTTCGTTATCTTTATGAAACATACAATTTTCTAAATTTTTCTGTTATTAGTTATTTATGTTTAAATAAAATCAATTTTAATATCGACTAATAATATTATGGATAGAAGCAATATTCAACACAAATATAATCATTTTTTACGAAACGCATTATTTAAATATAAATTTTGTAAAAGAGATATATTTTTAAAAATATATAAACGAGTTCCTAAACAAAGAGATGCTACCTTCTCATATTGTATTGATTTTTTAATAAATAGACCAAATATTCAAATAGCAGAATTAGGAACATCAAGAAGTTTTGTTGATGGAAAAATTAAAGAAGGTGTATGTATAAATGATACAATATACTGGAAACCTGAATCACCTGATAAATGGGATTGGAGTGCTGGATTATTTTCTCGTTATTTTAGCGAAGTATTAAAATCAAGAGGAAAGAATGATTTTAAAATTACATCAATTGATATTTGTGAGAAAGCAATTGCAATATCTAAAAAAATTAATGAAAATTTTATAGACCATATTGAATATAAAACTTGTACTTCAGAAGAATATATAAGAAATCAACCAAGAAAATCACTTGATTTATTATATTTAGATACTGGTGATATGAATGAGAAAACAGCACAATTGCACAAACGAGAAGCAGAATTATTGATTAAATATCAAATAATAAAAGATGATGGTATTATATTAATTGATGATGTTAGAAATCCGAGTATGATCTTAAATCATAAAGAACAAAGTAAATATGGCAAATCTAAATATTCTATTCCATTATTATTTAATAATGGATATACAATTATTATTGATGAATATCAAATGATTTTGAAAAAAAAAATAAACTACCATAAAGCATTGGAAAAAGTAAAGAAAAAAGATAAAAAAAGATTTGGTAAATTAAAACAAATTAATTAAATTTTATCGAAAAATAACTTTCTCACTGTTATTTCTTTTTCAGGCTCATTTCTAATTATACGAAATTCATTACTTGATTGATTTGTTCTATATCTTTATCCCCCCTATCAAGATTATAATTCCAGTCCCTATATATTTTATAATTTTTATTGAGAACAAACATCCCCATATTCTAAAATAGCAGACATTAATGGAATACTGTCAGATCCATTTACTACCATATCAACTCCTTCAACTGAAGATTGATCTTCATGTTCAATCTGGTCCATAATTTCCCCAAGAACTTCATCATACTTATTTTTATAATTATCACGTTTCATCTTTGTTTTCTTTAATTTTTTTTTAAATTTTTCTATTTTCTGTAAAGCTTTATTTAAATCATTATTAATACTATTTAATTGTAATTGTAAGTTAGTATCTTCATATTCCAAAATAGAAGACATTAATGGAACATTGCGAGGTCCATTAACTGACATATCAACTCCTTCAACTGAAGATTGATCATCAAGATCAATCTGGTCCATAATTTCCCCAAGAACTTCATCATACTTATTTTTATAATTATCACGTTTCATCTTTGTTTTCTTTAAATTTTTTTTTAATTTTTCTATTTTCTGTAAAGTTTTATTTAAATCATTATTAACACTATTTAATTGTAATTGTAAGTTAGTATCTTCTTCAGATTCTTCTTCAAATTCTTCATAGGTTTCATTTTCTTGTTCCATATTTACATAAAATTTATCATTATAACTGAGTTCATTCCATATTTCGTAAGCAATATCAAGTAAAACATGAGTTTTTTCTTGAGTATATTGCTCAAATCCAAAATTATCTTTCATAATATGACAAATACAACTAAAGAATGTTTCTAATTGCAAGTCATCCCAATATTTAAATAAACTTGAACAAATTTGCTCTGCTTCAGTATCATATTCATCATCAGGTGCTCCGGATTCAATCAAATATTCAACATCTCTTTCCTTTAAAACATTCTTGACATAGTTAAGCACTTCAAATACATTAATGTAAGACATTTTTTTTATTTTATTCAATAAATTATTTCTTAGCAAAGTTAAATAACTTCAACTAAATTCAATTTTAA
>Ga0310345_10005512_pt1 | contig 11205 bp, 8 predicted proteins | sample HC15DNA20500_MG_FD_204667 | JGI IMG/M metagenome (GOLD analysis project Ga0310345, IMG submission 204667) | Marine microbial communities from station ALOHA, North Pacific Subtropical Gyre - HC15-DNA-20-500_MG | ecosystem: Environmental > Aquatic > Marine > Oceanic | place: Pacific Ocean: North...
AGGGTGGGGAAGGCCCGCCCGGGGCGCTACCCGATTGCTGCGTAAGCGTATGAAAAGACTCAGCCTTCCGATGTCCGGGGCAGTCAGGCGACTGCTTCCGGGGGATGGAGGATACCCGGGCTCGGAAGGCTGTGTTTTAGGACGTGGTTGTGCAATCGGCATGCCGCGTCCCGGGTGCGGCTCTCGAAACGACTTGTACCGCAAAGGATGACACAATGCCCGACCGGAAGGAGGCGCTCGCGCTGCTCGGGGAGTGGGTCCCGAACGAGAACCTACGGAAGCACATGCTTGGCGTGGAGGCAGCGGTCCGTCACTACGCGCGGCTCCAGGGAGGGGACGAGGAGAGCTGGGGGCTGGCCGGGCTACTCCATGATCTCGACTGGGAGCGGAACCCGGACGAGCATCCGCTGCCGGCGGCCCGCGAGCTGCGCGCGCGAGGCTACCCGGAGGAGGTGGTCCACGCGATTCTCGCGCACCGCCCCGAGGTCACCGGTGTCGTGCCGGAAACGGAGCTCGACCGCGTCCTCTTCGCATGCGACGAGCTGGCGGGGTTCGTCCACGCCGTCTGCCTCGTGCGTCCGACCGGGATCGACGACCTCACGCCCAAGTCCGTGACCAAGAAGCTCAAGGACCGCGCGTTCGCGGCCGGGGTGAGCCGCGCGGAGGTGGAGAAGGGCGTCGAGCTGATCGGACTCGAGCGGAGCCAGCACATCCAGAACGTGATCGATGGTCTGTGGGCGTGCGCCGGCGAGCTCGGGATTCGCGGCAGCGATGTGAGCGGCACCGCGTCCGCGCCCTGAGCGGCGCCCGGCCCGCGGAGGCCGCGCTCGGAACCCCTGCTTCGGCTTCCGTTTATCATCCGGATCCGCGGCACCGGGATCACTGGCTTCGAGGGGGCGGGGGACACCCGCACCTTCGCCGACCCTCGGGCGAGCAACCAACGGGTCGTCGTGGTGGGCAGCGCCGTGGGCGAGCTCCGCTTCCGGGTGTACGTGGAGGACGTCTCCGGACTCCTTCTCACCGCGACCGCGCTCTCCGCGGTCGACGCGAATAACCGGCCGATCGAGTCGCTCGCCGGAATCTCTGTGCAGATCTCGCGCTGACGTCACCGCCTCTGCCGTCTTGCACGGTGAAAGCGCACTCGCGGCGCACCTGTGTGTGCTGGCGTAGCGCAGGTCGTGCGCAGTGGCGCACGAGTGGCTCTGCGGATCATCCCAGCTGCCGCTCGTCTTCGAAGATCCGCATCACGGCGAGCTCCGGATGCTCGATCTCAGTGGCCAGCCCGGCGAGCCCCACGCGTCGCTTGTAGAGACTGTTTGGCCAGCGGTCGCTGGAGCTGACTTGACAATCGGAGCCTGGCGCCCCCTAACCACTAGCAGGCGAGGGCTGCCACAACGCAACGCGAGCAGGCGAGGGCTGCCACAACGCAGAACCGAGGAGGACTGCCATGGACCAGAGCCGCAGGACCTTCGTGAGGACCACCGGGATGGTAGGCGCCGCCGCGCTGGCGGCCGGGCCCGGCGCGAGCTTCGCGTGGGCGCAGACGAGCACGAACCAGCAGGCCGTAAAGATGGCCCAGACCCCCTGGCTCAACATCGGGTACGAAGACCTCGGCAGCTCGAGCTCGTTCCCGGTCATCCTGCTGCACGGCTTCCCCTATGACGCGCTCGCCTGGCACGACGTCGGGGTAATACTCGCCGACGAGGGATACCGCGCGGTGATCCCCTACCTGCGCGGATACGGGCCCACGACGTTCCGGGATCCGACCGCTCCCGGCACCGCAGAGCAGGCGGCGATCGCTCAGGACGTGATCGACCTAGCGGACGCGGTCGGCCTGCGCCGCTTTGCCCTCGCGGGCTTCGACTGGGGGAACCGGGCCGCGTGCATCGCATCCGTGCTCCATCCTGACCGTGTGGCCGGCTTCGTTTCCACAGGCTACTCGATCCAGAACGTGATCGATCAGGCGCGGGCGCGCTCAGCCCAGTCCGTGCGCCGGGCTTGGTATCAGTGGTACTTCAACACCGAGCAGGGACGGATCGGGCTGGAGACCAACCGGCGCGCGATCTGCCGGCTGTTGTGGGACGAGTGGTCGCCCACCTGGAACTTCAGCGACGGGACCTATAACCGGACCGCCGACTCGTTCGAAAATCCGAAGTGGGTCGAGGTCGTGCTCCACTCCTATCGCCATCGCCACCGCAACGCCCCGGGCGAGACGAGGTTCCTGGATATCGAGCGCCAGCTCGCCGAGCGCCCGCAGATCACCGTGCCTTCGATGGTGCTGCACGGAGAACCGGGCGACTTCTCGGGCGACCGCGAGCTCTTCACGGGTCTGGTGGAGAGTCGGCTGGTCGAGGCGGGTCACGCGATGCCCTCGCAGCGGCCGGAGGCGGTCGCACAGGCGATCATGGACCTACTGGGTACGCAAGCGCGACGTCGGGGCTCCTGAGCCGCGGCTCAGACGCCGCAGCGAGACAGCCTTCGCATTTTCAGGGGCGCCGCTGGTCGAGCTCGGTCGAGCGCAACAACCGCAGTGCGCAGCCGGGCGTATGGCGCGAGGATGCTGTGGTAGCGGTGGCGGTGGACGCGCGGGGGCGGCATCAGGCGCGCGAGCAGCTCGAGGGGGAGAGCACAAGTTCGGTGCGCCTGTGGAGGTCGGCCTCGGGGAGGCGGTAGAGGAGGCGCGCGCGTCCTCGCTCGAGAGCTAGATGGCTTCGTGGAAGCGGACCTGGTCTGTGCGTTTATGTGGCTCAGTCTCGCGGCGGGTCAGGGGAACGAGACCGCGCAGCAGAGGAGGTACACGATCGAGCCATTGCTTAGCCGGAACAGAGTGCCGCGGCGGAAAATTTGTTGGACGTATGGATCGCGACACTCGGAAGACCAGCCCGAGCTTTCTGAAACTGGATGGGAGCCCTGCGGATAGGGAGCTCGCAGAAGCAACGCTCAGGTCCAGGCAACTCAAAGGCGAAGTCGGCAAAGACCAGGTGGCTCCGCGCCTGGCTCACGACGCGGCTCGACTCTAGAAGCCTGAGAAAGTGACCGATAAGATTGCCGACATAGGCATGAGCACCCCGCCGAGCTGGGTGGGGCGGAAGCGCGCCACTTCGTTGAAGAACTGTAGCGCGAGTCTATCCAGGTCCTCCCGTCCGCTCGACTGGATGATTTCCGACCACTCGACCGACCCTTGGCTGCTAATCCAGAGGGCAACGGTAATCCATGGGGACGACTCATCACGATGCTGCTCCCTGAATCGCCTGACATCTTGTGGGTTACGGATTAGCATCCAACGCGAGGGAGATTCAAACGCTACCTCGGGGCTGACACCTGCGAGGCGCTCCAGAGCAGGATCCAGCCCACTCGCCCCATTGGGAGCGTAGTAGCTGGTCGCTGAAGGGTCGCCGGCACCCCGCGTCGGGTCCCGGCCCTCACCGGCTGCCTCATCATTGAGGCGCGAGTAGCCTTCCTCCTCCGAGGACCCCTCAGTGAGGGGCTCTGGAACTCGAGCGCGCGTCGGCCCCTGGGCTGAAGTCCATCGCACGGCCCCTGCGGGATGGAGACGCGCTCTGAGGTGACGCCCTGGACTGTGGATGCCCTGGAGCCTTGCTGGCCCTCCCCGGTTCCGGCAGCTTTCGCGGCCGATCCTACGCCATCCGGAGCGCTTTACCGAAATGAGCCTCATCGGGCCGTCCGCACGTGCCTAGACGCGACGACCTCGACAGCATCCTCATCCTCGGCTCGGGCCCGATCATCATCGGACAGGCCTGCGAGTTTGACTATTCCGGGACACAGGCGGTGCGCGCCCTCAAGGAGGAGGGCTACCGCGTCGTCCTGGTGAACTCGAATCCCGCCACCATCATGACCGATCCGGACATGGCGGATCGGACCTACATCGAACCCCTCATCCCCGAGTGGGTCGAGCGCGTGATCGAGCGCGAGCGCCCCTCCGCGCTGCTCCCGACCATGGGCGGCCAGACCGCGCTCAACCTCGCCATGGATCTGCATCGCCGTGGCGTTCTCGAGCGCTACGGGGTCGAGCTGATCGGCGCGAACGCGCGTTCGATCGACATGGCCGAGGACCGCGAGCAGTTCACCGAAGCCATGGGCCGGATCGGGCTCGCCGTCCCGCACGGAGGATTCGCGCGCTCGATCGACCACGCGTTCGCGATCGTCGAGGAGACCGGCTATCCGGCGATCGTTCGGCCCAGCTTCACCCTCGGAGGCACGGGCGGTGGGATCGCATACAATCGCGAGGAGCTCGAGGCGCAGGTCCGGAAGGGATTGGACGCCTCTCCGATCCGCGAGGTGCTGATCGATCGGTCTGTGATCGGATGGAAGGAGTTCGAGCTCGAGGTGGTGCGGGACGGCGCCGACAACGTGATCATCGTCTGCTCGATCGAGAACTTCGATCCAATGGGCGTGCACACGGGCGACTCGATCACGGTCGCGCCCGCGCAGACCCTCACCGACGTCGAGTACCAGAGGATGCGCGACGCGGCGATCGTGATCATCCGCGAGATAGGGGTCGAAGCGGGCGGCTGCAACATCCAGTTTGCGGTGAGCCCGACCGACGGCGAGATGCTCGTCGTCGAGATGAACCCGCGCGTCTCCCGTTCCAGCGCGCTCGCGTCCAAGGCGACGGGCTTCCCGATCGCGCGCGTGGGCGCCAAGCTAGCGGTCGGGTATCTGCTCCCTGAGCTGCCCAACGACATCACGAAGACCACGCCCGCCTCGTTCGAGCCGGTGCTCGACTACGTGGTGGTCAAGCTGCCGCGCTTCGCCTTCGAGAAGTTTCCGGAAGTGAATCCGGTGCTGGGCGTGCAGATGAAGTCGGTCGGGGAGACGATGGCGATCGGCCGCACCTTCCGGGCGGCCTGGCAGAAGGGTTTCCGCGGACTCGAGATCGAGCGCGCCGGCTGGGTCATGGGCGCGCGACTCCAGGATGACGGGCTCGAGGCGGACGACCGGGAGACGCTACTGGCGGTGCTCCGGCGGCCGACCGCGGAGCGGCCGTTCCAGCTCAAGCGTGCGATCGAAACCGGCGTCTTGCTCGCGGACATCCACGAGGCGACGCGCATCGACCCGTGGTTCCTTGATCAGTTGGTCGAGATCGTCGAGCGCGAGCGGGCGTATGCGGGCGCTTCCCAGCTCACCCCCGATCTGCTCCGAGACATGAAGCGCGAGGGCTTCAGCGACTGCCAGCTCGCAGCGCTCCGGGGGGAGACCGAGCAGGAGGTGCGCGAGCGCCGCTGGAGGTGGCGGATCCGTCCAACCTACAACGTGGTGGATACCTGCGCGGGCGAGTTTCCCGCGGAGACCCCCTACTACTACTCCTCCTACGAGGACGAGGACGAGGCTGCGCCGGCCCCGGGCGAGAAGATCGTGATCCTGGGAAGCGGCCCGAACCGGATCGGCCAGGGAATCGAGTTCGACTACTGCTGCGTGCAGGCCGTGCTCGCGCTCCGCGAGGCGGGCTTTACCACGATCATGGTGAACTCGAATCCCGAGACGGTATCCACCGATTTCGACGTCTCGGACCGGCTCTACTTCGAGCCGCTCACCCTCGAGGACACGTGCGAGATCATCCACAAGGAGCGCCCCAGGGGTGTGATCGTGCAGCTGGGCGGACAGACGCCGCTCAAGCTGTCCGAGGGGCTCGCGGCGCTAGGCGCGCCGATTCTAGGGACCAGCGTGGACGCGATCGACCGGGCAGAGGACCGCGAGCGCTTTGCCGAGGTGTGCCGGATGGTGGGCGCGACCGTGCCGGACAACGGGGTCGCGACCAGCCTCGATCAGGCTGTCAAGGTGGCCACGGAGGTGGGCTATCCCCTGCTCGTCCGCCCCAGCTACGTGCTGGGCGGCCGCGCGATGCGGATCGTCTACGACGATGGGGGGCTCCGCGAGTACTTCGAGACCGCGGTGCGCGCCTCTCCCAATCACCCCGTGCTGATCGACCGCTTCATCGAGGACGCCTTCGAGGCCGACGTCGATGCACTCTCGGACGGCACTGACGTGGTGATCGGCGGGATCATGCAGCACATCGAGGACGCGGGGGTGCATTCGGGCGACTCGGCGTGCGTGCTTCCCCCCTATCTGCTGTCGGGTGACGTGCTCGACGAGATCCGGGCCCTCACGCGCAGGTTCGCCCTCGAGCTGGGCGTGGTGGGGCTGCTCAACGTGCAGTACGCGATCCGCGACCGGGTTGTGTACGTGCTGGAGGTGAATCCAAGGGCCAGCCGCACCATTCCGTTCGTGAGCAAGGCGACCGGGGTTCCGCTGGCGCGGCTCGCGGCCCGGGTCATGGCGGGAGACCGGCTGGTCGATCTGAGCGTCCCGGAGAACCATCCGATCGCCGGGGTGGCCGTCAAGGAGGCTGCGTTCCCCTTCAATCGGTTCGAGGTGGACGTGCTCCTCGGGCCGGAAATGCGTTCGACCGGAGAGGTAATGGGGTTCGACGACTCCTTCGGGATGGCGTTCGCGAAGGCGCAGGCCTCCGCCTACAACGACCTCCCCGAGGAGGGCGGTAACCTGGTCGTCACGGTGAACGACCGTGACAAACGGACCATCACCCCGATCCTGCGCCGTTTCCACGATCTCGGCTTCAACATCGTGGCGACCAGTGGCACGCACGCGTACCTGACCCGGCTCGGGATCGAGTGCGAGCGCGTCTTCAAGGTCGGGGAGGGCCGGCCGCACATCGTAGACAAGATCATGAGCGGGGAGGTGCAGCTGCTCGTGAACACGCCGCTCGGCAAGAAGTCGCAATACGACGACTACGCGATGCGCCGGGCCGCGATCACGTACAAGGTACCATACCTCACCACCATATCCGCCACCAGCGCCGCGTGCGACGCGCTGATCGCGCTACGCACCCGCGTGCATCAGGTGAAGAGCCTCCAGGAACGGGTGGCGCACGCGCGCCAGACGGTGCTGCCGATCGGGATATGAGGAGGCGCTGCCCGGGGCCAGCGGCCGGGCTCCTTGCCCGGCCGCGACGGGTGTGCGTAGCGTACACATTCCTCGCAGCATCCCGCCCTAGTCTCGACCGCAGGAGCTTCGGTGAATCGTTGGGTGAGCGTTGCGCTGGTCGCTGGTCTCACCATCCACGGCTGCGCGCCCACATCCCAGGGCGTCGTCGTGGATGCCCCGGGATGCGATGGGAGGTGCCGAGGCCATCCTGGCCACGAACATGCTGGTGCTCGATGGCACCGGCCAGACGTACCGGCTCGGACAGCAACCGAACCCCGACGTCGACCTCCCAGTCTACGAGCTGACCGAAGGGAACTGGACGCTCGTGATCCACCGCTTGAAGAACGATATCCACGCCGACGGGATGCTCTTGGTCTACCTCCCTCGGAGCGGATCCTGATCGAGGGAGACCCGTTCACCCCCGGAGAGCGCGCGGCACCGTGGGCGGTGAACCTCCTCGATCAGGTTCGGGCCCTGAGGCTCAGGATCGACCGGTTCGCGCCCGTCCACGGCGACGTGGCGCCGTTTGCCGAGCTGGAGCGCACGGTGCGCGCGATGGAGAGCAGGGCGCGGACACAGTGAGCCGAGGGGGCGCCCCACCTCCTACCGCGTTCCTAATGCACCCGGCCTCCTCGCTGCACGACACCGGGTGGGGCCACCTGGAGCACCAGGGGAGGCTGCGCGCGCTCGCGTCCGCGCTCGGCGGCGACCTGCCGGCGCTGCACGGCCGGGTCGAGGCGGTCGAGCCGGAGGAGGTGGGCGAGGAGGTGCTCCTCGCTGTGCACACGCGCGAGCACGTCGAAACCGTGCGCGCGGCGGTGGCGCACGCGCGGGCGAGCGGGGCACTGGTCGAGCTCGACCCGGACACCTGCGTTTCCTCGGCCTCCTGGGACGCGGCTCTCGGCAGCGTCGGCGGCGCCCTCACGGCCTCCCGCGGGGTGGCGGAGGGTCGCTGGGCGAACGCATTCGTCGCCACGCGCCCGCCCGGGCACCATGCGACGCCGCAGCGGGTGATGGGGTTCTGCCTCTTCAACACCATCGCGGTGACCGCGCGCTGGCTCCAAGCCACGGGGCACGTCGAGCGCGTCGCGATCGTGGACTGGGACGTCCACCACGGAAACGGCACCCAGGACGTCTTCTGGGAGGACCCCTCGGTCTTCTTTCTCTCGCTGCACCAGTTCCCGCACTGGCCGGGAACGGGTCGAGCGGACGAGCGCGGAGGGGGCGCCGGCCTCGGCAGCACGCGGAACGTGCCCGTCCCGGCGCGCATCCCGCGCGCCGACTACCGCGCGCGCTACGAGGCGGCGCTCGACGACGTGTTCGCCTTCAGGCCGGACTTCGTTCTGGTCTCGGCCGGATTCGACTGCCTCGCCGGCGACCCGCTGGGCGGACTCCTGCTCGAGCCCGAGGATCTGCACGCGATGGCGAGCTCCCTCGCCGACCGGGCTGGGGCGGCCTGCGGGGGGCGCGTGGTGGCGCTGCTCGAGGGCGGCTATGACCCGCCGCGGACCGCGCGTGCGGCGGTCTCCGTGGTGCGGGCCCTGGCCGGCCTCGGCCCGTTGGGCGAGACTACGCCATGAGGGTTCGCAGCTCTGCCGTGAAGGTTTCTATCTTTGCCGCGTTTGCCCTGGCCGGGGCGCTCCTACTCGCCGTCCCCTCGGCCTCGGCCGCGGGCGCGCAGGCGCAGCACGAGCGACCGCCCGCCGACAAGGGTCCGCACGAGCCCCACCCCGAGGCGCGCGCGGCGATCGACCGGCTCAAGTCCCCGTACTGTCCGGGGTTCATGCTGGAGGTCTGCCCGTCGCCCCAGGCGGCCGCGCTGCGCGACTCGCTCGACATGTTCGCGCGCCAGGAGGTTTCGACGGACTCGCTGGTGGCCTGGGTGCTCGCCAACCACGGGGATACGCTCAACGCGCTCCCGGCGGCACGGGGACGGGACCTGGTCGCCTGGATTGTGCCCCCGCTCGCGGTCTTGCTCGGAGTTGCCGCGGTGGTGATCGTGCTGCGCCGGATTCGCCGTCCGCGCGAGCTTCCACCCCCGGAGGAGGTTTCCGAGGCGGAGCGGCAGCAGCTCGAAGAGGCGCTCCGCGAGCTCGAGGCCGAGGAAGAGACGCCCCTCTAAGCCGATGGCGCCGGTCTCCGACCAGAGTGGCTCCGCCCGCGGGCTCGTCTCCCCCGAGCAGGTCGCGCGTGTACAGGCGGCGCTGGCCGAGCGGGGGCTCGACGGCTGGCTGCTCTTCGAGTTCCGTGGCCAGAATTGGATCTCCGCTTCACTGCTGGCGGTCGAGCACACCACCCGACGCGCGTGGGCGCTCTTTCCGCGTGACGGCGAGCCCATCCTGCTCGTGCACGCGATCGAGGGCTCGGCGTGGCGGCACTGGCCCTTCCGGATCGCGCGCTACTCGGGATGGCGCGAGATGGAGGCGAAGCTGGCGCGCATGGTTGCGGGCCGGGGGCGCCTCGCGCTCGAGGTCTCGCCCGGATCCGCCATCCCGACCGTCGACGCGGTGCCCGCGGGCGCCCTCGACCTGCTGCGCACGCTGGGCATCCAACCCGTCAGCTCGGCGGATCTGGTCACCACGTTCCTCTCGGTCTGGTCCCCTGCGCAGCTCGAAGATCACCGGCGCACGGCCGAAGTGGTCGCCGATGTGGCGCAGGCCGCGCTGCGCGAGGCCGGCGCCGCGGCCGCGCACGCCGAGTCCCTCACCGAAGGCGGTCTCTCGCGCTGGGTGCTCGACCGGCTGCGGGCGGGCGGGGTGAGCGTGGACGCAGACACGCACGTCACGGTCGGTGCGGGGGCCGCCGACCCGCACTACGCACCCGTGGGCGAGGGAGCCTGCATCGAGGGAGGACAGGTGCTGCTGGTCGATCTCTGGGGGCGCACCTCCCCGGACTCGGTCCACGCGGACCAGACTTGGATGGGATTCCTGGGCGACTGGCTCCCCGAGGACGTGGCGGAGGTGTGGCGCGCGGTGAGGGATGCGCGCGACACGGCGGTGGACTTCCTGCGCCGCCGGCACGCGGAGCGGGCGCGGGTGTGCGGTTTGGAGGTGGACGATGCGGTGCGCGAGGTGATCCGCGAGCGGGGTTACGGGGACTTCTTCGTGCACAGGACCGGGCACTCGATCGACACGCGCCTGCACGGCAGCGGACCCAACCTCGACAACCTGGAGAGCCGCGACGACCGGACGCTCGTGCCCGGGGTCGGCTTCTCGGTCGAGCCCGGTGTGTATCTGCCCGGCCGGTTCGGCGTGCGCAGCGAGATCAACGTGCACTGGGGCGTGTCGGGTCCGGAGGTCACCCCACGCTCGCCCCAGTCCGAGATGCTGCTGCTCACAGAGCGCTGAAGGTGGCGCCCATCCCGTGACCGCGCGCGTGGACAGCGGGTCGGCGCTCGTCGACGTCGCCCTCCCACTCCCCATCCCGAGAACCTTCACGTATGCTGCGCCGGGCCCGGTTCCGCGGCCCGGGACGCGCGTGCTGGTTCCGTTCCAGCGCGAGGTGCGGATCGGCTGGGTGGTGGGGGCGGCGCAGGGAGGGGCGCCCCGCGGGCTGCGTTCGCTGTTGGACGTGCTGGACGCCGAGCCGACCGTGCCGTCGGACCTTCTTCGGCTCTGCCGGTGGATGGCGGACTACTACGTCGCTCCCCTCGGGCTCGCCCTGAAGGCCGCGCTTCCGGCGGTGTTCGCGGACGTGTCGCGCGACTTCCTCTCGCTCGCCGACGGACACCGCGTGCCGCCGGAGGGGCTGCGACCCCGCGAGCGGCGGCTCCTCGGCGCGCTCGCCGGAGCGGGTGCCCGGAGCGTGCGTGCGCTCCGCCGTGAGCTCGACATGGGCTCGATCTGGCCCGAGGTGCGGAGCCTCGTGGCGCGCGGGCTCGTCCGGCACGAGACGGTGCCCCCGGAAGCGCCCCCGGTGCTCACCCACCGCGTGGCCCGGATCGTCCGCTGGCTGGACGACCTCGCCGAGCGCGAGCGCGTCTTCGGGCGCGCACGCCGCCAGCGCGACGCGTACGAATGGCTCGAGGCCGCGGGGGGCTCGGCGGAGTTGGCGGTGCTGCTCGACCAGGCCGGCTGCAGCCGCGCCGTGGTCACGCAGCTCGAGCGGAAGGGGATCGTCACGGTGGGGAACGAGGAGCTGCTGCGCGATCCGTTTCGCGGCCAGGAGCCCGGGGTCGCGCCCGAGCAGCGCCCCACCGCCGCGCAGAGCGCGGCGCTCGAGCTAATCCTCGCCACGCTCGCG
>Ga0310345_10005513_pt1 | contig 11204 bp, 12 predicted proteins | sample HC15DNA20500_MG_FD_204667 | JGI IMG/M metagenome (GOLD analysis project Ga0310345, IMG submission 204667) | Marine microbial communities from station ALOHA, North Pacific Subtropical Gyre - HC15-DNA-20-500_MG | ecosystem: Environmental > Aquatic > Marine > Oceanic | place: Pacific Ocean: North...
AGAGCTCGATGTCGAGCGCGTTGTGATGGGTCGTGAACGGCCTGGCGGCCGCACCGCCCGGGATGGGATGGAAGACCGGGGTCTCGACCTCGATGAAGTCGCGGTCCTCGAGCCAGCGCCGGGTCAGCGACATGATCCTGGACCGAGCGGCGAAGGTCGTGCGCGCCTCGTCGGTCACCCACAGGTCGACGTAACGCTGCCGGTACCGCAGGTCCGGGTCGCTGATGCCGTGCCACTTGTCGGGGAAGGGCCGCTTGGTCTCGGCGAGCACCTGCCAACCGTCGACGCTGACCGACAACTCGCCCCGCTTGGTCTTCATGACCTGACCGGTCACGCCGATCCAGTCTCCCAGGCTCAGCCCGACGAAGTCGTCGAACTCGGGCGTCTGATTGGCGCGGGCGAAGAGTTGGATGCGGGCGGTCGAATCCGCCAGCACGCCGAACGCCAGCTTCCCCTGCCCCCGCTTGAGCATGAGCCGTCCGGCGACCGACACCACGGTGCCGGACTCGGCACCGTCGTCGAGGCCGCCGAACTCGTCGATGATCGCCTGGGCCGTCGTGTCGCGCTCGAAGCGGTACGGGATGGGGCGCTCGGTGTCCTCGCCGGTTGTCGGATCGTCGTTGTCGGGGGTGTCAGTCATCGGTTCTTCAGCCAGATCAGTCGCAGGCCGTGCAGGGTAAGCCACGGTTCGATCTCGTCCACGACCTTTGTGTGCGGTGAGATCATCCCGGCCAGCCCACCGGTCGCCACGACCGTGCACTCGCCGATCTCGTCGACCATCCGGCCGCACAGGCCGTCGACCAGGGCGGCGTAGCCGTACAGCACGCCGGACCGGATCGACTCACCGGTGTTCTTGCCGATCACGTTGCGGGGCAGGGTCAACTCGACGGTGCTCAGTGCTGCCGCCTTGCCGACGAGCGCCTCGAGGCTGACCTCGACGCCGGGCGATATCGATCCGCCGAGATAGTCGCCCTCGCTGGAGACGACGTCCAGCGTCGTCGCCGTCCCGAAGTCGACGACGATGCTCGGGCCGCCATAGAGGTCGAACACCGCGGCGCCGTTGGCGATGCGGTCCGCCCCGACCTCGCGTGGATTGTCGTAGCGGATCGCCAGGCCGGTCTTGACCCCCGGCCCCACGACGACCGGCTCGAGACCCAGGTTCTTCTCCACCATGTGGCGCAGGCTGGACGTCACGACCGGCACGCCCGACGCGATCGCAACCCCGTCGATGTCGGCGAATCCGAGATCGACCGAGGCGAGCAACCCGGCGATCAGAACCGCGAGTTCGTCCTCGGTGCGGGTGTGCACGGTGGACAACCGCCACGGACCGGTCAGTCCGCCGTCGGCCGCGGACAGGTCGCCTCCGTGGTCGTAGACGCCGACGACGGTCTGGGTGTTGCCGACATCGATGGCGAGGAGCATTGTGGTCACCGGTCCGGACGTCGTCGATCCGTCAGCGCTCGACGGCGTCGATCTCGATGTCGAGGCCGATGTCGAGCACGGGTGCCGAGTTGGTCAACGACCCGGACGACACGAAGTCCACGCCGGTGTCGGCATAGCTGTCGATCGTGTCGATCGTGATCCCACCGGACGCCTCGACGATCGGGCGGCCGTCGGGCCGCTTCGGCCCGATGAGCGCCATGGCCTCACGGACGGTGTCGGGGGACATGTTGTCGAGCAGGATGAGGTCGGCGTGGGCGGCAACCGCCTGCTCGACCTGATCGAGGCGATCACACTCGACATGCAGCGGCCGGCCCGGCCAGCGGTCGCGGGCCTGGGCGATCGCCTCGCCGATGGTCATGCCGACGAGGTGGTTGTCCTTGAACATCAACCACCCGCTGAGGTTGCCACGGTGATTCCGGCCGCCGCCGGCCCGAACGGCCGCCTTCTCCAGGCTGCGCAGACCCGGCGTGGTCTTGCGAGTGTCCCAGACGCCGATACGACCGTTCGCGATCTGCACGAATTCGTCGACCCGAGTGGCGATCCCGGACAGGTGTCCCAGGAAGTTGAGGGCGGTCCGCTCGGCCGTCAGGATGGTCGCCAGCGAGCCGTGGACGTCGGCGACCGCGGTCCCGGCTTCGAGGGCGTCGCCGTCGTCGGCGTGCCAGGTGATCTCGATCGTGTCGTCGACCCGTCGGAAGGCCTCGGCGGCACACGCACACCCGGCCAGGCGTCCGGGCGTGCGGGCATTGATCTGCGCCGTCGCCGTGATCCCCGCGTCGAGCATGCCCGACGTCATGTCGCCCAGCGGCGACAGATCCTCGGCGAGTGCGCGGGTGACGGCGTCGACGACGTCGCCGTGTGGCGGATGGAAATAGCCGGGCATCAGCCGAAGCCCCGCGCGTCCTGCTTCAGCGCCGTGTCGACCGACAGCGCCGCGGCAACGACCATCTGGCGGAGTGGGTCGGGCAGCGGATTGTGGACCTGCACGACATAGTTGTCCGCCGTCGTGAAGGCGGTCTTCAGCACACCCTCGAACGTCTTGGTGATGCGGGCGATCTCGTTGCCGTGGGCGTCCTGGATGTTGAAGTTCCACGCCCGCCAGTTCTCGGCGTTGATCGATCCGATCTCCTGACCGTTCACGTTGAAGCCGAACTTGATCTTGCCGATGGCGTTCTTCTGCGCGATCTCGCCGATCGCCTGCCCCGACCCGTCCTCGACGAGGACGCGGGACTTCACGAACTTCGCGGGGCGGGTCAGCTTGAGCACGACGTTGTTGTGGGAGTCGACGACCTGGAGATGATGGGTGAAGAACTGGTCGAGGCTCGACACGACCCGCATGACCTTCTTCATCGTGCTCTGGCCGACCTGGCGGACCGACCCGATCTGGGCCCCGCTGCGGTCGAAGATCGCGTACTCGTTGTTGACCTCGATCAGTTTCGCCTTCTGGTTCACCACGAAGAGTTGCTGGTCGAGGAGGCCGCCTCCCACACCGGCGTTGCGGTCGACGAACGCACCGCGCTTCTCGGCATTGTCGAAATGGCGGTCGACTTGCCGGCCGACCTTGTCGTTGCGGACGTGGCCGACGTCCTTGACGGTGGCGGTCGCGACGGGATCGGTCCCCTGGCGACCGTTCGAGGCGACGTGGTCGGTCCAGAGCTCGCCGTCCCAGTACCGCAGTTCCGAGCGTCCGTAGGGGTCGGGATACCAGTCCGGTGCGGCCGTGTCACTCATGGCCGCCAGGCTACTGCGCCGCTCCGTCCCGGGCCGCCGCCGAGCTCCCCCAAAGATGTGGGTCAAGGGAGCGAGACGCCGATGTTGTCGAGGAGCCGTGGCTTGCCGACGCGGGCGGCCAGGATGATGCGGACCTCGCCCGCCAACCGCTCCAGCGGCTCCAGGCTCGCAGCGTCGACGACGGCAACGTAGTCGGGGGCCGACACCAGCGGTTCGGTCGCGATCATGTCGAGAACGTGCTGACGCACGACGGCCGCGTCACGCTCGCCGCCCTCGGCCAACTCCACCGCCGAGCGCAGCGAACGGTTCAGGACGCCGGCGGCCTCGAACTCCTCGGGCGACAGATACGTGTTGCGGCTGGACATCGCCAGACCGTTGTCCTCGCGCACGATCGGGCACCCGACGACCTCGACCGGGAACGACAGATCGATGACCATGCGACGCACGATGGCGAACTGTTGATAGTCCTTCTCCCCGAAGTACGCCCGGCACCGCCCGCCGATGTGGAACAACTTGCTGACGACGGTCGCCACTCCCGCGAAGTGGGTCGGACGCTGGGCTCCCTCCATCCCCTCGCTGAGCCGATCGACCGTCACCGTGGTCACGATCGGCAGCGGGTACATCTCCTCGACCGACGGGGTGAGCACGATGTCGGCACCCGACGCCTCGCACAACACGAGGTCACGTTCGATGTCCCGCGGATAGTCGCTCAGGTCCTCGTTCGCCGCGAACTGGAGCGGGTTGACGAAGATCGTCGTGAGCGTGATGTCGTTCTCGGCCGCCGACGCCCGGATCAGGCTGGCGTGACCGTCGTGGAGGAACCCCATCGTGGGCACCAGTCCGATCGACTTCCCCTCGGCCCGGGCCGCGTCGAGCAGATCCCACGTCTCGGCGATGGTCGTCGTTCGTTGCATGGTCAGTCGTCTCCTGGAGGTGGTTCGCCGGGGTCGGATGAGTCGGATGAGTCGGATGGGTCCGCGCGGGGGCCGGCCCGCTCGGCGGCAAGTCGTTCGGCGGCAAGTCGTTCGGCGGCCCGGGCGAGCACGTCGTAGAGCTCGCGCTCGTCGACCGGCAGTGCGACCCGGTGCGCAGCGAGCGTCGCATGGTCACCCCGCGCCGCCGGGCCGGTGAGTGCTTCGACCGCGCCGCGGGTCCGGACGTCGTCGAGGCTCCCGGCGGCAAGATCGAGGAACGCGTGTGCGGGCACACCGGCTCGGGCGGCCAATCGCTCGACCTGGCCCATCAGGGCCACGAGATGGTTCGCGCTGATCGCCGCGGTCGCGTGGTACAGGACGCGCCGGTCGTCGTCGACCTCGAAACCGCGACCCCCGAGCAGCCCGACGATTTCAGTCGCCACCGGGTCGCCGGCGACCGCGAACCAGCCGCCGGAGCGCAGCCGAGCCGCGCCGATCGAATCGTTCGGCAACGCCATCAGCGGGTGGATCGAGCCGCGTCGGGGATGACCGGTCAGCACGGCCAGTCCGGTCGAACCGGAGCAGTGCAGCACGGCTGCGGAGCCGGGTGTGATGGCCGCAGCCACCGCGGCGATCGCCCGATCCGGCGTCGCGATGAGCACGACGTCGACGCCGGACGCGGCATCGGTCACCGAAGCGGTGCGTTCGAGCAACTCCACCTCGGCCCCGCACGCGCTCAGCGCAGCGGCGAACGACCGGCCGGCGCGACCGGGTCCGACGATCCGGACCTTCACGAATCGGACAGATCCGGCCACTCGGCGGCGTCGGGCCGCTCGGAGAGCGCGGGGAGCTCCGACAGTTCGGGGAGCGTGCCGAGCTTGCGGACATCGCCCTCGTCCGGATCCACCCAGCCGTGCAGCAGATCGGGAGCGATCTCGCCGAGTGGAATCATCACGAACGCCCGCTCACGCCAGCGCGGGTGGGGAACGACCAGATCGGGCTCGTCGACCCGTTCGTCGTCGATGTAGAGGATGTCGACGTCGAGCGTGCGCGGACCCCAGCGTTCGATGCGCACCCGCTCGGCATCGCGTTCGAGCCGCTGGGCGAGGTCCAACAGCTCCCGCGCCGTCATGTCGGTGTCGAGCTGTACGACGAGGTTCAGGAAGGCGCCTTGTTCGACACCGCCGATCGGGTCGGTCTCGTAGAGGGACGAGACCCGCACCTTGTCCGGTATGGCGTCGACCGCCCGGCGCAGGTACCGCACCCGTTGGCCGAGATTGCTCCCCAGTCCGAGGAAGGCACGACGGCTCATGTCCCGGGCGTGCAGCACACGCAGGTCAGGGCCGCCATGCGGTCACCTGGTCCGAGTGATGCGTACACCGGATGCTGCCAGGTCGTGGGCCATGGGCGGACGAAGCTTCAGTATCTCGACGGTCGCCTCGGTCGCCCGCTCGTCGGCGAGCAGCAGGTCGGCAACCTGCTGCGCGAAGAACTCGAGCAACGCGAAGCGCCCCGACTCGACGAGTTCCCCGATGCGATCGCCGAGCATGCCGTAGTTGATCGTGTCCTCGAGCGCGTCGGAGCGGCCGGCGGCACGCAGATCGACGGCGACCTCGGCATTGATCTCGAACGGTTGGCGGCGGGATTGCTCCTCGTCGAGCACACCGCAATACGCCATGACGCGAAATCCCCGCAGGAGGATCCGATCGGGTCCCATCGGAAGGAATCAGTCGACGCCGTCGGCGACGGATTCGCCCGTGTCACCGCCGTCGGGGTCCATGGCCGGGAGGTTCGCCTTGCGATGATCGGACTGGTAGATCGTGTTGATTGTCGAGCGTCCCTTGGGACCGAGCTGGCGACCGAAGAGGCGTTCGATCATGACGAAGGTCTCGGTCGGCTCACGCAGGTAGTCCCCCCAGATCAGGAAGCCACCGAAGAAGCCCATGACGGTGTCGCCGAGCGAGAGGCGGTGCATGAGCATGCGCTTGTCGTTGTCTAGCGCGATTCCCATCTGCTCGTAGATACGGGGCAGCAGGAAGGTCGGGTCGTGTTCGTCGGAAACCGGCCAGTGCCGGTGGGCCAACCCGAGGTCCTTGTAGGCCTGCAGATTGTGGTTGCCCGGAATCAGGGAGATGGTGAGATCGAAGTTGTTGTTGAGAACCCAGACGATCTCTTCCTGGCGACGCACCGGTCGGTGATTCGACCCGTTTCCGCCCAGGCGCTCGCAGACGGCGATCTGATCCTTGAGGATCCAGGTGAAGCTGCGCGGCTGGATTCCCTGGGCCCACTTGCCGCGCAGGCTGGAAATCGACATCTCGGCCATGAAGTCTCAACCTAGCAGCGTGAGGCTGCCCTCCGAACGGTCGAAGCGGTGCCGGAACGCCGAATTTCCGCAGATTCCGGGCGTCAGTGGTCCCCGAGGTGCGCGCCGCGCCCGGCGGCAACCGTCGCGGCGACGTCGTGCACCCGCACGACGTCGACCCCCGAGCGCAGGCACCACGTCGCCAGCGCGACCGAGGCCTCGACCCGATCGGCCGTCGGGGTCGGCGACGCGTCCTCGAGCCGCACACTGCGGTCGCTCGCGTCGTGCAGCCGTCCGATGAAGCCCTTGCGGCTCACACCGACCAGAACCGGCAGCCCGGTGGCCACGAAGCGATCGATCCACGCCAGGACGTCGAGATTGTGCTCGATCGTCTTGCCGAAGCCGATGCCCGGGTCGATCCACACCGGTGAGGCGCCGGCGGCAAGCGCAGCCCGGGCGGTGGCGGTGACCTCGGCCAGGATCTCGGACACGACATCGCCATACGTGGGGTCCTGCTGCATCGTGGCCGGCGTCCCGAGCATGTGGGCCGCGACGTAGCCGCACCCGAGCTCTCCGGCGACGGCGCCCAGCGATGAACTCATGTCGTTGACGATGTGGGCGCCCGCGGCGACCGCCGCACGCGCCACGGCCTCCTTCTGCGTGTCGATCGACACGCGCACACCCGGCGGGAGTTCCGGCACGAGCGCGGCGATCACCGGCATGACCCTGTCGAGTTCGACGTCGAGGTCGACGGACGACGAACCCGGACGCGTCGACTCGCCTCCGATGTCGATGATCGACGCACCCTCGGCGGCCAGCTGCAGTGCCCGCTCGACCGCACCATCGACCGTCGGCGTGCGCACCTCGCCGACGAACGAGTCCGGCGTCACGTTCACGACGCCCATGATCGACGGTGGCCCCATGACCGTCAGGGATTCAGGAACCGCATGGCTTCCATCCGGGTCGCGACGTCGACGCGGAAGATGCCCCGCACGGCCGAAGTGATGGTCTTCGATCCGGGTTTGCGGATGCCCCGCATGCCCATGCAGAGATGTTCGGCCTCGATGACCACGATCGCGCCCTTCGGTTCGAGCACGTCGTCGAGTGCATCGGCGCACTGTGAGGTCAGGCGTTCCTGCACCTGGGGCCGTCGGGCGAATCCGTCGACGAGCCTGGCCAGCTTCGACAGACCGGTGATGCGCCCTTCCTCGTTCGGGATGTAGCCGAGATGGGCCACGCCGAAGAACGGGACGAGATGGTGTTCACACAACGAGTAGATGGGGATGTCCTTGACGATCACCATCTCCTGGTGGCCGGCCTCGAACTGGGTGACCAGGTGCTCGGTCGGGTCCTCGTGCAGACCACCGCACACTTCGGCATACATCCGGGCCACCCGTTGCGGCGTCTCGAGAAGGCCGTCGCGGTCGGGGTCCTCGCCGATGGCGGCCAGGATCTCCGACACCGCCGCAGCGATGCGTTCGAGGTCCACCGAGCTGTTCTGGTCCGGGCTCGTCTCGTCCGGGCTGGTCTGGTTCACGCAGGATTCCTTGTTCGCAGTGCCGCCCGACCCGATGGATCGCCGGCGGCAACGAATCAGGAATCGGACGGGGGAGGTTCCTCGGAACGGTACTCGCCGACCACGAACGGTTCACCAGCCAACGGGGACGAAGATCGCGTGGAGCGTGACGGGTCACCGACCCAGGTCCCGGCGTCGCCGAGGATCTCGCGGAGCTGGTCCTCGTCGAGTGTCTCGTGTTCGAGCAGCGCCGTGGCGAGCGCATCGAGCGTGTCGCGGTGGTGGTGCAGGATCTCGTAGGCCTCGCGGTGGGCGACGGCGATCAGATCCTGGACCTCGGAGTCGATCAGCTCGGTGATGCCGTCGGACAGGTCGTCGGAGTGACCGACCTCCTTGCCGACGAACACTTCGTCGTTGCCGCGGCCGAAGGAGCGCGGACCGAGCTTCTCGCTCATGCCGAACTTCGTGACCATCTGGCGGGCGAGCTTGGTGACCCGGGCGATGTCGTCGGCCGCGCCGGTGGTCGGGTCTCCGAAGATCATCTCCTCGGCGGTGCGTCCGCCGAGCAGCATCGCCAGCTCGCTGCGCAGTTCGGAACGTGAGTTCAGATACTTGTCGCGTTCGGGCAGGGTGAGGGTCCAACCGAGTGCCCGCCCTCGTGACACGATCGAGACCTTGTGGATCGGGTCGGTGTGCTGCAGCACGTGACCGACCAGTGCGTGTCCGGACTCGTGGTAGGCGATCACCCGTTGCTCGTGGTCGCTCATGACCCGGCTCTTGCGCTCCGGGCCGCCGATGACGCGGTCGATCGCCGAGGCGACGTGGTCGTTCTGGATCTCGACGAGATTCTGGCGGGCGGTCAACAGTGCAGCTTCGTTCAGCAGGTTCTGCAGGTCGGCACCGGTGAACCCCGGCGTGCGGCGCGCGATCGTGTCGAGGTCGACCTCGTCGGCCATCGGCTTGCCCCGGGCATGGACGCGGAGGATCTTCTGCCGGCCGGGGAGATCGGGCTTGTCGACCACGATCTGGCGATCGAAACGTCCCGGGCGCAGCAGCGCCGGATCGAGGATGTCGGGGCGGTTGGTCGCGGCGATCAGGATCACGCCGGTCGTGCCGTCGAAGCCGTCCATCTCGACCAGCATCTGGTTGAGCGTCTGCTCGCGTTCGTCGTGGCCGCCACCCATGCCGGCGCCACGGTGACGACCGACCGCATCGATCTCGTCGATGAAGACGATGGCGGGCGAGGCTTCCTTGGCCTGCTCGAAGAGGTCGCGCACCCGGCTGGCGCCGACGCCGACGAACATCTCGACGAAGTCCGAACCGGAGATCGAGAAGAACGGGACACCGGCCTCGCCGGCCACCGCCCGGGCCAGGAGGGTCTTGCCCGTGCCGGGCGGCCCGTAGAGGAGCACACCCTTGGGGATCTTCGCTCCGAGCGCCTGGAATCGCGCCGGATCCTTGAGGAAGTCCCGGATCTCGCGGAGTTCCTCGACCGCTTCGTCGGCGCCGGCGACGTCGTCGAATGTGATCTTCGGGGAGTCCTTGTTGAACTGCCGGGCCTTGGCCTTGCCGAAGCTGAACATGCCCGCTCCGCCCCGGAGCTGCGTGAACACGAACAGGAACACACCGACCAGGATCAGCATCGGCGCCAGGCGCAGCAGGAGTTCCCGGGTGAAGCTGGACGGTTGGGAGTCGGTCGTGAGGTCGACCGGCGGCGACGCGCCGGTGAGCGCGAGCGTGAGCTCGTCGGTGAACTCGCGAGGGAAGCCGAGCTCGTACTCGGTGCCGTCGGTGAGTACGCCGCGAACATTGCTCGTGCGATCACCGATGACCGCGGACTCGACCTCGCCGTTCTCGATCAGCTCCAGGTACTCGTTCAGCGCATATTCTTCGCGCTGCTCCGACTCGCCTCGGAACGCCACCGCGTAGACCACCGCAATGATGATGACCACTGCCAGGGAAGCGATGAGTTTGGCTTTCCGGGAACTGTTCATGAGTGGGTCACAGTAGCCAACGAGGACAGAAGTCTCAGCTTCTGTGCGGTTCTATGAATCCTATGGCCCCCCTCGAGATCGCAGGACGCGGCGTGGCCGAGCGCCACATCGAGCGCGCGCTCGGTCGTTGCGACACTTGGGGGATGTCCGAGGGACCATGCGTCCGTGATGAAGTTCCGCAGCGCGCGGCGGGCCAAAACGACCGGTGCAGCGCGCAGCGCACGAGCGTCGGTGGGGTCGATGGCGGCGGCCAGGTCGTCGAGATAGTCGTCCTCGTCGGCCAGGAGGTCCGCCTGGCGGTCGAGGACCGGCGCGAGATCGCGATTGCTGATGTCGTTCAGGAGCGGCAGCAGTTCGTTGCGGACACGGTTTCGCACGAACGCGGGGTCGTCGTTCGTCTGGTCCCACACGACTGCGACGTCGAATGCGGAACAGAGCGCATGGGTGTTCGCACGGCGAAGTCCGACGATCGGATGGCGGCACGGATCACGTAGTGGCGACAGGCCCAGGCGGCCGGCGCCGCGCATCAGGTTGATGAGCATGGTCTCGGCCCGGTCGTCGAGCGTGTGGCCGGTGGCGCAGCCGCTCGGAAGCAGCGCCCAGCGGGCGTCGCGGGCGCGGGCTTCGAGGTTGGCGCCCGGCTCGACCCTGGCCCGATGGGAGACGAATCGTGCCCCGAGCCGGTCGGCGAGTGCGGCGACGAGATCGGCCTCGCGCTCCGAGCCCGGCCGCAGACCGTGGTCGACGTGGTGCGCCGTCACGTCGCATCCGGCGCGGGTGGCGAGGATCAGCAATGCCGACGAATCGGGTCCGCCGGAGACCGCGCAGTCCAGTGGGTGCCCGGGGCCGGGAAACGTGCAGCGCTCGAGCAGGTCCCGCGCGAGCTGCTCCGCCGTCTGCGCCCGCTCCTCGGGCTCCGCCGACCCTGTCGACGGGGTCGACTCCAGCGGCGGCATGGTTACGGTCCGGTGCTCAGGCGGCGGTGGCGACCCGGTCGAGCCACTGCTGCGGGTCGCGGATCTCCACGATCGTGGGGAGCGACTCGGCGCTCTGCCAGGCGTGGTCGAGGGTGCGCTTGCCGTCGCCGTGTTCCTCGACGTGGGCGATGAACGCCTCGCCGGCGGCGTACTGGTCGAGTTTGGCCTCGAGGCCGACGAGCCGCTGGACGAGCTTCGACAAGCCCCGGGCCGATTCTCGGCGGGCTCGAAGCGTCTCGGCGAAGTGCTCCGCATCGGTCACGATGCCGAGGCCGGCGCGGTCCATGGTGACGTCGCCGTGGCCCTCGAGGAGGCTCATCATGCCGG
>Ga0310345_10005514_pt1 | contig 11203 bp, 8 predicted proteins | sample HC15DNA20500_MG_FD_204667 | JGI IMG/M metagenome (GOLD analysis project Ga0310345, IMG submission 204667) | Marine microbial communities from station ALOHA, North Pacific Subtropical Gyre - HC15-DNA-20-500_MG | ecosystem: Environmental > Aquatic > Marine > Oceanic | place: Pacific Ocean: North...
AGTATCTGCGGCCATGCAGTCCATTACTTCCGAAGCTGTAGAACGACACATCCGAGTTCTCGCAGATGACAACCTTGAAGGCAGAGCTCCTGGCACTGAAGGTTTTGAGGGAGCTTCTCTTTACGTGGAATCCGAACTACAGAAACTAGGACTCACTCCGATGGGGCTAGACGGAACTTTCAGGCAGTCGGTCCCTCTCCAGGAAAGTATCGTCAATGAACCTGAAAGTGGTTTATCAATGACTGTAAACAATGAAGCCAAAGTTTTCTCATACGCAGAAGATTTCACCTTAAGTCCAAATGCTGGTGAAACAGAAGTTACAGTGACAGGAGAAGTCGTCTTCGTAGGGTATGGAGTCAGTGCACCAGAGCTTGGATATGACGATTATGCCGATATCGATGTAACAGGAAAAGTAGTGCTGTATCTTTCAGGATCACCTGCCATGCTACCAAGCACCCAAAGGGCTTACTACTCTTCCGGAGCTGTCAAAAGCCAAGAAGCGAGTGAGAGAGGTGCCGTTGGCATAATGAGCTTCACTTATCCTGAAGACCCACGTTTCCGATGGGAAGTCGGCGTGGCAAGATCTCGGAGAGGTGGTTTCGCCTGGCTGGATGAAAATGGATCGCCCAGGGGTAGAAACGGGGATTCGCCAATCCTGGGTTCTGCAAATCTGAATCATTCACTAGCCAATGCCCTCTTTGAGAACTCTTCTGTCCCTATTGAGGCAGTATTCTCGGCTGCAGCTGAGAATACTCCACAGGCTTTTGATCTCGACGCCAGCGTGACTATGAAAACGAACAGCAGACACCGCATGGTTTCCAGTCACAACCTAATCGCTAAAATGGACGGTGCTGACCCAGAATTAAAAGAGGAACACGTTGTATACGTTGCACATATCGACCACTTCGGAATCGGAGCACCCGACGAAGAAGGAGATGAGATCTATAACGGAGCCCATGATAACGCTTCGGGTACATCCATCGTCTTGGAAGTAGCCAGAGCATATTCCGCACTTACCGATGCCCCTAGAAGATCAGTGCTTTTCCTGTTTGTGACAGCTGAAGAATGGGGCCTGTTGGGATCTGACTATTTTGTTAACTATCCCACCGTCCCTAAATCTAGCCTGGTAGCCAACATGTCTTTAGACATGCCTTTCTTGTATCATCCGCTACTAGACATTGTTCCCTACGGTGCTGAACATTCTAGTCTAAATAAAGCGGTGACAGCAGCAACGAAGCACATGGGGATCTCAATAGGTCCTGACCCCATTCCTGAACAGGTATTATTCATTCGAAGCGACCACTACAGTTTTGTGCGTCAAGGTATCCCTGCACTCTTCATAAAAAGTGGGTTTGAGACTGGTGATGAGAGAGATGGTGGAGCTATGAATTCAGCCTTCAGAACAGAACGCTATCACACTCCTAACGACGAAATAGAACAGGGCTTCGACTTTGGGGCCGGCGTATCACACGCCCAGGTCAACTTCCTTACTGGCTACTATGTAGCAATGGAAGACAACAGACCCACCTGGAATGAGGGAGATTTCTTCGGAAAAATCTTCGGAGGACAGTGAGAGAACACCTAACTCCCCACTTGACTCTCCAGTGCTTCTTGAACGTCTCCCTCAACCTTAGAAAGAACAACTTGAGACAAATGTGGTCGACGACGAATCTCTATCTGCATTGAAAGCCCTGCAGCTAAGAATTGAGCCTGTTATACAACCAAGAGAATATACCCCCCGCTACAATCCCGTCGAGCAAGCCATACAAAAGTAGCACTACAGCACCCAGTAGGCCTTCCATGCCCTGGTACCCCGGATATATCGATTCCGCCATGCTCAAAAAAGCAACGCCGTACCAAGGCCATATCAACTGTGTGAGCGAAACTACAAATAAAACTCCTCCCCATAAGAGGCCACAAGACAGAGCAAAATTCTTTACTGAAAGCATATTCTGATCCTCCGGTTCAAGAAAACTTCAATGATACTCAGTTAGTACCAATTTGAGAAAATACTTCATTCTGTATGCCGTACTCACCCCAACTTTCATGGTCGAAGTGCCACCATTCACCTTCATAAACAGTGAATCCCTGCTGTTCCATCGCACGTCTTAATATTTCACGGAGCCAACGTTGACGTGACGTTCCCCCAGGGTAGTCAGGATATGACCGCGGAGAAAATTCGTCATAAGATCCAACCATTTCTACTGGCAACCCGGTGGACAACTCATAAAGAGTTAGATCAACAGCAGCTCCCCTATTGTGCCTTGAGCCGTTCGCTGGATTGGCCACAAAGAACCGCTGATCAATCGGGGTAGCGTCCCAGAACATCTTAGTAACATACCAAGGCCTATAAGCATCGTGGATCAACAATCCAAATCCATATCGGGAGAGCTCTCTATGGGCGCGAGCAACTGCCTCTGCAGCCGGACGCTGCAAGAAAGCTTTTGGTTGATTATAAAAAACTGAAGACATGAAATTATTTGTCGTTGCATAACGAACATCCAGCTTAATCTCAGATTCCAACTCAACAATCTCTACGAGTTCAGAACTACGAAATTGACCTGCTTCTTCGGGGGGTCTGGCCGCCAGTGCTTCCACTCTCAATTCTTCCACCGGACGTTGGGGATCTATCCTAAAGGTCTCGCCAGCCATAGTACCGATTTCACGACGCAAAAATTCTATCCCAGCAGCTTCCACTGCAGTCGCTCTTCCGCTCTGGTTCCTATTAAAAACCAGTTTTTCTCCAGGGTAAAGGCCTCTATCCTCAGGGAAAGCATACTCATCTGGATTGATTTCCAATAACGGTTCCAGATAAAACCACTCGATCAAAGCATGTAGCACCCCTCTTCGCTCCAAAATGTACAGCACGTTATGGTCCCATCCATATTCACCGATCAATCCCTCCCAATGCTCAGGCATCTTTGAGGGAGCATCATTCGAGTCCTGCTTGTCCCACACCACACCACCCACCGTCTTCAATCCATTTTCCATATCCAGAAATCTCATTCCATACGATGTCCTACCATCAACAACTAAAGTGTCCCCCAAAGCGAGAACCTCCACAGTCGCACCACCTGCATAGGAAGTCATGAACAAACGCCCATTTCGCTCGTCAAACTCTATCCCCTCTGCACCACTTCCGTAGACGCCTTCTAGAGATTTTGCCACTTCAGGTTTAAGCATTTCACTCATTCTTGGAACAGGTGGCACTTCCTTGCTTTGAACAGCTAGCATCATCTCCAATGCAGCATTGACAATCTTGGAAACTACAGCATTCGTTCCGTCAAGAGATGACACCGCTACAACACCGAGCTTCGCTTCTGGCAGAAAAGCCAGCTCCGTCGAAAAACCGTAAATCGCACCGCCGTGTCCCAATACCTTCAAGCCGTTCAAGCTACCAACCCCGAATCCAAGGCCATATCCAGTAGTGGCATCTTCCATCGCATATTGTGGTTCCCACATCGCTTCAAGAGTTGCTGTCTCAACAAGTCTTGATTCTACGCCGACACCTCCATTAAGCATCGCTTTGATGAAAAGTGATAAATCTTCGACACTGGAGTACATACTTCCAGCTGGAGCCATCCCTAGTTGAAAAGTTGGAGCTGGAAATGGAGCCCTGTCAAAACCCCACATATACGCGTCAGCCAAATGCTCAGTGATTTCCACATCTGGGGTGAAAGAACTGCTAGTCATGCCGAGAGGAGCCAATACCGACTCCTTTAATTCCTCGGAAAATTCACGACCCTGGAGAACTTCCAATACATAACCGACTACAGCAATCGCCGCGTTAGAGTACTTAATCCTTTCCTCTGGCGCGTATACAAGCTCCGTCTGATTCAGGCTCTCCACTGTTTGACTCAGCGAAGGTTCTGTATCATCAAAATAATGACCAACGGGCGGCTCTCTGACTAATCCAGACCGGTGAGACATGAGCTGGCGTAGCGTGATCTCAGCATCATAGCCGTTCATTGGTTCAAAACTAGGAATGTAGGTTGAAACTGGTTCGTCCAGATCGATCACCCCACCTTCAACAAGTTTCATTATCGCAAGATCTGTAAAAAGCTTGGACACCGAACCCACTCGATAAATCGTCTCACTAGTGGCCGGAGTTCCGTCCTGGGAATTCTCAACGCCAAATCCAGCTGACCACACAACACTTTGGTCGTCCACTAAAGAAATTGACAGAGCCGGTAATCCCTTAGCCTGTATCTCGGCCTGAATCATATTTTCAAGTTCAACAACAATCTCTTGGTAATCCTCTCTAGCATTTACCGAAACAGCAACTCTTGCTGTCGATGAGCGTTCTTGCTTACAAGCAACTGAGCTCAGCAAGCTGACAACTAAGATTACTTGTAAAACTTTCAATCTTTCTCTATTCAGCACTCTCGACACCTCCCGCTATCAGACAAACGATTTCGTCCTGTACTAGACCTGCCAAATTCATTCCAAAGACAATTCTGATTTCAGCATTGAATAAACCCTGATTTTTGTGTGTATTCATTTTACCCCGATGACTCCTGATACCAACTTTATTAGTCTAGGAATACACTATTGTCAAAACTAGGTCACCAGAATAAAAGCCTCTATGCAAAAAAATAACACATCGGCAACCATATTTATCACGACTCCACTAGAGAGTAAACACGTCGATAGGATAAGATCTGTTTCCCGGAAGGGAGTCACAGTCCTGTATGACCCGGATCTACTACCCCCTACCAGATACACTTGCGACCATAATGGTATGGGTGGGTTCATCTTGAGTCCTGAACAAGAACATCGTTGGAAAAAATACTTGGAATCGGCCGATATCCTGTGGAACTTCCCTCCCGATGCTCGAGACGGAACCCGTGGGCTGGATTTTGCACCCAATGTAAAATGGATTCAAACTACAAGCTCGGGGATCGGGAAAAGAATCGAGGAGCTTAATCTCACTGATTCAGATATACTGATAACAAATTCCAGAGGTGTTCATGCAAAACCTCTGGCTGAATTCGTTTTCCTTGTCCTCCTGAGTCATGTAAAGCGATTACTTAAGATGCAGACAGAGCAAAAGGAGCGGCATTGGGAACGATTCTGCAGCAAGGAATTGGCTGGTCAGACTCTAGGCCTTATAGGAATGGGTGAGCTGGGATGTACGATAGCTTCTATCGGTCGGATTTTCGATATGAGAATTATTGCTTTGGCCAGCCCTGGATCGCGAAAAACAGCTGAAGAGTTAGGTATTGATCAGCTTTTCCCAAACTACCAGATCCATGACATGCTCGGTGAGACAGACGCTCTAGTGCTCGCTGCTCCACACACGCCTGAAACAGAAAGAATGATCGATGACAATGCCTTAAGTGCCCTCAAGAAAAACTCCGTATTCGTGAACATAGCTCGGGGACACCTTGTGGACGAATCGGCACTGATCAAGCATCTAAAGGAAGGACGGATCGCATTCGCAGGACTGGATACCCTAACTGTAGAGCCCTTGCCAAAGGACAGTCTCCTATGGGATCTTCCGAATGTTCTCATAAGCCCTCATTCAGCAAGTACCGTAGAAGCAGAAAACGAAAGGATTACCGAAATATTTTGTCACAACCTGCTGTGCTACCTAGAAGGCCGCCGAGGAGACATGCGGAACATCGTAAACAATAGACTGATGTACTAATCTGGCGAAGCCAAAATGATGCAGAAAAAATCTAAGACTAAACTAATTTTCAAGATCTTGTTGATCACGCTAGCTTACTCTCCCGGTACAGTATACGGGCAGCGGTCGCTAACTCTATCCTATGGAAGTCCTGAACAAGTTGGGATGTCCTCTGCAGTCCTTGCTGGGGGAGCTGGTCTTTATCAAGAAGCCGTCGACCGCGGCGACCTAGTCGGTGCCGTACTTATGGTGGTGCGTCAAGGACGAATTGTCCTCCACGAAGCAGTCGGATGGAAAGACAAAGCCCACGATTTAGCCATGGATCCTAATACCATGTTTCGTATGGCTTCCAACACCAAACCTCTTATAGCAACAGCAATAGCCCAATTGGTCGAAGAAGGAAAACTATCCTACTCCGACATGGTGAGAGATTACATCCCAGAATGGGACAATTACCGTTCAGGATTTATTAGCATCGGTCATCTGTTGTCACACAGCAGTGGCCTAAGGATTTCCAGCCTTTTTTTGGAACCTCTAATGGAGCCTTCCGAGCAACACCCCGATGCTCCAAATCTGCGACTGGAATCGGCTCGTTTTGGATCGATAGGAGCGGAGGTCACTCCTGGACAGAGTTACAGTTATAATAACCCCGGTTACAACACACTCGCCGCATTAATAGAAATGTCATCAGGACAACTGCTCGAAGAATACTTGGAAGAGAACGTTTACAACCCACTCGGAATGGAAGACTCTTATAATCACCAGATCGGTCATACCCTGGAAGGCAAACTAGATCGTATGGGTGAGGTCTACTACCGACGCAGTACCGAAACTGAGGAATGGCTTCCCGGAGGTACACCTGGAGGTCCCGTAGCTTTCCCTTTTGCTCGTGGTTCAGGGGGGATGATATCCACTGCTTTCGACTACGCTATTTTTTGTCAGATGCTTTTGAACGAGGGCACTTATGGTGGGTCCGACATCCTGACTAAAGAAAGCGTAGGATTGCTGACCAGCCCAAAAATAAGTGCCGGAGAAACTGACAGCTATGGGTATGGATTCCGTATCGAAAATGGAGTTTACGGACATTCCGGATCCGATGGCACAAGAGCCTGGGTGGATCCCCAACGTGAAACCATAGCCTTAGTCTTCACACAAACTCCTGGAGCTGGAAGAGAGGGGGGCAACCCTTGGGAAAGATTTCGTGACCTGGTCAATCTCTCTATCGACAACCAATAGTGCCTGACTCTGTTGCCAACCACTACATGAGCGATCGCCGAAATGCCCTATTGCTATAACTGTGGGAGACACGTCGAAGGTTCCCAAGAAAACTGTAGGTTTTGCGGCTGGGAATACACGGATCAGTGGGAGGAACCCGCTGAACCAGAAGTGGTGGTCAAATACGTACAAGGCCAACCTGGCTGCTGTGGGTGTTTCCTGCCTGGCTGTTTCTGGATTTTGTTCGTATTCATCCTCATTTGGTATCTATTAGGACAAATCTGGAACTGGCTCTTTTAGGATCAAGTCTCCTCGCCCAGAAATGCTATCGACTGCGCAATTTGGACAGAAGCCTTAAGATTTCGAGATACAGCCACACAAGAGTGACCATCAAAGAAAAAGCTCCGAACCACTCCATATGCTTCGGCAAACCAGCCTCAACGCCCTCTTCAATAAAATCGAAATCGAGCACCAAATTAAGTGCGGCGATGCCAACTACGAACATAGAAAAGCCAATCCCAAGAAGACCGCCAGAGTGAATAAAACCTATGTTTATGCCAAAGAATCCAAGAACAAAACTTGCCATATACAGTAGAAAAATCCCTCCGGTAGCAGAAGCAATCATCAGTTTAAAGTTCTCGGTCGGTTTGATCATTCCACTCATGTAACAAACCAACAGGGCGAACAAAATCCCGAATGTTAGACCGATAGCCTGTACGCCAATTCCAGGAAATTGAGCTTCATAAGTGGCCGTAATTCCTCCCAAAAGTACACCCTGCAGGCCAGCATAAAGCGGGGCCGTTGTACCCGCCCATTGCTTTTTAGCAATAGTCACAACTGCCACAATCAGACCTGCAATCGCCGCAGGAAATACTAATGCGGTATTGTTCCATCCGTAGAAAGCTGCAGTGACACAACACCCGAGAAGAACCATTGTCTTACCAACTGTTCCAGCAAGAGTCATTCGTTCTGCCATGGCAAAGGAATTGCCATAGGCGGCCTGAGTACCACCAAACCCTGCAGAAAGTGCTGGATTCCCGGACCGACCAAATTTGTTAAGTGCTGCGTGCTTTGACATATCTAATCCTCTATTTATTCTGTCTTAATGACCGATCGATTTCACTTCTGTCGGAGCCTTGCTAACAATCTAATCATGATTTTTTGATTTCTATTTGATTTCTAATAGCCGCGATTGATATCAATCAAATTCAGTAACGGTTCGCCAGCCATGTAGCGCCTCAAGTTCTCACGATAGAAAACATACTGATTGTCTCGATAGCGAGGCGAATAATCCGAAACGTGTGGAGTCATAATGACACGAGGAAGGTCCCACAATTCAAAATCATCTTGCGGAAGATCGTCCGTTCCAAAACCAGCGATCTTTTCGGCCTTAAGGGCCTTCTTAAGGTCTTCCCAATTGATAACTCCAAGACGGGCAATACTCAAGAAATAAGCAGACTCTTTCATAGCATCAAAAAATCTCATATCAAATAAACCGCGTGTAGCAGCTGTCGGTGGAACTGCAGCAAAAACAATATCCGCTTTTGTCGCTAGTTCATACATCTCATCGGATAACCCAACATAATCAACAAAATCCGGCCCAGAACGACTACTATTTCTAGTCGCGATGACCCTCATTCCCAAAGCGTTGGCTAGTCTGGCCACCTCGGTACCGATACTACCCAACCCCACAACGAATAACGTCAAATCTTGAAACTCGACATCAAGATATTTATCTCTCACAACGTCGGTCCTAGTCCTTCCCCAGACATGGCTTCGCTGCCTTTCGGCATGAATATCCATACCACCAAGCAGAGAAATCATAATGGTGAGCGAATGTTGGGCAATGGCATCCTTAGTCATGTCACGGATGGAGCTGACCAAAATATTCCGCTCCTTCATGATGCTCTGCATCCTCTGAGCATCCTCGCCAACTGTGTTAAAACATCTGTCCAGGCCAACACTTCCCGATTGTATCCAGCGAACCTCGGGGCCAACTGCGTCGATTGTGGCTGGACCACAACCAAGACCTATCGTAGCCTGTGCGTCTTCCAGGACACCTTTCTCTATCGCGTCCGTAAGATTCTTTACAGGAATAAACTGTACTTCTGGTGCAATCGCCTGTAAGAATTCCAATCGCTCGAATCGGTCTCCCCAGGGTTCGTTGCCTGGCATCTCGACTACCACCGTTTGTAGTGGAGTCCAGCCAGCCATGTCACGTACTGGGATCTCAGATTCACGAAGGCCGAATTTCTCCACCAATTCTTCTGGCGTGAGGTCTGCATAATCTTCAACACCAGAAGACATTCCCTCCTCTACATCTGAACTCGGAATCTCCTGACCCTCTGGATTGCAAGAATACAGAACTCCGATCAGTGAAATGATCGGGACTATATAGATATTTTTATTCAAATTCAGATTTCTAGTTTTCAATTTCTACCCTCGCTACTCTCACTTGTTGCGATTCTTCCGAAACATCTGTCCAGGCCACCAATAATGATCCGTCTGGATCTTGTACTAACTGGGGAAACCCCGTTGCACGACCTGAAGTTGTTGTTGTTAGGGATACACTCTCCGATACCTCACCAGTGGAACCAACTCTGCGCATTCTTACTTCGGCCCCTTCACCTCCTGTACGTTCCAGCCAAGATACCAGAGCTTCACCAGTAGAGAGTCCCACCACAGCAACTCTTCCTGCAGGATTGCCATCATCGATGACCACAGGGCTATTGAAGGTTTCCCCCATATCTAGAGAAGTCGCTAATTTCACTCTAGGCTGGTCTTCCGCACCTGTGAACCACGCGACATACAACTCGTTCCCCGCCATCGCCACTGAAGGCCCGTTCACGGGACATCCTCCTATATTCCAATTATCTTGATACACAGGTTCGCCAGCAGTCCAATTCCCAGCTACCAAACGAGTGATATAGATATCCCGAATTTCCTCTTCAGTGCGATCTCTGTAAACTACTACAGGACCTTGCGGTGTCATGGCAGCGTCTGTCTGGCAACAGTCGCAGACCCTCCCATCCACTAAAGTCTCAATTCCAGGAGTTCCATCAACTCCCACCTCTCTAAACCTGAGTGTCATTTCCCTCTCTATCGAGTCATCTTTTTCCGCTGCTGCGAATTGACGTCCATCCAACCATACCAGGCCCATTGTCTCCCCTAATGACATCATACTAACAAAGCCGTGCTCGGTTGCCGTGCCATCATCGTGAGGTGTCCAAGGTTCCGACCAAGTTTCTCCACCATCACTGGATTTTACTACCCTCACACCATAGTCGTATCCGCCCTGTGTCCCACCCTGCAACCAGTGTGCCCACAAAGTACCGTCGGGACCAGGTTGTATGGACGGGAAATCAGCCCAATTGACAAAAAAGTTAGTCCCTTCAGTGATGACCTTGGCTTCCGACCAGCCATCTCTCTCTAACTTCGAAAACTTGAGTTGATGTTCAGCTTCGCCTTTTGCCTCCAGCCAACTCATAAAAACTTCTTCTCCTGAAGTCGTCAGAAACGGTTCGCCACTGCTTTTACCCGCGGGCGAGAGCAACTCATTCGAGTTAACCGTGAGTACAGTTCCTCCGTCATCACAACTCGACAACAGGATTAGTGGCACCAAACCGAGATAGAGCTGTTTGATTAACCAATTTGCCGTTTTCGGTGAATTCGACATCAAGTTCCTCCTATTAATTTTAGTCTTAGTGACCAGATTTTTTCCATCTAGTCCCTTCATCGGAATCCTCTAAGACGATCCCTTGAGAAATCAGTTCATCCCGAATTTGATCCGCTCTTTCGAAATCGCCATTCTGTCGTGCTGTAGTCCTTTCAGCTACAAGTGACTCTACCCATTTTTCCATTGAAGGATCTATACGACGGCTCTTTCTCGCTACAGCAAGCAGACCGAGGACCATATCCATAGATCTCAATGTTTCCAGTGCCTTCTCAGCATCCTTTTGGGATACCCCTGAAGTTGAGTCCAGTTCACCGTTAGCCCTATTGATAAAAACGAAAAGGACAGCCAAGGCCTCGGCAGAATTCAAATCATCGTCCATCACTCCCTGAAATTCTTTAATGGCTTCCAGGGATATATAACTTAAGGGCCCTTCTCCATCGATAGAAAGCCCCTTGAGTGAATTAAGCCGTGCCTCAAAATCAACAATTCTCTGAACAGCTGATGCAGATGCACCAAGATCTTTTCTCGTAAAATTGAGCTCCTTCCGATACTGTGCGCTTAAGAGCTGATGGCGAATAGCCGCTGGCTCAAATCCTTCTTCCAAAAGTTGACGGACCGTTATTGTATTGCCGAGTGATTTAGACATTTTGTGACCTTCAACGATCAAGTGTTTGACGTGAACC
>Ga0310345_10005516_pt1 | contig 11202 bp, 7 predicted proteins | sample HC15DNA20500_MG_FD_204667 | JGI IMG/M metagenome (GOLD analysis project Ga0310345, IMG submission 204667) | Marine microbial communities from station ALOHA, North Pacific Subtropical Gyre - HC15-DNA-20-500_MG | ecosystem: Environmental > Aquatic > Marine > Oceanic | place: Pacific Ocean: North...
CAGGTACGGTTACGGGAGTAGGATTAAATCCTGTAGCTCTGGCAACTTTTGCTGCACCAGTTGTTGCAAAATTAGTATAAAGATAAAAATAAAATATTTATTAGATAAGAATAGGAGTTTTAAAATGAAAAAACAAGAACTAATAAAAATAATTGAAACAGTAGTTCGTCAGGAAGTGAAAAAACAAATGAATGAGATATTTATTAAAGAAGAAAACTCATCTTCACTTACCGAATTAGTTTCAAAACCAATAACCGAGAAAGAGTTCAAAGAACCTATTAGGAAGCAGTATAAAACTAAAACTGAACCTAAAAAGGAAGTGAACTATACATCAAATAAAGCTCTTAACAAGGTTTTGAATGAAACCGTTGGTGGAGTTCCACAAGGAGATGGTAGTGGATATCCAACGATGGGTGGTGGAGTTTATGATACCAGTAAGATAAATGATGTATTGGTTGGATCTACAGGTTTAGGAAATACAGAAGGTGCAAAAGAACGAAAACGAGAAATAGCAGCAGTAGATTCTATAAAGAAGGCTGGTGTTTCAGTTGACCAAGTTCCAGACCATGTAACAAATGCATTAACAAGAGATTATTCAGATGTTATGAAAGCAATTGACCAGAAAAAAGGTGGGACGAATTATCGTCCATAATGGAGTAAATAAATGGCCCGAGCACGAAGTGCATTAGAATTAGATTTAGATCCAGATGTAACTATTGGTTTAGGATTACCTATGCAACATGATGAGGTGAATGGGTTTTTTCCAGGAACTTCAACTACTCTTACTCAAACAGGAAGTAATATTAGAAATTTACTTTTAACAAATAAGGGTGAAAGAGTTGGCCAACCTACTTTTGGTGCAGATATACTTTTAACTTTATTTGAACAAATGAGTGATGAACTAATTACAAAAGTTGAAGAAAATATATCAATTGCAATGGCAGATTGGCTACCACACGTGTTAGTTAATAAATTAAATGTAGAACCAGATGAGATAGAGATGAATCAGTTAAATATTGAACTTGAATTTAGTCTTATCCTAAATCCAGAGGTACATGAAACTATAACTTTAAGTTTTGCTGCAGGTGAATAATTTAGTGGAGAAATAAAATGGCAACGAGAGTCCAAAAAGATGTTAGATATTTAAATAAAGATTTTGGTGCTTTTAGAGAAGGACTAATAGAGTTTGCAAAAACTTATTATCCAAATACATATAATGATTTTAATGAATCGTCACCTGGAATGATGTTCATAGAAATGGCATCATATGTTGGGGATGTTCTTTCTTATTATGTTGATACTCAGTTTAAAGAAATGTTATTGGCTTATGCAGAAGATACTAAAACAATTTATGAAATGGCCCAGGTATATGGATATAAACCAAAAATAACCCAACCATCTTTTACAAACGTAGATGTTTTTCAGACAGTACCAGCTACAGGAACGGGTAAAAATATTAAACCAGATATGAACTATGCTTTGACTGTTAATGAAGGAGCTCAAATTACTGCAGATAATGGTACAGTATTTAGAACACGAGAAGATTGTAACTTTAAGTATTCAAGTTCATTTGATCCATTAAGTATTAGTGTATATGAGGTGAACCAAACAACTAAAGTTCCAACATTTTATTTATTACAAAAAGGTGTAAGAGTACAGAGTGGAACTATTAGATCAGAAACTTTTACTTTCGGTACGGCAGAATCATACCCAAGAATTAAATTGGCACAAAAAAAGATTATAGAAATTATTTCTGTAACAGATAGTGATAATAATAAATGGTATGAAGTTCCGTATTTAGCTCAAGATACTACATTTATAGATGTAGAAAACACAGCAGCCAATGATCCAAGTTTAGTTCAATATAGTGATCAAGTTCCATATTTGTTAAAATTAAAAAAGACACCAAGACGATTTGTTACTTATATTATTCAAGATGGTTCAACAGAATTAAGATTCGGAGCAGGAATATCAGACAGTCCAGATGAAGAAATAGTTCCAAATCCAAGTTCAGTTGGTTCTTCATTACCAGGAAGCCCAAGTTTTCTTGATACATATTTCGATCCAGCAAATTTTCTAAAAACAAAAGCTTATGGTCAGGCACCAGCGAATACCACACTTACAATTAAATATACTTATGGTGGTGGTATGAGTGACAATGTTGCAGTTGATAGAATAAAGAATATAACTGGCATTAATTTCACCCAAGTTACTACTGGTCTTAGTGCAGGTTTAGTTACTTCGACTCAAAATTCGGTAGCAGTAACTAATCCATATCCAGCTACTGGAGGAAAGTCTAAAGAATCAACAACTGAAATTAAAAATAACGCTTTAGCATATTTTCAAGCACAAGGTAGAGCAGTAACAAAGGAAGATTATATTACAAGAACATATGCAATGCATACTAAATATGGAGCAGTAGCAAAGGCATATATTGTTCAAGATGAACAATTAAATATTCCAAGTATGCAAAAAGAAACTTCAGATGGTTCAAATGTTTTTGTTGATGAAAGAAATTTGGATCAACTTAAAACTAAAAATATACAATCATCTATTAACAGACTTCCTAATCCAATGGCTATGAATTTATATACACTTGGATATGATGGAAATAAAAAACTTATACCTTTAAATGTTGCTGTTAAAGAGAATCTTAAAACGTATCTAAGTCAATATAGATTGGTAACGGATGCTGTTAATATTAAAAATGCTTGGATTATTAATATAGGAGTAAAATTTGGTTATATAGCCCGTAGGGGATTTAATAAATCTGAAATAACTTTAAGATGTATAGAAAAAGTTAAAGAATTTTTTAATATAGATAGGTGGCAAATTAATCAACCAATTGTTATTGCGGAATTAGCATCTCAAATATCATTAGTAGATGGAGTAGGAGCTATTGTTCCACCAAAGGAAGATAATCCCCAAAAACACGCGGTGTTAATTACAAATAAATGGCAATCATCCGATGGTTATTCTGGAAATGTATATGATATAAATTATGCAACAAGAGATGGTATAGTGTATCCTTCATTAGATCCATCTATGTTTGAATTGAAATATCCTAATGTTGATGTTGAAGGAAGAGCAGTAGGTGATTCAATCGGTGTAGTTTTTTAAGAGGAGAATGTAAATGCATTATTTTGAATATCCAAGTAAAGATACAACATTATATGAAGTAAGTCACAGTATGAATACTGGACAAGATGAAATATTAGAAATAAGAAAAGATATGAGTGCTGCTGGAGATGTTATCAAAGTTTCAAGGGCACTTGTAAAATTTGATTTGAGTTATGTATCAAAGTCAATATCATCTGGATTAATTACATCTGGTTCACAAACAAAATTTTATTTAAATTTATATGATGCAAATTCAACTAAATTAAATGTATCACAAAAGTTATATGCATATCCCGTTAGACAATCATGGGATAATGGATCTGGAAAATATCTTTTTAATCCTGTAGTAGAAGATGGTGCAAGTTGGAAATGGAAAGACGATGGAACTACAAGAACTCAATGGCATACTATTTCAGGATCGGGTGGAACTTGGTATAGTGGAAGTGGATATGAATCCTATCAGACATTTACAAATGAACCTGCAGATGTTAGAATGAATGTAACTGATATTGTATGGAAGTGGTTGGGTAGTACAGTTCCAAATGAAGGATTTATGTTAAAGAGAAGTGGTAGTATTGGAAATACAGATTCAAATGTTGAAGAAGGAAATACTACGAGATATGGAAATTTTAGTTTCTTTTCACGAGAAACTCATACAATATATCCACCAAAGTTAGAAGTAGTTTGGGATGATTCTACTTGGGCAACTGGAAGTTTATCACCACTTACATCTGCTAATTTGGAAGATACGGTACTTTATATGAGAGGATTACGATCAAAATATAAAGAAACTTCAAAGGTGAAATTTAGGGTTGTGGGTAGAGAAAGATTTCCTGAAAGAACATATTCATCTACACAATATTCTACTGGGTATAATACAGTAAAATATTTACCAAGTGGAAGTACCTATTATGAAATTAAAGATGCTTATACTGAAGATATAATTGTTCCATTTGGTGACGGAACGAAAGTAAGTTGTGATTCAACAGGAAATTATTTTAATTTTTGGATGGATGGATTACAATCAGAGAGATTTTATAGAATAAATTATAAAGTAGTAAATGATAGCGGTTCTGCTGATGAGACCGTTCAATATTTTGATGAGAAACACTCGTTTAAAGTAGTGAGATAAAAAATGCCATATACAATAGAAGAATTGAAGAAAAATGAATTTTGGCAAAGATTACATGAACAAGACAGGGTAGATTATCAAAAAAAACTTGAACAGTCCGAGACATTTAAAAATGTAAATAAAATTGTTGATGATGCTGGAAATGTGATATCCATTCAGGAAACTACACCAATGAGAGATGAAGCAGGTACATTTTTAGCATTTGAAGATCCCGATACTGGTTTGAATTATGATAGACCAGACCAATATATTTCAGTTATTAAAAAATCTCCATTATATTATAAAGGTGATTTATGGAATCAAGTATTAGATAGAGAAATAAAGGAACTTACATAAAATGCCACAACAACTAACTAAATTAAGTGATAAAGATTTCAAACTTTTAAAAAAGGAAAGAACTGGACTTTTAGGAGAAAATGGTCCTTTTTTTCCTACTTTTGGCAATCATATTGATGATTTTGTAAAATTTTATGTATATGACTTAAATGATACATATCTTAAATATGGTATAAGTGAAGATTTCCAAAATACTGATGATGGTATAAAATTAAATCCAGGTAATGATTTAAGAAAAGTTGGTTTTACTCGTGGTAATTATAAAGTTAAGTATTTCTTTTATAGACGGCTAGCCGGAGCAGATGAAGTTGTTCTTACTAAAACTGTAGGTGATGAATCGGGAGTAGTTCATAGTGGCAATCCACAACTTACTGGTATTCCAATGGGAGATTTTTATGTGGAAGAAAGTGGTAAGGTATTTCAAGGAAACGGTCCACCAGCTGATGGAAGTCCTCCAAGTGAACTTGATGTAAAAGAGTATAAATTTTTCGTTGATGAAATATCAGCAGACAGAACAGAAGTTCGTCTGGCCCCACAATCAATTAATTTAGATAGATATAAAGAAGAATTTGATGATTTATCAAATGAATATGGAATTTATACACCAATAAATGAATTTGATAATCCAAATGGAGTTTTTAATCAAATAAATGAAACTGGATTTAATTTGGACCCAAAGACAGTAAATGATCAAGGATTTAAGAATAAATTTATAGGTGGAACTCTTGAAGTTGAAAATGCATTTGTCATAGGATATACAGAACATACAAATACAAATGGAAATGATGGTTGGGAATTAGAAAAACCAATCCCAACAATAATAATAGAAACTGATTATTCTGAGAATAACGCTACTACAGATACTCCAGTAACATTTACAGCAAAAAGAGAAAATGGAAATATAGCCCCATCACAACTTTCTTATTATTGGGATTTTGGTTGTGGCCACCAAGAATTTGGTGGACCTGTAATTACTCATGATTATACGACAGCTGGAACTATGAATGTTTCAGTAGTGATTAATAGTCCTAATTTTGTTGATACTGTAATTTACGGGCCTTTAGTAGTTGGAGTAGGTATGATTCAGGCAAGTATTACAGAAGATGATACAACATTAGAATACATACCAGATGGATCTTTAGTACAAAGATGGAACTCTCAAACCAGTGCCACACAAGGGAGTATTTATTTAATACAAGAAGGTAAGAAAAGAAAATTTTCTTCTGAAGTAGCAGCCATGGAGTATTTGGGAGCACGAGGTGTAAATATTCATCCACACAGGCTTATTTCTGAACCCGGTCAATCACCACCAGTATATGAAGATGTTGCATTTGATATGAGACCACATATTAGATTCCTTGATGGTACTGTTATAAATGCTATTACTCCTGGCTCCGATTTTACAAACGATGATTTAGCAGGAACATCTACAGTTCAATTTTATACTATAACAGTTGAAGCAGGAATTGGAGGAGCTGTAACTGGACAAGGTAATAATACTACTGGAACAAGTGCTTTTGAAGATGGGAGTACAATTTATATTAACGCAGAGGCAGAAAGTGGTATGGAATTTGTAAATTGGACAAACGAAGAGACAGATTCGAGTGGAAATCAGAATACATTCACTGATATAAATAGTTCATCAACATCATTCGTACTTAAAGCCAATTCTACTATAACAGCAAATTTTCAAGCTGAAACGGATACAACATACTATAATATAACAGTTGAAGCTGGAACAGGAGGAACTGTTACAGGTGGTGGTAATGTGGAAGAAGGATCGGTAATCAATATTTCTGCAACTGCAGGTACTGATTATGAGTTTTCACATTGGACACAATCAGGCCAGAATTCTGTTGTTACTAATGTATATGATGCAACTACAACAGCAACAGCCAATTCAGATGCAACTATAGAGGCCAATTTTACATATAATGCACCAACATATACTTTAACCCTTACTGCTGGAGCACATGGAGATGTTTCATTAGATGGTGTGACGTGGGATAATTCGGTGACTGGAGAATTTGCAGAAGGATCCCAAATGGTTTTATATGCTCAAGGCCAAAGCAATCCCGCTCAATATAAAGTTGATAGTTGGCTTAGACCAGTTGGAAATAATTGGGAAGATGATGAGGAAGTAAATTTTACTATGCCAGGTAATAATGCATCCCCACACGTAACTTTTGAACAGGGCTCATAATGAAAAATCGAATAATATATTGGGGTGGTAAAGAAAACACAATGATACCACGAATGGGTGCTTGTGGTGAAGGTGTTGAAGTAGAAGGTGGCGGAGGACCTGGTGGTGGAAGTGGTGGAGGACCACAAAGTCCTGCAGCAACAGCTTCGGCACCAGATGGACCAAGTTTATGGGATAAACTTAAAGGATTGTTACCAGCATTAGCACTTGGAGCTTTAGCATTAGCCGCTGTTGCAGGTGCTATTATAATGTTACGAAAAAATCGAGATGGTGATCCTACCGCTTCTTGGGATAATAGTTTATCTGACGCTGAAAATTATGCAAATCTTGGATTCGATATAGAGGGAGCAAGAACGGCAAATCGTTCTGCAAATATTGGTTTAGATGGATTTAACGAAGATGGATTACCAATACCTCCAGATTTTATAGGACAACAAATAGAAGATGAAGAAGGAAATCTTTGGGTATACAAAGATCCACCTGGAGCTTGGATTAACTTCGGAGATACAGATGCACAATATACAACAAGTGGTGATGGACAAACACCAATTCATCAATCATATGTTGCAAATGTAATTGATGTTATAAATGATACAGAATTGATAGTTGATGAAACTTGGCTGGATCAAAGTCAAAGGATTGGTAATTTTACTGGGTTTATAAAATTTTATAACAAATGGAATATTACTTATCTTAAAAATCCAAAAGATTTATACAGTTATTTACAGTTTGAAGGAGATCAACCAAATCTTATTGTTAATTTCCAAAAGGATACAGAAAAATATAATGAATATCCTTATTCAGTAGTTTATAAATTATATGAACCATTACCCGATAACATTACAGAAGGAGACTTAACTTATATAGTAAGGGAAATGGTCCCACCTTATACGGATAATGTTCAATTAATAGATTTTGTAGAAGAAGATTTGGATGCAGTAGTTTTAAGAAATCCCAGTTGGGATAGTGAAACTCATGTGGAGAGTTATTATGTTGAACGAGATACAAAATTTAAATCATATAGTGATTTAGTTACCAATAAATCAGATATAAAAGATGCGATTGAAAATGAAATAATAAGTGGTAGTTTTTTAGAAAGTATAGAACTTACTGGTGTAGATTATAGTCAATGGGAAAATTTTACTAATTTTAGTTCTGTTGAAGATAGGTTAAAAAACTTTAAACGTAAGTTAGAGAAGGTAGAATTATATACAAGTCAAAGTAATTATTTATTAGGTATTTCTGGTTCTTTAACTTATGCACAAACATCAAGTTTGGCAATGAAGGTAAGAAAGATAAAGAATGAACTTACTCCATTTGAAAATTATATGTACTACCAGAGTTCTTCTTATACTACAAGTTCACTTGGAGAATTTTTTGAAAATACCTGGCCAAAGTCTGGTGGTTCAGGTACTACATTAGATCCATATATTTTCTATCCAACAACTGCATCTAAGGCAATAAGTTGGTATGACAATCAAATAACTTCTGCATCTTTATACGATAGAAAAAATAGAAATAGATTATTAACTAATATTCCTGACCATATAATAAATGAAAGTGCAAATGCACCATTTCATACTTTTATTAATATGACAGGTGAACATTTTGATGGTATATGGACATACATAAAAGAAATTCCACAAATATACGACAGACGACAAAAATTAACAGAAGGTTTATCAAAAGATTTAATTTATGCAGTAGGAACTTCTCTTGGATTTTATTTGAATGATGGAAACGATTTAGTAGATTTACCAAGATATGTTCTTGGCCAAGAAGCAACAGGATCAAATGCAAATACTTTCACCCAATATTCTTCGGTACCCGAAAAAGATATTACAAAAGAAATATGGAAACGACTTATTAATAATATGCCATTTTTTCTTAAAACAAAAGGAACTATTCGTTCTTTTAAGGGGTTGATAAGTTGTTATGGTATACCATCGAGTATTTTAAGAGTTAAAGAGTATGGAGGTCCAGATCCAGATCCTAATGCACAACCATCATATAATATAACGAGAAAATTTACTAAGGCAGTAGAATTTAAAGCTGGACAATATGTACAGACAACATGGGCAAATGATTCTAATAGTGGTAGAAAACCAGATACAGTAGAATTTAGATTTAGAGCCGCGAGTGGTTCTAACCAAACTTTATTTCAAGCGGGAACAACTCATGGTTTTGCTATAAGATTAAAAGATAATGGTTCATCGGATAATTATGGGTCTGTTTCGTTTGTATTAAATGCATCTGCAGGAAGTGCAGCTGAACTTACATCCGATTCTTTACCAATCTATGATGGTGAATTTTATTCTGTAATGTTAAATCGTGTTTCATCAAGTGGAGCACAATTAACGGCAGATTCCGCAGCACAACAAGTTGATTATAGATTATATGTTAAAAAATATGATGAGGGCAGAAGTAAAATTTATCTTTCCTCGTATTCAACTATGACTATTGATGGGGCAACAAGTTCATCGTGGAATAGTTCGTTTGTAGGAGATGAAACTGCATATATTGGTGGTAAATCAAGTGATGATTTTGGTAATCAATTTAGTGGTTCTATGATGGAATTTCGTTATTGGAATTCAGCATTAAATTCTGGTTCATTTGATAATCATGTAAAGGCACCAAAATCATTTAATGGAAATCATGCATCTGCATCATGGACAGATTTGGTATTACGATATTCGTTTGATGATAATACAAATCTTGATAGTTCCACTTCAATTCGTGATACAAGTGCAGACCAATCTTATACTCAGGCAGGAACTGCGACCGGGTATACAAGTGGTAACAGACCACATTTTCGTTCTATTGTAGATGAACAACAAATGTTAATTCCAAATGTTGGCCCGAGTAGACGAGTTTCAAATAAAATTAGATTAGAAACTAATAAATTATCATTTGGTGGTTTGTCTGTTGATAAGAGATCCGAACTTAGTGCATATGATTTAGCTTCACTTGATTCTAATAAGTTAGGAATATATTTTTCACCAACTGATGTTATTAATGAAGATATAATTCTGTCTGTTGCTAATTTAGATTTTGACCAATATATTGGTGATCCAAGAGATAAATACAAATATAGATATAGAACATTAGAAGATATTGCAACAACTTATTGGCAAAAATATGATTCTCCAAATAATTTTTGGGATTATATAAGACTAATAGGATATTATGATGGTTCTATTTTTGAACAATTACGGACATTTGTTCCTGCACGAGCACGGGCAAGTGTTGGATTGTTGATTGAACCAAATATTCTTGAAAGGAAAAAAGAAGTTGTAGGAAAACAACCTACTTTTGAAGATTTGGTGGTTAGAGGTACTGTTCCTATGTATGTACAATCTGCATCTGCAGAAACACTTCCAATGTCTGCATCAATACCACAGGCCGCACCCACACTATCTGGATCACATTTAAGTTATGAGGCTTCTGCCAGTTTCTTTGATACTACATTTGTAAGTGGCTCGTATGATACTTATACAGGGAATGTTACAAGTTCTATGGATAGACCAGCACTTTATCAATTAAGTTCATCTGTGAATCCAGATTTTGGGTATGGAGTATATGATATTACAAAAGGTGGTCCAACTCATGTTTTTGAAGAGGCACTACAACCAAATATATCGGCATCAAGACTTTCAGAGCACAATTATGAATATAAATTTTTCTATACAACAGCATCATCTGCATGGGAAGATCATGGATATACATGGGATACAGAACGAAGAAATTATTCTTCTCGGTCATTACATAGAAGTGAAATACAAAGTGTTGGTCATGACAATGCATATTTTAGATTGGCATATTTAGGATGCCAACAGACAAAATATACAACTTTAGATAAAGAGCCTCCAGTTTCTATAACGGTAACTTCACCAACTACTCTTATAACAAAGGAACCTGGAGAATCTAAGTTGAAAGTTAAGTAAAACTAACAAAAATTGGAATTTGATATATTTATAAGTGAGAAAGTTTTATTCACTATCAAATTTAAACTCCAGTTTAAAAACAAAAAAATCTATATTTAGGAGACAAAAATGGGATTTCTTAATAATACAACGATTACAATCGATGCGATTCTTACCAAACGTGGTAGAGAGCTTTTAGCACGAGGTAGAAATGAATTCGCAGTAACAAAATTTGCGATAGCAGACGATGAAGTTGATTATCGTTTATGGGATACTACTCATCCTAATGGAACTAACTATTATGGAGCAGTTATTGAAAATATGCCACTATTAGAACCAGTTCCGGATGAGACACAAGTATTAAAATATAAACTTGTAACACTTCCGAAAGAAACTTCGAGATTACCATTACTTGATGTGGCAATTTCTTCCTTGAGTTTTAGCCAAGGTGGTGGAAACGGGGAAATAGTAGCACCTGGAACATTAAA
>Ga0310345_10005518_pt1 | contig 11195 bp, 9 predicted proteins | sample HC15DNA20500_MG_FD_204667 | JGI IMG/M metagenome (GOLD analysis project Ga0310345, IMG submission 204667) | Marine microbial communities from station ALOHA, North Pacific Subtropical Gyre - HC15-DNA-20-500_MG | ecosystem: Environmental > Aquatic > Marine > Oceanic | place: Pacific Ocean: North...
TTTTCATCAATATAAACACCATCCCTATCATAATTAGAACAAGAAACTACATCTATATAAGAATTAGAATATAATGGTAAATTCAATTTAGTGGATGTATAATATGTTGATTCTAACAAATCCAAATGTAAAGGTAAAATTGAAGTATCAAACTTCTCAATATTATACTCACTTAAACCACTTAAATTTAATTCATCATTCCAAAAAAATGAATTGAAAGATATATCAAATTTTTCCAAAAGATTATTAGAAATAATAAAATTTAATAATGCAATCCTATGAGTTTTAGGAACTCCATTTAAAGATAAAAAATACTTTTGTCTATATAATTTTTTTCTATCATTATATAAATAATGTATCAACCACTTATCTCTCTCTTGTTGTTCTAAAATACAATCTGCCATTGAATAATTATTAAAAACCTCACACAATAAATCATACTTATCTAAATGATCTGGTATTATAACTTTTAAATCATATCCCCTCTCGCATAACATATTAATACTATTTTTATGATTATCATATATCTGATTTGAAACCGTATCCATATACCACACGACCATTTTTCTATCTTTATCAAATGATTGTATAATATCAAAAGGATTATCTTCTGAATGATTAGGTCTAACTAAAAAAATATCATATGATTTAGATACTTTTACTTCCTGAATCTTTTCAAAAAGTATTCTATTCGTCCAAATCTCATTAAAATTATCTATTAGTTTATTATTTAAATAAAATCGTGTTTCCATTTTTATAAAACTACTGATTGATGTTGCATATTTCTTCTGCCCCACCACATCATTTCCTTACACCATTTTAATAAATCTCGTTGATAATTTTTATTTTCAAAGGTGTATTCGTAACCTGAATTTTTAAATTTTTTGTTCTCAAATAAAACATCTTTTATGTTATAATTAAATTCTTTTTTAACTGGATATACTTGAAATGGATTAGAAACAAATAAATGTTGAAAACCAAGTATATCATCTTCGAGTTCTTCACTCAAATCAAATTGTTTTAAAAATCCTCTTAAATCTTTATACCATTCATTTTCATTCATCGAAAAAACTAATGCAGTTGCTTCTTCAAAGTCCCAATAATAATCTTTTTTAATTTCATCAATACTTCTCCCCCAATATTCTGTTCTATTAATAATACCCTTAAATCTTTTCACCGTAGTCAAATATTCTCTACCAATAAGTGTATTTGGATTCTCAATCATATATGAATAAAATTTTTCATAAAATTCTCTATATTCAATTTGATGTATTGATTTTAAAAATCTTGCCGTATATTGTAGATACCCAAGATTATGACCAAACATAAATAACCATCTCCACATACTCATTTCAATATACTCATCACGGGTTAATGTCTTATGTCCAACTACCATCGTTGAAGTTTCATCTTTCATACCCTGTGGATAATCATGATGAAAAAATGCAGGTAATGTTTCTGTTACATCAATACCATATTCTTCAACATATTCTGGTTCTGCAAATGGTGTATTTGGTAAAACAGTCATTGGGTATACCCCAATATAATCATAATATTCCAAGTCTAATATTTGAAAAATACCATCCTTGAATGATTTAACAGTTTCTTTTGGAAGTCCAAGAATTAATTCAATATATGTTTTTAAGTTCTCACCTTTATATAATTCAAAAAACTCTTTTAACTTTCCACCATCCACATTTTTTCTCTTTACAGCATCTAATACTTCTGGACTCATAGATTGTAAAGCAATCGTTATCCCCTTCATCATTTTTGCATCAGTTAATAGTTTGGCCAAATCAATAACTTTATCTGCCTTAGCCTTTGCCCAATCAACACGAATATTATCAGGATATCCAGTTTTACTTTTTAAATCTGTCATATACTTAACGATATCTCTATGTTCCTTAAACATTCCAAAATTAGAATCGGCATTATATAAAAATTCTACATTGTTTTCTACTAACCAATCTAATTCTTTAAATACCTTTTCATTTGATTGTTTTTTAATTTTTTGAAAATATAAATCTCCTATATCACAAAATGTACACCGATAAGGACATCCTCTGACCGTTTCAATTGCACCTTCAAAGTCATAATCGTGGTCTTTATCTTCTACGAGTTTATCAAATAGTCCATCCAAATAAGGACTTGGCATTGAATCAATATCATCTATTCTCGGTCTTGGTAATGTGGTATGTGCACTTAAATCAGAGTTTTTAACTGAACACCCCAATACATTTTTAAAGTCTGGTTTTTCTTTTAAGTTTTCGATTAGTATATCTTCAAATGTAACCTCACCTTCACCATGTACTGCTATATCCACATAAGGACTTTCTCTAAAAAAATTAGAAACTCTATCTGCCTTCGGTGTTCCTTGACCACCAAAAACTATAACACACTCAGGATACTTTTCTTTTATTCGTTTTGTAATTTTATGATCATATTGTGTATTCCAAACGAAATCTGAAAATCCAATAACAGATGGATTATCCAATCGTTCCATAATTTCTTCCATTGGTTCACGATAATAAAACCAACCATCTAATTTATAATTTTCAACTATTGTCTCGTTTAAATGGCAATATCCCCATATTAAACCAGTACTATATGGTAATTTTACCTGTTGTGCTGTTACATCAGCTATTTCAAATAAATAAATGTTCTTCATTTTTACACTTCCATATAATATTGACCAACCGAGAAATATTCTGATTGTTGGAAATTAATATTTTTAGATTTTATTATGGTGTTTGATAATTTATTAGTATCATATTCTCTGTGTGCTAACCCTCTACAATCTAAAGAAACTCTACTATTTTTAGAATTATTAAAAGTTTTTGCACCATGTTGAAAAGTATTGAGATTTGCTTCTAATATCTGTCCATATTTAAGTAAACAAGGTTTAAGTTTATTTTTCTCATCCATTACATACATTGTATTGTCATCATCTACATTAATCATTGGTATCCAAAAGTTAGTTTCCCAAGACGGGTGATAAAATGGTGATTCACCATCTGAATGACAATTGAATTTAATCCCATTTTGTTCGACAATCTTACCACCAAATTGTACCCATTCATTATTTTCATCTGACTCGGTTAGTTTTTCCTTTGATGGAATAATCTTAACTGATGGTAATTGTTGAACTACTATTTTTGTATCTTCAAGAATGTCCTTTATTACATCTTTACATAAGGACTTCCATAAAGATTTAAAATCTTCACTTGTCCTAAAATACTCATACACCTTACTAACTATTTCTTCACTACTAACTTTATAATTTTCGTGTATTTTTTCTAATTTGCACTCTAATAAATCTTCAAGTAATATCTTGAATGGATACTTTTGAGTATTATAATTATGCACTTTCATCATCTAAATCCTCTAAGAAAACTTCAAATCTTTTTAATTCATAATCGTATTGTGTTCGTAAATGATTGGCATTATGATAAAAAATATCTTCCATACCATAATATAAATTGTGTAGTTCATCTATACTATAAATAGATAAATTGATTATATTTTCTTTTATCATCTCAAATCTTGTATTGAAATCTGTTTCACTATCATAACTCTCGTCTATCAAAGGATCAAAAGTTTTATATCCCCATTTTTTTAATAATGATAAAGTATGTGGTTGTCCAATTACAATAAATGGTTGAAAAGTCATAAAATTTTTATGTATTCTTTCGGCCAAAAATATTTCATCATTACTAATTCTATTTTCAGTAGTTATATTAATATAAGAATTAAATTGTGCCGAAGTATTTAAATAAAATTCTTCATTCTGAAAATTGCCAGGTAATAACTTAACATCATTCATGTCACCTTTTGTTGGTAATCCATCTGAAGAACCAAAGGTATTTTCAATTTCTGATTTTGTAAATTGAGAAAAGAAAGTGTATTTTGTTTTTTTAAGTATATTATTCTCTTTAAGAAAATTATATAAATGAAATCTTTCTTCTTTTAAATGATGATTGAAACTTAAAAAATGAAAATCTCTATTGTATGGTTTCATTGATTCAAAATACTTAGAAAAATCTACATATTTATTTTGTTTATCGACATATGATATTCCCACAAAATCTACATATAAAACATCTTCATTATCACCATGTTCTCCACTTACAACATATGCGTTTGGTACATCTAAATCTTCTACTAAATCAGCTGAATCCCAATCTGGACTATAAAATACTATTTTACATTTATCGTTTTTTAAATCTTCTACAACTTCTTTCCATAAAATATCATTCTCTACATCTTCTTTATTAAATCCCATACCCAACTTTAATGCAAAAAATACAATATATTTTTTAGTAGGGGATTCTATAAAATTAAACTTATCTCTATTAAACTTTGGAAATGAAAATGGTAAATTCTTATCTGGCCATTTTCCATCTTCATATGAAATAACATCTTGTTCATTCATTATTTCAATTTTATTCCAATATTTAATCGTTAAAATATCAATCATAAGTTTTCTGCCAAAAAATCTCCAAAAAGTTTGTGACCACTTGGTCTTAAATGTCTGCTTTCATAGCAATCTTTCTGGTAACTATCCCACATATAATTAATCATACTCTCTTTACCATCAAATACAAAATTACTAAAATCTACCATTTCTAATTGTTCTTCGTCTTGTGGAAATCCCCATCCCCAAATAAATTTATAATTTATACCATAAAACTTAAAAAAAGTTTGTAATAAAATTATTTGCTCTATCATATAATTATCACAAACACCTTCATCTACAAAACATTCAAAAAACTCTTTTAAAGCATCTTTTTCTTTTTCATTTTTGTAAGGCCACCAATCCCAACAATCAACCTTTGCCAATATTCTTTCGTTAGAAAAATTAGAATATAAGTCAAAACGAGTAGAATCTGTTAATTGTATAATTGTTAATATATCTTTATGTATTCCATCCTTAATAAAACCTTTGAATGAATCAATAGTTGTTCTAATTGTTCTCGAATTACTACCACCACCCATTGACTGGTTTCCTATAATTTCTAAATCTAATTTATTGGCAGTAAATATGGGCCAGGTATTATTTAATCTAAAGTTTTCAAACTCATCACTATGTGGTTGAGAAGATTCCATCCATCCAGATTCTTGTCCAATTCCTAAATCAAAATCATCTGTAAATTCAGATTCAAACCCTCCACCCCAAGTAAAACTACAACCATTTACATATAAATATTTCATCTAATAATACCCTCATTACTAAAATCATAACTCATATCAAGAGTTCCATCTTCTAAAATCATTCCAGGTCTCCAGCAAGTCACCCAATGGTGTTTCTCTCGATTAATATAAACAGGAATCATTTCATTTCCAAGTTGTATGTGTGCAGTTACTCTATGAGAACCATCTAAATAAGTAATCTTTCCATCTTCGATTTTAACATCTGCTGGCATCACCCCACCTGACTTAATAACTTCTCGTAAGTAATATACTAATGCACCATGAGTATTTTTACCAGTCATTTCCCATACACATTGACATACTGTTACTTTTTTTTTATCGCCCCTAAATTCATTTTCATTTTTAGTTGGTCTTATACAATGTTGTATTTCATCCCAATGGTCAATATCGGGTATAACACCAAAATTATCAATAACAACATATTCAGAAAATTTTTTGTAATGTATATAACCATCTGGTTCTTCATACACTTCTTTAATGTATTGAAGTTCTTCTTTTCTAACCACCAATAACCTCTGATATTTCAGTCCAACAATTTTTTCTATCTTGGTGTTTATAATTTGCGAAATGTTCTTGATTATATAAAAGAATATCTTCCATTTCATAATACCATTTATGTATTTCTTCTTTTGACATACTACATAATCTTTTTATCTCGTCTAATATCATAAAAAATCTTTTGTCATTATCTACTTCTTCATCATACGACTCATCAATCCAAGGTGAAAAAGTTTTATATCCTATCTCTCTTAACTTTGCAAGAAAAAATGGATTAGATACTATTATAAATGGAACTAAATTACTAATTGGTTTAAATATTTTTTCACTCATATAAATACAATCTTCATAATAACAACTTTCAGTAACTACATTAAAATAAACTCTTTTATATTGATGAGAAAAATTAGACCATTGACCGACAGCCCCACCCCATTTTTCATCATCTTTATAAATCCAATTTGCATCTATATCACCATCCGCATCAATAGGATATAATGGTTTTATCTTTTTTAATGCATTACTTACTACTTCATTCTGTTGTTTATCCTTTATAAAATCTCCTATATGTGTTGGCCAAACTCCACCAAATGCAGTATCTACTTCCTTTGCTCCAAGACTTATAATTCCTTTATCTTGTAACCCCATTTTATAAATCATTGCAACTAATGCCAATCTATATTCTCTGATTACTCTATTATAAGATAAAAAATACTTTTCCCTTATCGTATCTCTCATATCATCTAAATCTTGTTTATTAACAAATGATTGTTTATATGGTAAAAGTTTATCTAAATCTTTATTGTAATTATTATCAATAACATAATGATAAATGTCTACACTCGACTCTAACATATGATTTACTTCTAAAATATGCATTTTTTCTTTTGTTAATACCGACATTTTATTACAAAAAGTTTCATACTGTTTTTTACCATTAACATTACTTGATACAAAGAAAACTTTGTTAGCCGGAATTTTATATCTAAACAACTCATTATGTAAATCTTTATAATTTTGATGGTGAATGTGGCCCTCATGAATATAATTTATAATAATATATCCATTACCTTCTCGAATTAAATTTTTTACTTTCTCGTTTAAAAAATATAAAAAAGTCTTTCCACCACTACCGCCTCCATCAAGAATATCAAGGTATTTATCTAAATCACCACAGGATATAGGTAAAATAAAATACGAATCATCCTTTAAATCAGAAATCTGAATTTTATTAAATTCCCCAAAATCTTTAGATTCCAAATTACCCAATGAATTAAACCGGCCCGCGTTTAATAAAATATTAATCTTATTCACTATAATCCCTGTCCATATTTTATAGGAAATGCATTTCTAAAATGACTACTATCTTTATTTATTATTACTTGATATCCATCAATAAGTTCTTTTATTCCATCATTTAACGAATAACTTGGTTTCCATCCCATCGATTCTATCTTTTCATTTGATACTATATAATCTCGTTTATCTGGATCTTCATAATAATCTGACTGATTCACAACAAAATCTGGTATATATTTTTTAATTCTTTCTGTAAGTTCCAATTTACTTATGTTAGTATCACTCAACCCAACATTAAATGCTTCACCAACATTATCTTCATAATTATCTACCATAAACTGAAACGCAGAAGATACATCTTTAATATGAATATAATTTCTGATAGTATGGGCCTGAAATAAAGTAATATATCTATCTGTTAATGCTTTATATACAAACTCATTTACAAGTAAATCTAATCTCATTCTTTCAGACATACCAAAAACTGTAGCTAATCTGAATGTAATTGCCCGACCACTATCTAAAAGAAGATTTTCGGAATCACATTTGGTAACTCCATAATGACTTATTGGTGTTAATTTTTGATCCTCTGTACAGACTCCTTCAGTTTTTTGTCCATATCCACTATTTGTATTCGGAAACAAAATCATTTGATCCTTAGAAGTATTTTTAATAATATCTTTAATCTGATAATAATTTATTGTAGTTGCTAATTGTTTGTCTCTATCACATGCGGGAAACCCCACGATTGCTGCTAGTGGTATAATAACATCCGCCTTATTAACATAATTACTTAATTTAGAATAATCTCTAACATCACCATACACAAATTTAAAATTTTTATTATTAAATAAATTTAGTAGTGTGGTTTGATTATATACTAAATTATCATAAACCACGACTTCATGATTTTCAACTAAATCTGGACACAACACAGAACCTAAATATCCCATGCCTCCCGTAACTAATATTTTCATAACTTTCTCTCCAATTTTATCTTTAATATATCTTTATAAATATCAACTGTTTCTTGCCCAAACTTCTTTCTAATTTTACCAAACCATTCTTTTCTATTAAAATATTTTTGAAACGCATCATCTCTAAATTTAAGAATTTCTTCTCTTGTTAAATTATCTGTTGGATTTGGAAATGAATCTTTAGAATAATATGAATAACCCGAATATGTTGGTGGTAAATCTATTCCCTTATTCACCGCATCAGTAAATAGTGGTGAACCTGGGAATATCATAGTTGGATTGAAATTTGCACCACTTGTATTTAATTCGATTGCCAAATCAAGAGTTTCTTGCATAGTTTCGTGTGTATCACCAGACATTCCAAACATATAATTACTAATTACTTCTATATCAAATGATTCTATTTTTTTAACAATATCTGTAACATCTACTTCGTCAAATTTACCCTTAGCTGCATCAATACGAACTTTTCTATTACCACTTTCAATACCAAGTGCCAACCAATTTACTCCCGCTTTCTTTAATTTCTCTAAATACTCTTCTCTTACCGTATCAACTCTTGCATATGCCCCAATATTGAAATCATATCCCCTTTCAATTATCAAATCACATATCTTTAAAAAATGATTTTTATTCAATACAAACATTTCGTCTGCTATTTTAATATTTCGTATCCCCATATCAGCTATTTTATCAAATTCTGTTATCATAAATTCTGGATGCCAATATCTAAATGTAGATTTACCAAATGGTGCATTAATACAACAAAAATCACATTTATAGGGACACCCAAGTGAAGTATAAAGTGATGCAAATGGTGTTCTTTCATTATTATTAGTCATAGAAAAATGAGTTACATTTCTATATTTATCTGGCGATGGTAACAAATCCCAAGCCATACCAGGTAAATCTTCTTCAAGGTTTCCAATAATCGATGTCATGTATGTAAATTTTATTTCATCTCTATCTCTATACCACAAACGAGGAACTTTACTTACATTAACTAGATCACTCTGAAATAATCCTAATAGAGTATCAACTCCTTCACCTTCACAGACAAAATCACACTTTTCGTCTTTAAGTGTTTTCTCTGGTAATGCCGATGGATATAAACCAACTAAAATAGTCTTAAATTCATAATCCATCATCTCCAATAATTCATGTGTTCCTTGCATATTCTGCGCAGATGCTGATGGATGTTGTCCAAATTGAACAAAACACACTAATTTAGGGTTTATATCTTTTATATGATTATAACTTTGTTCAGTATCTAATTGTAACGCTTCACAATCTAATATATTTACTATGACACCGAGACTTCTCATACTATTTGCCAACAAAGCTGCCCAAATAGGTGGTTCTATTGCAGCATACTTTAATAAACTCTGAAATGTCTGTGTACTTGAATTGGTATGTACGAATAATATATCAATCATTTAATTTTTTCAAACCCTTTTTTAGAAAATTTTCTATTTTATTATATTCAGTATCTACAAAATTATTGAAATGTTTTACATTATGAATTAAAATATCTTTAATACCCCAATACCATTCGTCTAATTCTTTACGAGTCATACTACAAAGTCTTAAAATTTCTTTATTAATAGCCTTTTTTCTTTCTTCGTAAGTTTCCAACTCATCATATGATTCATCAATATGTGGATGAAATGTTTTAAATCCCCATTCTTTTAATTTTTTCAAATTATTTTTATTGGATATCAAAATAAAAGGTTGAAATGTTGTCATACATTTCCAAACTTTTTCAGTAAGGTGTATTTTTTGTGGATGAGTGTTATCATATCCTGGTCCCCAAACACTTTCCGTAACTATATTAAAATAACTATTAAAATAAGGAATGATATTTAAATAATCTTGTAAACCATCAACTTTATAATCATAACTATTTGGTATTAAATTATGTGCTATATCTATCGTTTTTTGACCATATTCTTTACTATAATCTAATACACCCCTATCAATAGTTCTATAATTATTAAAATCAAGACTTTCGATTCCTTGTTCTAATGGTTCTCTGCCACCAAACCAAGTTGTAATCCCATCTTCTAATAAATTATTTTTGATTAAAAATAATAATAATTCAACTCGATGGTCTTTTATATTATTATTATGAGATGCATATTTAAATTGTCTATAATATCCTTTGGAATTATTCAAAATTTTAAATAATGTACTTATATCTAAACGTGAATTATTCGCAAAAGAATCAGGATAAAAAGTAAATACTGCATTTCTATTAAAATATAAAAAATCTAATTCTACTTTATTTGCTTCTTCCTTTTCTGCATTTAATATACTTTCATGAAAAATAAAACCAAAATTATTCTTTGACAATTCATTTTCTTGTAATAAATTTTTAAAAGACTTCCAATGTTCTTCATATATGGAATATTGCCAACCACAACAATCTGTTTGAAAGAAAATAATATAACACTTATTGTTTTTTAAATCAGAAATAATTTTTTTTGAAATATCAGATTCATCATTGATTATTTTCTCAAAAGTTTCCATTCCATTAAAAGTATCATAAAAAACTATATATTTGTCATCTGGTATAGACTCTAATATCTGAATATTTTCAAAAAAATTACATGAGTTTAATTCAGGATAAATTTTCATATAATCCAAAAAGACGTCTTCTCTTATCAACCCATCATAACTCAAAGTATCACTTAAAAATATCAAATTCATATTAGTTTTCCTTTTATTGTTTGTGCAATAAGTTCATCGTCAATATAATATGATCCATTCTCGTGGTGTTCACCTGTAGGAACATGATTTATTTCTAACCAACTATCTCCAAATCTATAAACTTCATTTGTATACTGAAAAACCCTATTCTTATTTTCTTTATAAAAATCTATCATTTTATGTTGATTATAAATAACTTTGGGTAGAGTCTTTACATATAATTCATGTACCTCTTTTAAAGGTAACAAACAAATTTTGTTAATTTGTTCTGCTATAAACATGACTTTTTCAACACTCATCGGAATTTCATCATAAGATTCATCAAACCATTCAGGAAAAGTTTCAAATCCAAGTTTCTTTAGAACATTTAAACTTCCACGTTCACCATTTATTATTAAAGGTGAAACGGCCAAAGCCTTTATTGTTTTTTCAGTCAAACAGCGAGCTCCTTCTTCATTAATATTTGACGAATCACTATAGTCCTGACGTGGAAAAGTCTCT
>Ga0310345_10005519_pt1 | contig 11193 bp, 8 predicted proteins | sample HC15DNA20500_MG_FD_204667 | JGI IMG/M metagenome (GOLD analysis project Ga0310345, IMG submission 204667) | Marine microbial communities from station ALOHA, North Pacific Subtropical Gyre - HC15-DNA-20-500_MG | ecosystem: Environmental > Aquatic > Marine > Oceanic | place: Pacific Ocean: North...
AAAGTTTCATGTAGGTGATTCAACTGATTATATAAAATTTGATGGTAGTAATATAACTGTAAAATCAAGAGCATTTGAATTGGCAGCCAATACAGATGACTTACAAATATCTTCTACTCAAAAATCCATGTCGTTGGCAAGTGGTAAGGTTTTACTTGATGGTGGTGGGAATTATGGATATATACGAGTTGGTGGTAGTGTATCTGTTGCTGGTGCCATTCATATTAGTGGTTCAACAGCTACAAGTGTAATAAGAGCAGGTAAAACTTCATATACAGATACGGTAAATGCTGGATTTCTATTAGAAAAAACCGCAACAGATTCAAAATTTTATATTGGTGATTCAAATGATGGAAGTTTTATAAAATTTGATAGTGATACTGGAATTGAGATAACATCACAGAAATTTGAATTAGATGCTAATGATGGAGATTTACAATTATCATCAACCCATAAATCTATGAGTTTGGCAGGCGGGGCAATTAAATTAGCGTATTCTGCATCAAATCACGCATATGCACTTATTGGAAGTACAGGTGGTCAAGGAATTGAAATAACGGGTAGTAATTATGGTGGTACTATTCGAAGTAGAAAGAAAAGTATTAGTGATACAGATGCTGGATTTTGGTTAGCAAATCACGCGGGAACTGCACAATTCCATGTTGGGGATTCAACAGAATATATTAAATTTGATGGAACAGATTTATCTATAGCTTCAGCTCATCTTGATATTACAGCATCCAATATTGATATGACTACTGATACTTTTGATTTAATTGCTACAGATTTATCAATATCATCAACTGAAGCGTCAATGAGTCTTGGGTATGATGCAAGTGCAGCACATGGTATTACTTTTAAAGGTGGAAGTCCTTCTTGGATAAGGTTTGGACCAAAGACAAGTCCAACTATGGAACTGACTTCTACTGGAGCTACTACAAATTATTTACAAATAGGTGGAAAAACATTTGGTGATACAACAGCAGGTATTATACTTGGTGAAAACTCAGGTGTTGAACAATTTGAAGTTTATAAAGATGAAGATGAGTATTTTAAATTTACAACGGGGGCAGGTGGATTAGATGTAAGAACTCTTAAATTGAGATTAAAAACGACTGGATTAACAATATCTGGTTCTGATGGTACAGCTGGAAATAATAAAATTATGTTGGGTTCTGCAACTACTGTAGATGCAGGTGCAGGATTTTTTGTAGATGGTGATGGTAATTTTAGAATAGGAACTGCAACGACTGGCAATTCATATATGAAGTTTGCTTCTTCTAATTTGGCAATAAGAACTGATGATTTAGTAATTGATACGAGTAAGATAGACATTACAACCGAACATGGTGGAATGATTGCACTTGGAGCAAGTTCAGCATCATTAGCAGATTTAAGTGGAACTGGTATATTCCTAAGTGGTAGTGGAGAGTTTAATTTAGAATATGATGGTAGTAATTATATTAGACAGGATGGTGGTACTTTTGATATAAGATCACAGACCTTTGATTTATTAACTTCTACCCAACATATTTCATCATCAAATGGTGGTATAATAGCAATGGGTAAGACCATTCCAGTAGATTTAGATGATACTGGAATCTTTTTAAGTGGAAGTGGTGAGTTTAACTTACAAAAAGACAGTAGTAATTATTTGAGATATACTGCAGCAGCTGGTATGGATATAAAAACTTCCTATTTTACATTGACTGGTACAAGTGGTACAATGGCACTTGGAACTTTAGCTAGTGCAACTGATACTGCAGATACATCTACAGGAGTTTACATAGATAGTAGTGGAAACTTCTTAGCAAAATCAGGAGGGGCAAATGCTGGATTCATCAAGGCCGCTGGTGGAGATGTTGTTATAAGAGCACAAGACTTTCAGTTAACAGGAACAAGTGGAACTTTATCACTTGGAACTTTATCATCCGCAACTGATACTGCAGATACATCTACGGGAGTCTATATAGATAGTAGTGGAAACTTCTTAGCAAAATCAGGTGGAGCGAATGCTGGATATATTAAGGCAGCGGGCGGAGATATTGTTCTAAGAGCACAAGACTTTCAGTTAACGGGAACAAGTGGAACTATATCACTTGGAACTTTGGCAGATGTTAATGACATTGCCGATACTTCAACAGGATTTTATGTAGATTCAAGTGGTAATGTATTAGTTAAAGCAGGTGCAGCAAACTCTGGATATATTAGAGCAACTAATACTGATGTTACAATAAAAACAGGAGAATTTGTTTTAGGAGATGCAACCAATTACATAAGTGGTAGTGGTGGAGCCATTGATGTAGCAGCAGATACATTTGATTTAAAAACAGCTAATTTAAGAGTTTCATCATCTTATGGTGGAACTATAGCAATGGGAGCAACCATTCCAACATCAATAAGTGGTTCGGGAGTATTCTTATCTGGATCTGGTGATTTCTTAGCTGGTAATCATACTGGTAATAGGATTCAGTTTAATAAAGATGCGAATGCTATTGTAATGAAATCTACTGTATTTAGTTTAGATGCAACAACAGTAGTTATTGATTCTGCGGCAAATGATGGTAAAATTCAATTAGGACCAAGTGGTGGTCCTGGTAGTGCAACAGGAACAAGTAATGCCGGTGCATATCTTGATGGACAAGGTAAATTTAATTTTGTTGGTGATTCAGACAATTATATAAGATTTAATGCAACAGGATTAGAAATACAAACTCCTAATTTGACTGCTTCTGCCGCAGGTGCAGTTACTATGGCTGGAACGGTTACAGCAACAGCTGGTGCAATTGGTGGATGGTATATTACCAGCAATCAAATATCAACTGTTGCACCTGGAGGTGTTGCTTCATCAGCTGATTTCACCATTAATACTTCTCCTTATATTGCAATGGGAAGTACAGCTCCACAAACATTTGGTGCCGGCGGTATTCAAATAGGGACATATGGTACTAACTATGGTAAGTTTTTAGTAGCTAATATTAATGACAGTGCAGGACATTTAAAATTTGATGCAGCAGATGGACAGTTACATATAAGTTCTTCAGCGGTTTTACTGGGGTCATCGGGAAGTGCACCACATACAGGAGCATTTGTGAGTATGTCAGCTGAGGGTCAGATGGAAATAAGTTCATCTGGATTCCATTTTAAACCTGGAGGAGATGGAGTATTAGCTGGTGGTAATATTACATTTGAAAAGGGTGGGGATATTACAAGTAATGATTATGTAATTGAACGTTCAAGATTATTTGGAGCTGGATCCGATTCACCAACGATTGGAGGGACACAGGATACATTAACAACTGGAACAAACCAAGCGGATAAATATTCTACGGAAGATGGCGAACTCATGATTGAATCACATGCCACTACTGCAAATCTATGGACACTAAAACGAGATATTTATATGCAAGATTTAACCATTAATAGTAGTGTATATCTTGAAACAAACGGATATAGAATATTTGTAAGAGGAACTTTAACTAATAATGGATGGATACGGAATGATGGTGTAGATGGAACTGATGGAGGTTTAACATCAACTTATTCCGCAGGTGGTGGTGGAGCAGGCGGAGCAGGTGGTACATTGGCCAGTGGAACAGCTGGAAGCGCAGGCGGTCGTGGTGGATACGAACTTGGTGGAGAAAATGGTGGTGGAGGCGGCGGAGCTGGTGGTTCTGGAGGTACTATATTAATTTCCGCAAGATATTTGGCTGGTAGCGGTGGTGTCCGTGCTGCAGGCGGAGATGGTGGTGATGGTGGAGATGGAGGACCATAATAATTAAAATGGAGAATATAAATGATTTATTATTTTAAAAATAAAAGAAAATATAACAACCGTGCCGTAGTATGGGAATCAACACGAAGATTTTCTTTAGCATTAGGTGGTGCACAAGGTGGAGCTGGTGGTACAGGTGCTACAACTGCCGCAACAACTCGTATTAGTGTTGTTGATCCACACCTTGTTTTAATGTGGAGAGATGTTATGCATACTACAGACCAAGCTTTTAGACTTAATGTAAGTGCGGGAGCTGGTGGTGGTGGAGGCGGTGGAGAAGCTGCAGTTGGAGCAGCGACTGGTTCAGCAGGATTCGATGGGGGAGCTGGTACAGCTGTTTCAAATTGTGTACTCACAGGCGATAGCTATGGTGGTGGTGCAGGTGGCGCAGGTGCATCTACAGGCAACGATAACGGCGGAGGAGGCGGTGGTGGAGCTGGAGGTAATGGTGGGGTAATCTGTATCATTAGTACAACTTCAACTACTCCTTGGTCACACATTATTACTGGTGGTGCCAGAGGAGCTGGTGGAGCAGCAGGTGGTTCAGGAGCAGATGCTGGTTCACAGGCACCCCAAGCTGCTGGCCGCACCGGCAAATCTATTTTTATTCCAGTTTAATTAAAATATATATGTATATATACTAAAGGTAATAAATGGCAAACTATATAACAACAGATACAACAGACCCTAATCAAACTAATATTAGGATGACAACTAATCTTATGATTGGGGCAGATGCAGATCCTGCTCAAGAGTTACACGTTACAGGTGATGGGCTGTTTACAGGTAATATTACTGCATATTATTCTTCAGATATAAGTTTGAAAAATAATATCAGACCGATAGAAAGTGCCATTTTTAAAGTTAAACAAATTAGGGGTGTTACATTTGATTGGAACGAAAAGTCAAATAAATTACAACAAGAAAAAGGTCATGATGTAGGTTTAATAGCACAAGAGGTTGAAAAGGTTTTACCAGAAGTTATTCAGATTCGTAAAGATGGAATTAAAGCAATATCTTATGAAAAAGTAGTTCCATTATTGGTAGAGGCAATTAAAGAACAACAAGTTACAATAGAAAATTTAACAAAACGAATAGAGTTATTAGAAAATGGCACTTCAAGACGGATTTAAAGTATTAGACACATATGTCTGGGATGGTGGAACTGGATGGGGATCAAGTCAAACTGGTAATTTACACATGAGATCACCAGGTTCACATTCCATTGGTGTTGGAGAAGGATTTGAAGGTACTTGGAGTTCAAATGGAAGTGGAGTAATTACTGGTACAACGATATCAGCAGCAGGTAAAAATTATTCAAGTGGTTCTTGGAACATAGCAGCTGATGCACCTGCGGCTCCTGGAGAATTTTGTAGTATTGGAATAAACGGAACTGGTCATGGTGCAGTAATATTAGGAACTATAGGACAAGATACATCCATGTCTTTTTCTGATATAAATAGAGAACGTGGAATTGCTATAGATACGGCAAATTCTGATATTCACGATTTATATCAAGACTTCTCATCAATTGCAGGTTCAGGTAATACGGATGTAGATGGTAAACCAAATTTTGATTGGTTTCAAGGAGGCCCTCGTTCTGCATCAGGAGCCGGTAGTGGGGGCGGATTTTATCAAAATCATCCAATACGATTAGATGAATTTTATGGTAGTAATTATTCTCAATATGGAGGATTAGGGTGTGTTGGATTAGGAACACCAATAACAATGGCAGATGGAACTATTAAGAATATAGAAGATGTAAATGTGGGAGATTGGGTAAGAGCAGCAAGTGTTCCTGGTATGCCATTAGATTTTGATGAAGAAGATACTTGGTCTGAGTGGACTGGAACACCACACGGAAACCCACCAAGTTCAGTATGGGCAACTGCATATTATGATATACAAGAAACTAATAGAATTACACCTGCAAGTGCTTCAGTGCAGGATATTTACTTTGATTATTATGAGAATTACTATTTAATTAATGAGACATTAAAGGTTACATACGAACATCCGTTCTTTGTTCTGAGAGATGGTAGATATCAATTTAAAACAACAGTTAGTTTAATTCCTGGTGATAAATTGTTTAAATCAAATAATGAATTTGAAACAATAGGATCAATTGAATTTATAAATGAAACTTTAGAAACGGTAAATTTGAATGTAGAAAATTTAGATGTTTATTTTGGAGGCGGTTATTTAATGCACAACGTACATGGTAAGAGTTAATGAGTTATGATGTTTATTATGCTACGGGAGGTGGTTCTTTAGTTTATGGTGGAAGTGATGTTTGGGTTAATAATTGGTTACGAGAAGTAGCCCCTAAACTTATTTATCCATCTAAGTTATTAATTCATCGCCGTAGACCAGATAATGTAGAAATAGATTTTGAAAGTCCAATAGAAGTTGTATGGCAAGGTGATCATCCAAAAGATTTTGAAAAAATAGCAAAGAATGCTCGAAAAATTCATATTTTACATGGATATTATACACCACATAAGATAATAGAAGATAATAAAGATAAAATAGAATCGGTATGTATTCATGTATCAGTTCAATTAAGTTTAAATGCTGGTTTTCATTTGGGATTACCTAAGTTAATGCACTTTTCAGCTAATAGAGCATGGGAACGAAGAATTGCTCAGATAGCCAAGAAGGTAATTTGGATAGGATTGGATAAGATTCCCCTACACGACCAAGTAGATATAATTGATATACCAAATTACTATGAGTTTTCACAAAATAAAATGGTATGTATGAGTAATAGAGTGGGATATGCGGCACGCATGGAAACCCGTAAATCACCACATTTCTTAGAAGGTATTGATTCATATGCATTCACCGATTTAGAAGATTGGAAGTGGTGGAAAAATAGAGCTGGGTTTAAATTCGATAAAACAAGATTATATCAATTTCAATACAAAAATTTACATAGATTCTTTAATAGAGAGGATTGGGGGATAAGTCATAGCTGTCATCTACATGAACCATTTGGTTATTCTATATTTCAAGCATTAGATTATGGAAAACTACCTATATTACAAAAAGATTGGCTGAGAGACTATGATTATCCATTCAGGGCTTTTGACAAGAAAGAATTTGATGAACAAATAAAGAACATTTCAGAATTATCATGGAAGGAAAGACAAGATTATTTAGAGGGTCTGAGAGATTATTGTAGACAGTATGATAACAAAGATGAGTGGGTACAGAAATATTTGGAAATTTATAATGGTATGTATTTTGAAAATATAGGAACTGAAAAAGTAACTATTGGACTGACTTCGTTTACGTATGGGAGAGTGCACTTTAAATTCTTTACCTAAAACATATCCAAGTGTATTTTTAAATAAACTTGATGATGGAAGTTATGATATGGAAGATCAAAATTCACATTATTCAAAAGGAAGGGAGAAGCAACAATTTCAATCTTTAGGTAAAGGGATGAAATATGATAGAAATTATGTTACTAATGATAGAAAGGTAGTGATATTAATAAGAGATGTAATTGATAAATGGAAAAGTGGTTATTATCAAAATTTGAAAGTTGAATTAGAACAAATGCATCCAAAAATTGATAATAACCTGGGTAAGTTTTTATCTTTTTTTCAACCATTTTCCCAGAATTTATTTAATACATTTGTTGATGTAGATACTGATATGTTAGATATAATAGCTGAGATGCATGATGTTAAGAGTGGAAAAAGGAGATTAGCTTGGATGATAAGTCATCATGCAAACTTTCGGCTATGGAACAATAATGATGATATCTCATTGACGAAAATGAGTGAGTATGAAAATATATATTTTTTAGAACTAAAAGATTTAAGTAATCCTAAGTTTTTAGAATGGTTAAGAAAACAGGATAAAGAATGGGAAGGTGTAAAGTCTATTAATAAGGTTAGTTCATCTGGGGAACTTGGTGGATGGCATACAAAGTTACATCAACATGAAGATGGAATAGTTTCTGGAGAGGATATATGGGGATGTTTTACTCCACCTGGATTTTGGTCATCAATGGATTTATTTTGGAAAGAATATAAAGAGGGTAAAATTTTAAAGGGTAAAGTTTTAGTATGTCCATTTTATGAATTAGAAGGTAATAAATTAATATCTCTTACAACTGAAACAGGTGAGGATATATTTGAGAAGGTTAAAAAAGAACAGGATACAGTAGATTCTATAAGAGAGAGTCATGAGAGGTATATAAGTAAAGAATTTTAGAAGAATTTATAATGTTTGATATTTATAAGTGGTAAGACGTAGCAACGATACGCGTATATAACGATAAATCGTTTTTGTTCCGCGTATTTTTAACTAATTATTAGGAGAATAATAATGGCAACATTAGATCTAAAAAGACCTTCAGGAAGTTGGGGTGAAATGCCACAAGCAATTTGGAATGAAATAAGTGGGTCTATAAACGAAGATTGGAGTGAGGGTGAAATCCCTAACCATACAAGATTTTTCACATATGGTAAAGCCGGAGAAACTGGTATACTACAGTTGAGTCAATCAGTACTTGATTCATGGCATTTTAATTTGGGAGCGATAGGACTAAATGCAACATCGGTAGAAGAATTAGAGTATGGATGGTGTGAACCAGAATCACCATACAATGCAAATTCAGAAAGTGGATGTTTCCCAACACTTCCAGACGGCGTTACAAGTCATAATTAATAACAAATATTAAAACTAAAGGGGATATTTCTTGGCAACACCACCCTCAGGAACTAGACTATCATTAGGAAAACTCGGTAGGGCAACCGCTGTAGATAATGCAAATTATACTTCTAAAACGAGTTTGAATAGTTGTGCCAGAGATAGCTCAACTGGTAAGGCAAGTCTTGGTGATTTTTATATAAGCGCGGTTGTTAATGATTTAGATGGTTATCCTTATGTAGATGAACAAACTAATGAAACATATGAAATTACCTTTACTAATGCAAATTCATTATTTGCATCCCGTATAGCAGCAAGAGCTGATAATTTTACTTGGACTACAAGTAATGCATCACTATTTAATATGTCTGGTACTCAGGATGTTACTACTCAATTTAATGCAGGTGCAATATCAGATTCAACCACACCAGGCACGTTGGAAAGTACTTTAGTTACTGATGGTGCATTTACTAATTGGACAGGTGCAAATTTAGATAGTTGGACAGAAAGTGGAACAATATCAGAAAATGAAAGTGGAGCAACTGGTAGTGCAGTACAGTTTGAAAGTGATGGTGCATATATAGAACAATCATTTACAGTTAAAGGAAACTCTACCTATCAAATTTATACTTCTGGAAAGTCAGCAAATGCAGGAAATTCAAATTTTGATATTACTATTAGTGGTAGTCAGGATCAAAATACTTATGTAAATACTGGAACGGGAACAGATTGGACACAATTTAGAGAAGATTTTTATACGAGTGGTTCTGCGGGAGTGACACAAACTTTAAAAATAAAAATTGAAGCTAATATTGTAGGTGGAATAAATCCATCATTAGATACGGTAAGGTTTCAGAGATGGGAAGGGGCACATTTTGGTGATACAAGTGTAACAATATCAGGAAAATATCATGATGATGGACAGAGTGATGGGTTTAATGACCACGCAACAAGATATAACGCTTCAATAACTAAAGTAGTTGAAATACAAGATACCTATGGTGGTCTTGCAATTGCTTGTTTCTTACCAGGAACTTTAATATTAATGGCAGATGATACCGCAAAACCAATAGAGGAAATAGATGTAGGTGATGAAGTAATGTCATTAGATTTACCTGGACTTCCAGATGAAGATTTAGGATACCTTGAATGGAAAGCATTTACAATGAGACCAATGGATGCTTCAGATTTAGAGTTGTTGATAGAACAAAATAAAAAAACTGCATTTGTTGAAAATTTGTTTTACGATTATATGAATGGATATTATAGTATAAATAATGGTTATTTAAAAGTTACTGCAGAACATGATCTTTTTGCATATTCAAAAGGTAACTGGGGATGGCGTACACCAAAGGAACTGTCAGTAGGTATGTTATTACTTAATTTTTTAGGTGAAATGGCCAAGGTAGAGTCGATAGAATGGGTTCCAGGAGAAGTTGAAGTTATCAATATTGATGTAGAACCATTAGATGTTTATTTTGCAGGTGGAGTATTAGTTCATAATAAAGGAGCATCATCGGATCCAGGATCATAATAAAATATGATTTGAAAGTTTTTTTAACTATTTATTTAAGGAAGATTATAGGTTTTATATGTCAATACTAAATCGTGGTTGGATTTACGATTCAATAACAAGAAATCAAGATTCAGGCTCAGTATCATATAGATGGACTCATGGTGCCAACGACACTTATATGGGAAGTGGAATTATGTATTTTTCCATCCCATATTTTTTAAAGGCACGAGTATGTGTTTGTCTTGGTAGTGGTGGTGGATATGTGCCACGATTGATGGTTGATTGTGTTTATGAATTAAATGAAACTAATATGTATTCTAACGGAAAGTTTGGTGAAGTTTATGTAGTAGATGCAACCAATAGTGTAAATGGTGAGGTAGATTGGTCAGATAATGACAGTTATTTAAGGAATAATTTTAAATTAAAATTTCTTAATATGACGACTGAAGATGCATTTTATAATTTTTTTGTAAAACGAGATATTAAAATAGATTATTTACATATAGATGCAGACCACACCTACGAGGGTTGTAAACTTGACTTTGATTTATACTCTACGATAATGAACGAAAATGGAATTATATCAATACATGATACCGATGAAAAATACATGGAAACTTTTGCTACTTATGAAGATGAGAAATCAGATTTATGTACGGGTCCAAGTCAGGTTGTAAAAGAAATTAGTGATGAATGGGAAGTGTTTAATTTGTTTGATTATAAAGAAAAAAATGAAGTTTTACCTTCTTCTGGACTAACTTTATTACGGAGAAAGAATGAAGTATAAAACAACAAAATTTACTATAGAAGAAAAACAAGATATTCTTGAACAATATGGTGAATGGATTAAACCTGAAAATATGGTTTGGGTGGAAAAGGAGTATAAAGAGAAGGTAAAACAGTTTTCGTATCATCTTACAAAAGGTTATAAATATATAGAAGATTATTTGAACAAAAATTACCCATTTGCAAAAAATTCTGCAGAAAAAGTATGGATTTTAGAAAGGTTAAAAGATTTCCAAAAACATACTTCAGTATATATAGAAGATAGAATAGGTGAATATCCAATAAAAGATTTTGATGATGAATTTAAACAACGAATAATGTTGAAAGATATTGAATCGGGATCTGAAGATGGTAAGGGTTTTAGCAGTAAATTTATTGAAGATAGAGTATGTGAAATGTCTTTTGATACTTTACAATATGAAATATATATTCGGCAAAAGTTATCTGATTG
>Ga0310345_10005520_pt1 | contig 11193 bp, 7 predicted proteins | sample HC15DNA20500_MG_FD_204667 | JGI IMG/M metagenome (GOLD analysis project Ga0310345, IMG submission 204667) | Marine microbial communities from station ALOHA, North Pacific Subtropical Gyre - HC15-DNA-20-500_MG | ecosystem: Environmental > Aquatic > Marine > Oceanic | place: Pacific Ocean: North...
GACCAACGCAGACAATGCCCGCGATGACGGAGACAACGCCATAGACCATCGGCAGCGCCGGCAGACTGATCACCGACAAACCGAAAACGATGCCGGAAGCGGCAAGCCCTGACAGCACAAATCCCCTTGCATCCAACCGGCCCATCTCTTCGCCGGCAATGACAGGCAGAAACACGTATGACGCTACAAGGCCGAGTATCCCGATCGGGATGTTGATGAGGAATATCCAGTGCCACGACACATAGGTCGTGAGAAACCCGCCGATCGGCGGCCCGACCAACGGACCAACCAGTGCGGGAACAGCCAGCCAGGCCATCGCCTCGACCAGTCTGTCGCGTCCCGTAGCGCGAACGAGAACAAGGCGGGCAATCGGCGTCATCATGGAGCCGCCCATGCCCTGAATGAAACGCGCGACGACGAAGGCAGAAATGGAATCGGCAACCGCGCAGGCGAGTGATCCTGCCATGAACACGCCGATAGCGATCATGAACACGCGCCGCGCCCCGAACCGGTCGGCCATCCAACCGCTGGCGGGAATGAAAATGGCCAGTGCCACGAGATAGGTGGTCAGCGCCAGCTTGAGCGCGATGGGGCTTGTATCGAGGTCTTGCGCGATCACCGGAAGCGAAGTCGCGATCACGGTGGAGTCCATTTGCTCCATGAACAATGCAACAGCGAGTATGAGCGGGACGACCCGGTTCATGCGGAACCTTCAAAAACATCCTGGGTGGCGGGAACGGGCGCAGTTCCCGAAGAAGACGAGGCTTGCAGGACAAGATAGGCCAGCTTGCCGGTTCAGGCCAGTTCTCCTGGTGCCCGGCCCACTTCTCATCCAGTTTTCGATCGTGGTCGGTTGATTGGCGACAGGCAGGGCCTTGGACGAGATCAACGTGCTGATATGCTCGTTTTCATGAAAAACCTACTTCACAAGACCGCGCTTTCGGCAGAACGGCTCTGGGAGTCGGCGAGGTCGGAGCGCCAGCCCTCCACGCCCTATATCGACCCGTTCATAGGTTACGCCACCCCGGCCGGCGTCCATATGCGCGGCAGGGTGCTGAACGGGAAGCCGGTTGCCGATTTGCCCGCCGACAGCTCGATATGGAGCAATCTGCTCAACATGATGGCGCGTTTCGTCACGCACGAACTGCCGAACATGGAAGTCGACGTAAGCGGCACGGTCACGCTTAGCGACGAGGAAGGTTATTTTTCTCTGGATCTGCCCTCACCGCCCGCCGGAACTGCCGAGATCGAGGCGCGGCTTCCCGGTCACGACGCCCGAGTCATGCTGCCGTTGGTCACTCCGCACGCAGCCGCCCGTTTTGGCGTCATTTCCGATATTGACGATACGTTGATCCGCACGGAGGCATGGTCGCTGCCGCGCAACATCTGGAATACACTCACCGGTAATGCCGCCAGTCGCCAGGTTTTCCCGGATGCGGTCGCCTTCCTGGAAGAACTGCACGGCGGCGTGAACCCGGTGTTCTATGTCAGCTCATCGCCGTGGAACCTGCACGGACTGCTGCTGGAGATATTCCGGCGCAACGGCCTGATACCCGGCCCGTTATTCCTGCGCGATCTCGGCATTTCAGAAGACAAGTTCATCAAGGGCACGCATGGCGCACATAAGGGTGCGATGATTGACAAGGTGCTGGAGGCAAATCCGAAGCTGGATTTCGTACTTCTGGGCGACACCGGGCAGCACGACCCACAGGTCTATCATTCTGCAATCGAACGCCATCCATCGCGGTTCACAAGCGCGTGGTTTCGCGCCGCTGGCCGTTCACTCGACGCCGAAGACAGACACTGGATCGATAAGATTCGTGCTCTGGGCGTGCAGGCGCAGGCCATGGAAGCGTTTCCGAACAACTGATCTTTTGAAACTCGCTCGGATTTTCGCGGTTCCCGCCAAGGATCATTAACGAGTTTGGACTATAACGGCGCATTGGCCGGAACGTCCCGGTGTGTGTTTGGCGAACCGTCAGATGCGTCTTTCTGAAAAACTGAAATCCCTCGTCACCGGGTTCGTTGGTGACAAAGCCGGCAATTTTGCGGTCATGATGTCCGTGCTTGCCCTGCCCATCTTTGGTTCGATTGCACTGGCTGTCGACTACTCCAATTTAATGCGTCAGCGCGGCGCAATTCAAAGCAGTCTGGATGCGGCGGCGCTCGCGGCGTCCAAGGAATACTCGACTGGCATGCCCGTTTCGGCGCTGGAAGCCTATGCATTCGACTATTTCGAGTCGAACTTGCCGCCCTACCTCAACTTGCAGAAGATAGACTTTGATTTCGCCATCAAGACGACACCGAAAACCGGTGCGGACGGGCAGACCTTCCAGGAAAAGTCGGTCGCTCTCGACGCCCGGCTTCACTACGACACCTATCTGGCGCGAGTGGTTGGCGTAAACGAGATCGCCGCCGACATCGTCTCGGAAGTGGCGATGGGGAACATTACAGTCGAGATTGCCCTGGTGATCGATAATTCCGGTTCGATGGACACCAATGGCCGCATCGGGCTTGCCAAATCCACCTCCAAGAAACTGGTCAACACCATCTTCAATGCTGCCGGTGTCTCCAACAAGCAGGACCCGGTCAAGTTCGCGCTCGTGCCCTTCGCCGCTTCCGTCAATGTCGGCAAGAGTTACGCCACCGCCAAGTGGATGGACACGAAGGGTTGGGCGCCAATCCACAATGAAAACCTCGACTGGACGACCTATGTGCGCCCGTCAAACAGCCAATCCTTCGAGAAGCAGGACAAGGGCACCCACTTCGTCTATCGCGAGAAAATCGCCAACACCTGGAAATGGAAAACCCGCTTCGACGTTTTCGACATGCTGGGCGTCGACTGGAAGGGATGTGTGGAGATGCGGCCCTGGCCGCACAATGCCCGCGACACGCATCAGATGATCGATACTTCCGATTTCAATGCCGCCAAGAACGGTTATGCCGGTGGCGATGGCCTGGACGCGATTTTCGTGCCGCTGTTTGCCCCCGCCGAACCATCATCGACCTATGCCAGGGTCAAGAACGGCAAGACCTCGCATAGTTCAGACAGCTACAACTACACCAATGACTACCTCTATGACTGGATGCGGCCAAAGTCCTCCAATCCGTCTCAGCTCGAGCAGATCTACTACAACACCAGCTTCCCCTCGCCCTACAATAATGGCGTGAGCGGCAGCGGCTCGAAACAGAATCTGCGGCAGGATTGGGTCTGGCGCTATCAGGCCGCTGCACTCGATCCGGATAACATCACCACCTCGATCGGAGCCAATGCCACCTACGGCCCGAACTACCATTGCACCACTGCCGCAGTGAAGCCGTTGACCACGTCGAAGAGCGAGATCGAAACCGCCATCAACTCCATGGTGGCCGATGGCAACACCAACATACAGGAAGGGGTTGGTTGGGGCTGGCGTCTCGTCTCATCGCGCGAGCCCTTCACAGAGGGCCGTGTCGAGAATGACGGAGAAAACCGCAAATATCTGATCGTGCTCACAGACGGCAACAACACTTACGGCACGTCCAGCACGCCCAACGACACGATCTGGGGCGCGTGGGGATATGGCAAACATGGCCGCATGGACGCCGGACTAACCGCAGCCGACCGCCCCGAACTCTACAAGAATGTGAGCCTGAACACCGAGGAAAAAAAGATGAACGCCCACACGCTGCAGACCTGCGAGAACGCGCGCGTGGACGGGATCACCATCTTTGCCATTGCCTTCGATGTCGCCAACGGGTCGTCGGTCAAGCAGTTACTGGATGCATGTGCAGGGCCAGGCATTGTAGATGGAAAGCCATTGGCGGCGAACGGCCAATTCTATTTTGACGTGAATGGCAAGGGACTGGAAGATGCGATGGCCGACATCGCGGCGCAGATTTCGGATATGCGGATCTCCAGATAGGTGGCTCTACCTGCCGAGCTGTTCGGGCAACCAGGTTCCAAGCGCGGGAATGAGTAGCACAAGGATCAAGACCGCAAGTTTTGTCAGCACAAAAGGGGTCACCGCCGCATAGATGTGGCGCATGCGGATCCAGTCGGGCGCCACGCCCTGCATGACGAACAGTAGCAGTCCGAAGGGCGGGGTGAGCAGCGCGATCTCCATGGTCAGCAGGTAGATGACGCCGAGGATGAGATCGTCGATGCCGACCGCCTTGGCAAGCGGCACGAAGACAGGAATGGTGACCATCAGCATGCTCACCTGATCGACGAAGCAGCCCAGAAACAGCAGGATCACGATCATCCCGATCAGGATCTGCAGCGGCGAAAGTTCATAGGCGCCGATCAGGCTGATCAGCCCGCTCGTCGCGCCGCTAAAGGCGAGAATCTGGCTGAAGGTCTGGCTGGCCGCGATGATGAACAGGATCATCACCGACAGCTTGACGGTTTCCATCAGTGCCGTTGCGAGATTGGGCAGGCTCAGCTTGCGATAGGCCGCAGCCGCGATAACCGCCGCAACGCTGCCAAGGGCTGCGGATTCGGTCGGCGTCGCAATCCCGGCAAGCAGGCTCCCGATGACCACTATGAAGATCGCCGACAGCGGCAAGACGTGGACGAGGAAGGGGTGCCATCTTTCCCATGCGGTCATGGGCGGCAATTCGTCGGTAGGGGCCAGCTCAGGCCGCACCGTCGCCGCGATCACGATAAAGGCGACAAACAGCACCGACAGCAGTAGCGCGGGTATGATCCCGGCCACGAGCAGACCGGCGATGGAAATCCCGGCCAGACTGCCAACGAGGACGGCCAGCGCCGATGGCGGGATAAGCATGGCGATGGCGCCCGACGCCATGATCGGTCCCATGGCAAGCGTCGGGTGATAGCCGCGCTTCAGCATCGACGGCAGCAGGGTCGAGCCCAGCATCGCCGTGTTGGCGATGGTCGAACCCGACAAGGCGGCGAAAATCGTGCCGGTGAATACGGTGACGATCGATAACCGTCCGGGGATGCGCGTCACCACCCGCTCCACCGCCTCGATCGCCTGATGGGCAACCCGGGTCTGGAACAGGATTTCACCCATCAGAATGAAGAGCACGATGGGCGTGAGCTGGAAACTGGTAACCGATTGCACGGAATTGCGCGCCATTTGCACCAGCCCGTTCTCTCCGCCAAGGATGAAGAAGGCTCCGGCCAGATTGACGACAATGAAGGCAAAGGCGACCGGCAGACCGACGGCCAGCAGCGCGATCAGTCCGCCCAGCATCAGGGCGAGAATGAGCGGCCAATCCATTAATCAGAGCCCCGGCGCGGCGGATTTGCCGGCGGGCTTTGCGGCACGCAGCAGGAACCCGGCCGAAAGCAACAAGGTGCATATCACCGGCGCCACGAAGGTGAGCCATTCGGGCACCACGACGATGCCGCGAACCATCGAACCCCGCTCTAACGCAGTTGCCAGCATTATGGTGCAGTACCAGAAGAAGATTGCGGACGCCCCGGCTCCGATGAAGTTGACCGCCATGTCGAGGCGTCGTCTCGCGCCGGTTGGCAGCGCGGCCACCATGATGTCGACGGAAACATGGGCGTTTTTCGCCAGCACCCAGGGGGCGGCAAGGAAGGTCGCTGCCGCCAGCCCGTGCTCTATGATGTCTGTAAGTCCGAAGACGGCGCTGGTGCAGCAGGCCCGCAGCGTCACATCGACCGGTATCGAGAGTGCGGTCGCCAACACAATCGCGCCCGCCAGGATGGCGAGCGCGTTGACGATATGACGATAGAGAGCCTCGATCCGGCTCAATGCCAACTCCGCCGGTTTATTCGAAGCAGGGGCGCAGCTTTTCGGCCGATTCCCCGTCCACTTCGGTAACCGCCTTCCAGCCTTCCTCGTATGCGGCCGTCAGCCACTTTTCGCGGTTTTCGCCGGTAAACTCGATCACCTCGATGCCGGCATCGGCCTGTTTTTGTTTTTCAGCATCATTGACCGCGTTTGCCTCGGCGTTCTTGGCTTCCAGCCAGTTGGCTGCCTCATCAAGAAAGGCGCGCTGCTCGTCGGTCAGGCCGTTCCACTTGTCCAGGTTGACGATGACATTGACGTCCACATTGTAGAAGCCCGGATCGACACGGTACTTGGTGCGCTCGTGCCAGCCGAGATCGAGAATGCCCTGCGTCGGCCAGCCATAACCGTCAATGGCGCCACGCTCCAGCGAGGTGTAGACCTCGCCCGGCGCGGTGCGAACCAGATTGGCGCCCAGCGCGCCGAACATCGCCTGGTAGACCGGCGTGGTGCGGATGGTCAGCCCCGAAAGGTCAGGCCCTTCGATCGGCTTGGTCAGATAGAGATGGAAGGGGATCTGGTCGCCGGTGCGCGCCAGGTATTTCACGTTCATCTTCGACTGGTGCAGTTCGTCCACGATCGCGTAGCAGCCGTTCTCGCGCTGTTCCTGCGCGGTGGTGCGCGCCAGTTTCAGCGCGTCGCCGACCGGCAGAAGATTGGTGTAGAAGGCGGCGGTTACGTTGGCCATGTCGATAACGCCCGTCGACACCGCATTGCCTACCTCGAAGGGCGGAACCGCTTCCGGTCCGCCGATCAGGTTGATCTGCACCACACCCTTGCCTGTCTCGTTGACATGGGCAACGAACTCCTCGAACGGCTTGGCGAACGCGGTTCCCAGACCGAACGCGCTCGAAGCGCGCAAGGTCACCTCCTGCGCATGCGCGGAGCCGGATACCGCCACCGCCGCAACGGCGCACAGCGCCAGTAATTTCTTCATGCCTACCTCCCTGAATCTCGGCCACCACGGCCGGATTTATATTCATTTGCATATTTCTAGGGTCGCCAGGCGCGTGCCGTCAACTGGATGGCGGCAAAGATTTTCACTTCCAGGCGTTGCCTGAGGCCGGCGCTCCTCAACTGCCGGCATGAACAACAGCGCTGCCGGCTGACGTCGCGGACACCACGTTCTCGGCAACCACTGCATCCGTCTGCGTCATTTCGGCCCAGCGATACCCCGAGGTCATTTCCATGCCCTTGACCGGATCGATGCGGTCCTCGATCCACGTGCCGGAAACCTCGGCCGGGATATCGCGAATGTTTTCGTCGGCCAGTATCTGCCAGGGATTGGCCTGCTTGAGCAGCCGGGAAGCACGGTTGACGGTGGTGCCGAAAACGTCGCCATCCCTGATGATGACGCGGCCGGCCGCCACTCCGAAATGCACGGGCAAGAGTTCCCATGACCGCACGCGGTCACGGATCTCGATGAGGCTGGGCAGAGCGTCAAACGGATTTTCAAACAGCAGCAGAACGCCGTCGCCGAGTGATTTCACAATGCGGCCGGAATTGTGCCAGACCACCTCATGCACCGTTTCGTCGAGCCGCGAGGCGAGTTCCACGCCCGCCGTGTCCCCGTTGCGGCGGGCATAGTCGGTGAAATCGGTAAGATCGACGAAGGCGACCGCGCGCAAATGCTCCTGCGCGATCTGGCCGGAAGCAAAAACGCTTTGGAACCGGGTGGCGATATTCTCGAAGACGATGTTCTCCATCACCCGGAACAGCAATGCCTGGGTGGCGTCCATGCCGATCTGCTGCAGCGTGCGCCGGCGAATGGCCACCGCCTCGAAGAATGGCCCGATCGGCAAATTGCGCGCCAGCAGCGGCTCCTCCACCTCGATCTGGAACAGGTCGCGCTGCGCCTCCACAATGCGCCGCAGCGACTGGCTCAGCACCCTCAGATACCGAGTCATCGATTTGCGCGAGACACCCGCGGTGTGCGCCGCCGCGACGTTGCCGAGGAACCGCGCCTCGTCCTCGCGGGCGAGTTTGTCCGGGTCAAAACGCGGCAGCCGCGCGGCAACGAACGCCTCCGAGGCCAGATCGGCGTCAACGCCAAGCCGGCTGATGAGCTGGCCGTAGGTCTCACCGGTCATCAGTACCGGGAATGCCATCATGTTGCGGGCGAAGGCGAAGGAGAGTTCGCCGCGCTTTGCAGCTTGCGACAGCGCGGAAATCGGCACGCCTGCCTGTTCGAGGCTCTCGATGAGCCGCACGGCCATGGCGTCGGCATCGCTTAGCTCGGCGCGGTCGAGCAGACCCGCATCGACATACTCTTCTATGCGCTCACGCGGACAACCCGTTGCCTGCGACAGCGAGATAACAGCAGCATAAAATCGACTCATGGCCGTCAATCCGGTGAGGAGATCAGCGCCTATACATCAATTTTGTGACAGGGAATAGCAGTTTGCTGGGGCTGCGAAAACCGCTCGCGCCGGGCTGGGCGCGGACGGCGATTGTCCTTGCGCTACGCCAGCGGCTCGAAGACGTAGCCGTCGCCATCCTTGGCGATCTTGCCGGCATTGGGGAAGCCGAAATGATAGCCGGCAACCGTGGCGCCGTCGGCAACCACCCGGTCGAACATGGCGCGACGGTTCTGCTCGGCCAGATCGGGGTCGGCGTCGAACACCGCATGCCAGCCCGGGTTGGCGACGAAAAGCGCCGGCACGTTGGAAATGTCGCCCAGCACGAACAACTCGTCCGAACCGGAACTGACATGATAGGCAGTGTGGCCCGGCGTGTGGCCGAACACCGAAACGCTGCGAATGCCCGGCGCGACTTCGCTGTCAGCAGCCGCCTGGGTCACATTATCCCATGTGCCCAATGTCGCCTGGATGCGCTGCACCAGCCCCCTGTTGCCCTCCGGCACCTTGCCCAGCGTCGCGGGATCGTTCCAGAAGGCGTGTTCGGCCTCCGGCACGACGATCTGCGCGTCGGGGAATGTCTGCTCGTTGGTGTCCTTGGCCATCAGCCCGAATATGTGATCGGGGTGATAGTGTGACAGCAGCACGGTGGTCACGGCAGCAGGGTCGAGGCCCGCCGCACTCATATTGTCGCGCATGGAGCCGGCCTTGGGGCTTAGCTGTCCGCCGGTGCCCGCATCGATCAGCACCAGCCCGTCGGAAGTCGAGATAACGGTCTGGGCAAACTCGATGGGCACGAAATCCGGGCTCTTGCCGCCCGCTTCGAGCGCCGCCTTGGTCTCCTCGACGGTGGCATTGCGGATGAAGCCGTCATCATGCGCCTTCTCCCAGATGCCGTCATAGATTGCGGTGACGTCGATATCGCCGATCTTGTATTTGTAGAACCCGGCTTCGCGCACTTCCTGTGCGATGGCGCTGGGCAGGAAAGTCAGATTGCCTGTGAGGCCCAGAGCGGCAGCACCGCCGGCCAGATGGATTACGTCTCTGCGAGATGCCATCTCGTCTTCCTCCTGTTGGTGGGGATTACGGCAGGGAAACTAGGGCGCAGAGTTGCGATTGACAGTTGAATTGTGCGTTGCCGGGGTGGCTCCCGGTGCTTGTCAGATACTGCTTCGGCGATAACCCGCCCTTATGGCGAAGGAGCAATTGCCGCGGCCGATGCAGTAACATTTTTAGTTCGCAGAAGCTAACTGCATTCGCCGTTCTGGAGCTTGCAATTTGTCTTCTCCGGCCGTTCGCCCATACCGTGGTATGCAGCCGCCGCCAAGTGACCGTTCCGAACTTTGCTAAAAGAGGAAGATATACTATAGCGATTAGGCATATACTGCAGCGAGGGAATTAAGAATGATAAGTGAGAGTAGGCGTAAAGAGGTCGCCGCGTCATTACTTAGGGAAATGGAGTCCAGCGCTGCACAGATGCGGTCACTGATTCTTTCCATGCCTCCACATGACCTCCTTGGCTACATCTATGCGCAGCCCCTTTTGCGCGCGACAGCCGCTCAGAGCGGCGAAAAATCGAGTGATGTGACCGACGAAGTTCAATTTCTCTTGGAGTACGTCCACGCGGTATTGGCGTCAGATGTTGCTCCCGCTGATATGAAGTTTGATGAGGCGCGGTGTGCGGAATTATTTGAAATTGGCCGCAAATTGATTGGGCAAGCGATGCATTTTGCGATGGCCACCTCCGCCGACACAAAGAACGGTTTTTTCGGAGCCGATACCGCCGAAATTGAATTCCGCGCCAAATCAAGTTGGGTAATTCTACGCGGCAATCGATATCAAGTTCTTGAGGGTGAATTTTATCGTTATGTACTCGCGCCACACGACGAAATCTTGAACGAAGTTTATGGACTAGGTGCTGTTGAAATCGCCACCGGCTTTCAGGATATGGCCAATGCTACACGTTCCGGGCACGCTGATGCCATGGAGGAGTTGACGAAGCATTTTGACGCATTGGAGGCCTTCGCCGCCGATCAAGGATTAACTGTAAAGGAGGCAATGGAATCGTGGAGCGGCGCAAACGCGGACCGGTTAGAGGCAGCGAGCCTAGCCGTAGATGATATGTTGCGGGGCGGGACCGCGAACGTTAGCCGTCATACAAAACTGCCACCAAAACTATTGGGGGACTTGGCATATCAACGTGGTGAAGAAACTGAGTTTTATGCTTGTGGCGATTATTCAGGCACTCCTTACCGGACGTTGCCTGCGAGGAAAAAGCCGCTGATACAACTGGGATCGGACTACTATGCCATCGATCCTTGCTTTACACGTGACGCCGGCTATCGCGCTCTATTGCATAATCTGCTCCAACGAAAGCCTGACTACAAAAAGGTCTTCGAAGAACAGCAGAAGACAATGAGCGAAGGCGCGTTCTCTGATATTCTAGCGGCTCAGCTACCAGGTGCAACGGTTTATCAGGAGGTATACTCTAAGGATCCTGTAACCAAGCAATGGTCCGAAAACGATACCTTGATCGTAATGGATGATGTGCTTTTCCTGGTCGAAGCTAAGGCAGGTGCGGCCGCTACCATCGCCTCTCCAGCGCTCGATTTTAGACGTCATGCGCTTTCAGTGCAGGACCTCGTACTCAAGGCCTATACGCAGTGTGAGCGCTTTTTCAATTATCTGAATTCTGCTGACGAAGTTCCCATCTACCACTTAATAGAGGGAAAATACCAAGAGTGCGGACGCCTCCGTGGCGCGGATTATCGCGTGAAGGTGCCGATTGGGTTAACGGTCGAGTCGTTTTCTCCGTTTTCAGCTTACTGTAAAGAATTACCCCAAGTTAAGCCCCTTCTCGGCAAGTACGCCTTTATCTCGCTTTCGATTGATGACCTGTTTGTTCTCAAACGGTTCCTTCCAACGCCCGGGTCGCTTGTACACTACTTCGAGGTGCGGCAGTCAATGGCGGGCATGCGGCGTGCTCATCTGTTTGATGAGTTCGATCACTTGGGAGCATACATCACTAACAACCGATTTGACTTGGAGATGGCCAGCCAGATGAAGGCAGA
>Ga0310345_10005522_pt1 | contig 11192 bp, 7 predicted proteins | sample HC15DNA20500_MG_FD_204667 | JGI IMG/M metagenome (GOLD analysis project Ga0310345, IMG submission 204667) | Marine microbial communities from station ALOHA, North Pacific Subtropical Gyre - HC15-DNA-20-500_MG | ecosystem: Environmental > Aquatic > Marine > Oceanic | place: Pacific Ocean: North...
TGCCTCGGACGACAGGGACGTCGGCGCCGACGCTACCGACCTCACGCGTGCCGTCGACGTCGGTGAGGACCAGGCGGAACCCGGGGGAGAGGTCGCGCAGACGGCCGGTCATCGCCCCCAGCGCCGCGTCGGCGAAGGCGACGGGCCAGTCGCGGTGCGTGTAGCCGACCAGCAGGTCCGCGTGGTGGATCTCGACCTCCCTCCACCGCATCGCCGGCACCGCCGCCGCGCCGAAGGTGATCCCTCCGGGGACCCGCTCGATGCGCTCGCCCCAGTGCTGCTCGTCCATGGCCGCGACGGCGTCGGCGAAGCGACTGGTCGAGGCCAGCAGCCGGTCGCGGACGGGGTGCACCTCGTCGGCCGAGAGCTCCTCGATGTCATGGTCGCGCGCCTCGGGGGAGACGTACATCGGCACCGACTCCCCGGCGCGCAGACCCTCCAGCGCGCCGGCCAGGCCCTCGGCGTTGAGGACCAGGTGGGCCACGAGGTGCGCGCGGCTCCAGCCGGGCAGGAGGCTCGGTGCCCGCCAGCCCTCGTGGTCCAGGGCGTCGACGGAGCGGACCAACCGTCGGGTGGCGTCGTGCAGGGCGTCGACGACGGCGTCGTCCACGGGGGCGGGGGTGTCACTCACCTCACCATCCTGCACCGGGCGTGCGGGGCATGAACCCCCTCGCCCGGGTGTTCCGAGGACTGTCGGCGCTGCGTGAGATGGTGCCCGACGGGCGTCGACCAGGCGGGCGACGTACGATGACGAACACGTGTTCGAGTGCCGGGTTGCGCTCGGGCGCCACCGACCCGGACCGCCGGGCAACGATCCCAGGAGACCTCTCTGTGGCCGACCAGCTGATCATCCGCGGCGCGCGCGAGCACAACCTCAAGGACGTCTCGATCGACCTGCCGCGCGACTCGCTCATCGTCTTCACCGGCCTCTCCGGCAGCGGCAAGTCCTCGCTGGCCTTCGACACGATCTTCGCCGAGGGCCAGCGCCGCTACGTCGAGTCGCTCTCGGCGTACGCCCGGCAGTTCCTGGGCCAGATGGACAAGCCCGACGTCGACTTCATCGAGGGTCTGTCCCCGGCGGTCTCCATCGACCAGAAGTCCACCTCGCGCAACCCGCGCTCGACGGTCGGCACCATCACCGAGGTCTACGACTACCTCCGTCTGCTCTACGCGCGGGCCGGGCGACCCCACTGCCCCACCTGCGGCGCGAAGATCGAGCGGCAGACCCCCCAGCAGATCGTCGACCGCGTGCTGACCCTGGAGGAGGGGCGCCGGTTCCAGGTGCTCGCCCCGGTCATCCGCGGCCGCAAGGGCGAGTACGTCGAGCTCTTCAGCCAGCTCCAGACCCAGGGCTTCTCCCGGGTGCGCGTGGACGGTGAGACCCACTCGCTGGACCAGCCGCCGACGCTGGACAAGAAGCTCAAGCACACCATCGAGGTCGTCGTCGACCGGCTCGCGGTCAAGGAGTCCGCCAAGCGCCGGCTCACCGACTCCGTCGAGACCGCGCTGACCCTGTCCGGCGGGCTCGTCGTGCTCGACTTCGTCGACCTCCCCGAGGACGACGAGCACCGCGAGATGCGCTTCAGCGAGAAGATGGCGTGCCCGAACGACCACACCATCGACGTCGACGAGCTCGAGCCGCGCTCGTTCTCCTTCAACTCCCCCTACGGCGCGTGCCCGGCCTGCACCGGCCTGGGCACCCGGATGGAGGTCGACCCCGAGCTGGTGGTCCCCAACCCCTCGGCCACCCTCGGCGAGGGCGCCATCCAGCCGTGGTCGCACGCCCACGTCAGCGACTACTTCCTGCGCCTGCTCGGCGCGCTGGGCGACGAGGTCGGCTTCGACCTCAACACGCCCTGGGAGGACCTCTCCGCCAAGGCGCAGCGCTCGATCCTCGACGGCCACGGCAGCAAGGTCCACGTCGTCACCCGCAACCGCTACGGGCGCGAGCGCGCCTACTACGCCGACTTCGAGGGGGTGCGGGGCTACGTCGAGCGCCGGCACCGCGAGGCCGAGTCCGACACCAGCCGTGAGCGCTTCGAGTCGTTCATGCGCGAGGTGCCCTGCCCGACGTGCAAGGGCTCGCGCCTGAAGTCGGTCTCGCAGTCGGTGACCCTGCAGTCCGGCTCGGGGGAGCAGCGCGGCATCGCCGAGGTGTGTGCCCTGCCGATCAACGAGTCCGCCGCGTTCCTCGCCGATCTCGAGATGACCGCCCGCGAGCGGCAGATCGGCGAGCGAGTGCTCAAGGAGATCCACGAGCGGCTGCAGTTCCTGCTGGACGTGGGGCTCGACTACCTATCCCTCGACCGTGCCTCCGGCTCGCTGTCCGGCGGCGAGGCACAGCGCATCCGGCTGGCCACCCAGATCGGTGCCGGCCTGGTCGGTGTCCTCTACGTCCTCGACGAGCCCTCGATCGGCCTGCACCAGCGCGACAACCACCGCCTGATCGAGACCCTCGTCCGGCTCAAGGACCTCGGCAACACCCTGATCGTCGTCGAGCACGACGAGGACACGATCAAGGTGGCCGACTGGGTCGTCGACATCGGCCCCGGTGCCGGCGAGCACGGCGGTCAGGTCGTCCACAGCGGCACCGTCGAGGACCTGCTGGCCCACCCGGACTCCCTGACCGGTCAGTACCTCTCGGGCCGTCGCGAGATCCCTGTCCCCGCCAAGCGCCGTCCGCGCACCGAGGGCCGCGAGCTCGCCGTCCTCGGGGCCCGCGAGCACAACCTGCGCGACGTCGACGTGACCTTCCCGCTCGGGCTGTTCGTGGCCGTGACCGGTGTCTCCGGCTCGGGCAAGTCGACCCTGGTCAACGACATCCTCTACACGTCGCTGGCCAAGCAGCTGTACAACGCGCGCACCCTGCCCGGGCGGCACAAGGCCATCACCGGCCTCGAGCACGTCGACAAGGTGATCCACGTCGACCAATCACCGATCGGGCGCACCCCGCGGTCCAACCCGGCGACGTACACCGGTGTCTTCGACCACGTGCGCAAGCTGTTCGCGGCCACCCCCGAGGCGAAGATGCGCGGCTACCTCCAGGGCCGCTTCTCGTTCAACGTCAAGGGTGGGCGCTGCGAGGCCTGCGCCGGCGACGGCACGATCAAGATCGAGATGAACTTCCTGCCGGACGTCTACGTCCCGTGCGAGGTCTGCCACGGCGCCCGCTACAACCGCGAGACGCTCGAGGTCCACTACAAGGGCAAGACCATCGCCGAGGTCCTCGACATGCCGATCGAGGAGGCGGTGGACTTCTTCGCCGCGGTGCCGGCGATCTCGCGGCACCTCAAGACCCTGGTCGAGGTCGGCCTGGGCTACGTCCGCCTCGGTCAGCCGGCGACCACGCTCTCCGGAGGAGAGGCGCAGCGCGTGAAGCTGTCGGCCGAGCTGCAGAAGCGCTCGACCGGCCGCACCGTCTACGTCCTCGACGAGCCGACCACGGGCCTGCACTTCGAGGACATCCGCAAGCTGCTGCTGGTGCTCGGCCGACTGGTCGACGCGGGCAACACCGTGCTGGTCATCGAGCACAACCTCGACGTCATCAAGACCGCCGACTGGCTGGTCGACATGGGTCCCGAGGGCGGCTCGCGCGGCGGCACCGTCGTCGCCGAGGGCACCCCCGAGGCGGTTGCGGCCAACCCCGACAGCCACACCGGCCGCTTCCTCGCACCGCTGCTGGAGGGCAAGGAGGCCGAGCAGCCCGACGGGCTGCTGGCCGCCTCGGCAGCGCCGGCCCAGGTCCGCGCCACCCGTCGGCAGGCGGCGCAGCGCACCGCCAACGAGCGGGCGGCCGCCAAGCGGACGGCGACGAAGAAGACCGCTGCCACGAAGAAGACCGCTGCCAAGAAGACGGCGGCCAAGAAGACGGTGAAGAAGGGCTGAGAGGAGTCGGTGTCCCGCGACGGGTCGGGTGCGCCTGGCTAGGCTCGGCGCACCGACCCTCGAGAGGACCCCGATGAGCCAGCCCACGGAGCCCCGCACCACTCGTCCGACCGACCAGCGCCCCACGCTCTCGCGCCGTCACGCCCTCGGCGGCGTCGCCGGTGTCGGGCTCGGGCTGCCGCTCCTCGCGGCCTGCGGCGGCGACGACTCCAGCGCCACCGACCCCGCCGGCGGCTTTGGTGACTCCGGCGGTGGCTCGCCGTCGGCGGCCGGCTCGGAGGGTGCCGAGGGCTCGGGCGGCTCGTCCGCGTTCGCGTCGACCTCCGACGTGCCCGTCGGCAGCGGTGCGGTCTTCCCCGACGAGGGCCTCGTGGTCACGCAGCCGACCGAGGGGGAGTTCCTCGGGTTCTCGATCACCTGCACCCACCAGGGCTGCCCCGTCGACTCCGTCAGCGACGCCGGCATCAGCTGCCCCTGCCACGGCTCGATCTTCGACCTCTCCTCCGGCGCCCCGACCGCGGGTCCGGCGACCTCAGCCCTCGGCTCGGTCTCCCTGACCGTCGACGGCGACGAGATCTCCCGCGCCTGAGCCCCGACCTCCTCCCGCCGAGCCGGCGCGTCCTTCCGGAAGGTCGCGCCGGTTCGACGCGTCGCGGGGTGTCCACGACCGCACGACTCGGGGAGTGTCCCCGGTCCCTCGTAGGCTGATCGCGTGCCCGCCCGACCGACTCCCCGCACGTCCCGCGGACCGCTGTCCTACCGTCCCGAGCCGGGGTCGATCCCGACCCAGCCGGGTGTCTACCGGTTCCGGGACGCCCAGCGCCGGGTGATCTACGTCGGCAAGGCCAAGAACCTCCGGGCCCGGCTCTCGTCGTACTTCCAGGACATCGCCAACCTGCACCAGCGCACCGCCACCATGGTCACCACCGCGGCGTCGGTGGAGTGGACCGTCGTGGCCACCGAAGTGGAGGCGCTGCAGCTGGAGTACTCCTGGATCAAGGAGTACGACCCGCGCTTCAACGTGAAGTACCGCGACGACAAGTCCTACCCCTGGCTGGCGGTGACCCTCGGCGAGGAGTTCCCGCGGGTGATGGTCGGGCGCGGCGCCAAGCGCAAGGGCACCCGCTACTTCGGCCCCTACTCCCACGCCTGGGCGATCCGGGAGACCGTCGACATCCTGCTGCGGGTCTTCCCGATGCGCTCCTGCAGCAACGGGGTGTTCAAGCGCTCCGCGCAGGTGGGGCGCCCCTGCCTGCTGGGCTACATCGACAAGTGCTCGGCCCCCTGTGTCGGCGAGGTCTCCGCTGAGGAGCACCGCGCCATCGTCGAGGACTTCTGCGACTTCATGGGCGGGCAGACCAAACCGTTCATCCGCCGCATCGAGAAGGAGATGTACGCCGCCAGCGAGGCGCTCGACTTCGAGAAGGCCGCCCGACTGCGTGACGACCTCGGCGCCATGCAGCGCGCCCTGGAGAAGCAGGCGGTCGTGCTGGGCGACGGTGCGGACGCCGACGTGGTCGCGCTGGCCGAGGACCCGCTCGAGGTGGCCGTCCAGGTCTTCTACGTCCGCGGCGGCCGCATCCGCGGTCAGCGCGGGTGGGTGGCGGACCGGATGGACGAGGGGGAGACCCCCGACCTGGTCGAGCACTTCCTGCTCCAGCTCTACGCCGGCGACGCCGACTCGATCCCGCGGGAGGTGCTCGTGCCCGCCCTGCCGCCGGACGCGGAGACCCTCGAGGAGCTGCTGAGCGACCTGCGGGGCAGCCGGGTCCGCATCCGGGTGCCGCAGCGCGGCGACAAGCGGGCGCTGTCCGAGACGGTGGCGAAGAACGCCCAGCAGTCGCTGGCCCTGCACAAGACCAAGCGGGCCAGCGACCTCACCACCCGCAACCGCGCGCTGGAGGAGATCCAGCAGGCCCTCGAGCTCGACGACGTCCCGCTGCGCATCGAGTGCTACGACGTCTCCAACCTCCAGGGCACCGAGGTGGTCGCCTCGATGGTGGTGTTCGAGGACGGCCTGCCACGCAAGGGGGAGTACCGCAAGTTCGTCATCAAGGGGGTCGACGGGCAGAACGACGTCGCGTCGATGCACGAGGTGATCACCCGTCGGTTCCGCCGGCTGCTCGACGAGCAGGCCCGCTCGGAGCTCAAGCCCGGCACCGAGGAGTCCGGGCCGATGCTCGTCGACCCCGACACCGGCCGCCCCCGCAAGTTCGCCTACGCCCCGGGCCTGGTCGTCGTGGACGGCGGCCCGCCCCAGGTGGCCGCCGCCCAGCGGGCGCTGGACGAGCTCGGCATCGACGACGTCCCGGTCTGCGGCCTGGCGAAGCGGCTCGAGGAGGTCTGGCTGCCCGACGAGGAGGACCCGGTCATCCTCGCCCGCAGCAGCGAGGGCCTCTACCTCCTGCAGCGCATCCGCGACGAGGCCCACCGCTTCGCGATCGCCCACCACCGCAACCGCCGGTCCAAGTCGATGGTCGAGTCGGTGCTCGACGACGTGCCCGGTCTGGGAGAGGTGCGTCGTCGGACGCTGCTCAAGCACTTCGGCTCGTTGAAGAAGCTCCGGGAGGCCGACGTCGAGCAGATCGCCCAGGTGCCGGGCATCGGGGTCCGCACCGCCGAGTCGATCAAGGCGGCCGTGTCCGGCGGCGCGGGTGAGGGCGCCCAGGTCGGTGCCGGGCCTACGGTGGTCTCCGTCAACACCGCGACCGGCGAGATCGAGGAGGAGTGACGCGCCGATGAGCACGCCCCAGCCCGGACCCCTGGTGGTCGTCACCGGCATGACCGGTGCCGGACGCAGCACCGCGGCCAAGGAGCTGGAGGACCTCGGCTACTTCGTCGTCGACAACCTGCCGCCGGCACTCCTGCCGGACGTCGTGCGCCTCGTCGACGAGTCCCGCGGCCCGCAGCAGCCGATCGCCGTGGTGGTGGACGTGCGGTCCGGGTCCTTCTTCGACGACCTGCAGGAGCAGCTGGCGCACGGCGCGACCGGTCGCCACGCCACGCTGGTCTTCCTCGAGGCGAGCGACGACCTGCTCGTACGCCGCCAGGAGGCCGCCCGACGCCCGCACCCGTTGCAGGGGACCGGTCGGCTGCTGGACGGGCTGGTCCGCGAGCGCAGCGTGCTGGCCGACCTGCGCGGCGAGGCGGACCTGCTCATCGACACGACCTCGCTCAACGTCCACCAGCTGACCGCTCGCATCCGCGAGGCGTTCGGCACCGAGGAGACCACCCGTCTGCACATCCGCGTGGTGTCCTTCGGCTTCAAGTACGGCATCCCAGTCGACGCGGACTACCTCGCCGACATGCGCTTCCTGCCCAACCCGCACTGGATCCCCGAGCTGAGGGCGCACACGGGTCGCGACGGTGACGTGTCGTCGTACGTGCTCTCCCAGCCCGGCGCCGCGGAGTTCCTCGACGCCTACGTGCCGGTGCTCACCGGGGTGGCGGAGGGCTACCTGCGGGAGGGCAAGCGCTTCATGCGCGTCGCGATCGGCTGCACCGGCGGCAAGCACCGCAGCGTCGCGATGACCGAGGAGATCACCCGCCGTCTGCAGGACCTCGGGCACCAGGCGACCGCCACGCACCGGGACCTCGGCCGTGAATGACATCTGGTCCCACGACCCGCTCCCAACCGACCCCTCCGTCCCGTCCGGCGGCCTCGACCGGGCCCAGGCCGTGGTGGCGCTCGGTGGCGGGCACGGCCTGCACGCCTCCCTGCGCGCGCTGCGCCACCTCGTCGACGACGTGGTGGTGGACGACCTGACCGCAGTGGTCACCGTGGCCGACAACGGCGGCTCGTCGGGCCGGTTGCGCGGCGAGTTCGGCGTCCTGCCGCCCGGTGACCTGCGGATGGCGCTCGCCGCGCTGTGCGGCGAGGACGAGTGGGGCCGCACCTGGGAGGGTGTCCTCCAGCACCGCTTCGCCGGCGAGGGCGAGATGAACGGCCACGTCGTCGGCAACCTGCTCATCGTGGCGTTGTGGGAGCAGCTCGGCGACCACGTCGGCGCCCTCGACATCGTGGGGCGGCTCCTGGGGGCCAAGGGGCGTGTGCTCCCGATGGCGCTGTGCCCGATGGACATCCACGCCGAGGTCCGCGGGCTCCACCCCGAGGACCCCGAGGCGCTCGAGGTCGTGCGCGGGCAGGTCGAGGTGGCGACGACCGAGGGCGTCATCGCCAGCGTGGCGCTCGATCCGCCCGCCCCGCCCACCAGCCCCGAGGCGCTGGACGCGGTCGCGGGAGCCGACTGGATCTTCCTCGGCCCCGGGTCCTGGTTCAGCTCGGTCATCCCGCACCTGCTCGTCCCCGACCTGCGCGACGCTCTGACCTCGACCGACGCCAAGGTCGTGGTCGTGCTGAACCTGGCCGAGCAGCCGGGGGAGACCGGGGGCTTCAGCCCGGCCGACCACCTCTCGGTCCTGCTCGAGCACGCGCCCGACCTCAGGCTGCACAGCGTCCTCGCCGACGCAGGCACCCTGCGACGTGCTGGGGCCGAGGCGGCGTGGCACCTGGAGGAGGTCACCTCCGCTGTCGGCGCACGCCTGGTGCTGGCCGACGTGGCCGCTGCCGACGGTTCTCCCCGCCACGACCCGCGGCTGCTGGCGGACGCCTACGAGAAGGTCATGGCCGGGGCCTGAGGGTCGTTGACTCGCGTGCGAGGATCGCCCCATGGCGATGACGGCACAGGTCAAGGCGGAGCTGTCGAGCACCCAGATCACGAAGACCTGCTGTCGCAAGGCCGAGGTCGCCTCGATGCTCCGGTTCGCCGGGGGGCTCCACATCGTCAGCGGTCGCATCGTGGTCGAGGCCGAGCTCGACACGGGTGCCGCGGCGCGTCGCCTGCGCAAGGACGTCGCCGAGGTCTACGGCGCCCAGTCCGACGTCGTGATGGTGCAGGGCAACGGCCTGCGCAAGGGCAGCCGCTACATCGTCCGCGTCGTGCGTGACGGCGAGGCGCTGGCCCGCCAGACCGGGCTGCTCGACCAGCGCGGCCGCCCGGTCCGGGGCCTTCCGCCCGCGGTCGTCTCCGGCGGCGCCTGCGACGCCGTCGCGGCCTGGCGGGGCGCGTTCCTGGCGCACGGGTCGTTGACCGAGCCCGGCCGCTCCTCCTCGCTCGAGGTCACCTGCCCCGGCTCCGAGGCCGCGCTCGCGCTCGTCGGCGTCGCCCGACGGCTCGGCATCTCCGCCAAGGCCCGCGAGGTCCGTGGCGTCGATCGCGTGGTGATCCGCGACGGCGACGCCATCGGCCAGCTGCTCACCCGCCTCGGCGCCCACGAGTCGCTCATGGCCTGGGAGGAGCGGCGGATGCGCCGCGAGGTACGGGCCACCGCCAACCGCCTGGCCAACTTCGACGACGCCAACCTGCGACGCTCCGCGCGCGCCGCCGTCGCAGCCGGTGCCCGCGTCGAGCGGGCCCTGGAGATCCTCGGTGACGAGGTGCCCGACCACCTCAAGCTCGCGGGCAGCCTGCGGGTCGAGCACAAGCAGGCCTCGCTCGAGGAGCTCGGCCAGCTGCACGAGCCGGTCCTGACCAAGGACGCGATCGCCGGTCGCATCCGGCGCCTGCTCGCCATGGCGGACAAGCGTGCCGAGGAGCTCGGCATCCCCGACACCGAGTCGTCGCTGACCCCGGAGATGCTCGCCGAGGACGCCTGACCGGCCTGCCCGGACCCCCAGTCCGACCCCGGTGCACGTCGACGGACGACCCCGACGGACGACCCCGCCGTACGACGTCGGGCGGCGGTGCCCGTCCGTGCCCGACGACCCCCGCAGACCCGTCGGCGCGCTCGCGGTAGGGTCGCCGGAGGAGCCGGTCCACCGCGGCCGGACGCCCTCACACGACCCCGATCGACCATGTCGGACGACCCAGGAGCAGCAGTGACCGTGCGCGTAGGTATCAACGGATTCGGCCGGATCGGCCGCAACTTCTTCCGGGCCGTGGCGGCCTCGGGCGCCGACGTGGAGATCGTCGGCATCAACGACCTCACCGACAACTCGGTGCTGGCCCACCTGCTGAAGTACGACTCGATCCTGGGTGTCCTGGGCGAGGACGTCGAGGCGACCAGCGACTCCATCATCGTCGGCGGCCGCGAGATCAAGGTCTCCTCCGAGCGCGAGCCCGGCAACCTGGGCTGGGGCGACCTCGGCGTGGACGTCGTCGTCGAGTCGACCGGCTTCTTCACCGACGCGACCAAGGCCAAGGCCCACGTCGACGCCGGCGCCAAGAAGGTCATCATCTCCGCGCCCGCCTCCAACGAGGACATCACCATCGTGATGGGTGTCAACCACGAGCTCTACGACCCTGCCGCGCACACCGTCATCTCCAACGCCTCGTGCACCACGAACTGCCTGGCCCCGATGGCCAAGGCGCTCCACGACGCGGTCGGCATCAACAAGGGCCTGATGACCACCATCCACGCCTACACCGCCGACCAGAACCTCCACGACAACATCCACAAGGACATGCGTCGCGCCCGCGCCGCCGCACTCAACATCGTGCCGACCTCGACCGGCGCCGCGAAGGCGATCGGCCTGGTGCTGCCGGAGCTCAAGGGCAAGCTCGACGGCTACGCGCTCCGTGTGCCCACCCCGACCGGCTCGATGACCGACCTGTCCTTCGAGGCCAGCCGCGAGACGTCCGTCGAGGAGATCAACGCGGCGGTCGAGGCGGCCGCGGACGGCAAGATCCTGAAGTACTCCACGGCGCCGATCGTCTCCTCCGACATCGTGACCGACCCGGCCTCCTGCGTCTTCGACGCCCCGCTGACCAAGGTCATCGGCAACCAGGTCAAGGTCGCCGGCTGGTACGACAACGAGTGGGGCTACTCCAACCGCCTCGTCGACCTCATCGGCTTCGTGGGCGAGTCCCTCTGAGCATGACTGGTGCGATGACGGGTCTCGACCAGCTCCTCGAGGAGGGCGTGGCCGGCAAGCGGGTGCTGGTGCGCTCGGACCTCAACGTCCCCCTCGACGGGTCCGTCATCACCGACGACGGGCGCATCCGTGCGAGCGTGCCGACGATCCGTCGGCTCGCGGACGCGGGCGCCCGTGTGGTGGTGACCGCCCACCTCGGCCGCCCGAAGGGTGCGCCGGAGGAGCGCTACTCCCTCGCGCCGGTGGCGGCTCGCCTCGGCGAGCTGCTCGGCGCGGACGTCGCGTTCGCGCGCGACACGGTGGGGGAGTCGGCCCACGAGACCGTCGCCCAGCTCGAGGACGGCCAGGTGGCCCTGCTGGAGAACGTCCGCTTCAACGCGGGCGAGACCAGCAAGGACGACGGGGAGCGTGCCGCGTTCGCGCGTCAGCTCGC
>Ga0310345_10005523_pt1 | contig 11192 bp, 5 predicted proteins | sample HC15DNA20500_MG_FD_204667 | JGI IMG/M metagenome (GOLD analysis project Ga0310345, IMG submission 204667) | Marine microbial communities from station ALOHA, North Pacific Subtropical Gyre - HC15-DNA-20-500_MG | ecosystem: Environmental > Aquatic > Marine > Oceanic | place: Pacific Ocean: North...
TCTGCAGGACTTAACAGGTGTCCAGTACCACACGTAGGCTTATCTAATGTGTCTAGATACACTTCTTCTCTATAACCTTCACGAAGTCTTAGATGTTCTGTGAAGTTTTTGAAATACTCTATCATTTATATAAATTTTTCATAAACTTTAAACCCTCTGCTAAATTGGCAGTTATATCATCACCTGTTATTTCTTTATATTTTTCTGGTGCTGCAGCTACATATAAATAGTTATATGCCTCTATTGTATTTTCTGGTAAGGTGTTACCCCCAGAGTATAATCGTTCAAGTATTTTATCCCCTTCTCCATGACGAGGTTGTCCTTGTTCATCATGTAATACTCTCGTATTAATTACAGCATGAAACATTAAACGACTTTCAACATCAGAAAGTAAATTAGTAGGGGTTGTTCTTAAATGTTCTATTTGAAAAGGATTTAACCTATTATTTTTTTCCATTTTATCTAAAGCATATTGTTTAGTTGATTCTCCTAGTTGCCATTCTCCTCTGACTGCAAACGAAGAGGGGTCAGCTAATCCTTGCCTAGATTCCAGATAGTGAGCAGTATCTTCAATATTTTTTGTATCCCTATCAAAATTAGGATTATCTATTCCTAATCTATCTTTCATATCATATTTATAATTTTGTAAAGTTTCTTCAGTTATTGCTGAAGATTGTAAATGTGTAAAAAATTGTTTTAAACCTGTTTCATCAGGCATTAATAAATCTTTACTAACTTTTCCTGCATTAGCAAAGCCTAATCTTTCCAGTTCATCAGCATAAGTAGGATAAGGATTCTCTTTATTAGCAGCTACTTCATTAAAGGATACAGATTGATTATCTAGCTTTCTATCTGCAGGATTTTTAACAGCGTCTGTTACTGGATAGTCTTCAGATATTTCTCTCCCTATAAATCTTTTTTGCCTTTTTTCATAATCTTTATATTGTCTATACCTACTAGTTCCTTTAAAAATACCAATATCTGAAGCTTCAAAATTTATTAATTTTAAAGCATCTTCCTGTTCAGAAGTTATATCATCTGTAAATGTTAAATCTAATAAAGGAAGATAGCTCAATGTTTGATTAATTTTGTAGTATTGCATTTTAAATTCATTAAAAGACATACTAGAATTTGTAAAGTTTATTGTATTTTTTATATCAAGAAAATCATTTGTAGTAAGAAGTAAGGGTGTAAATCTATTGTGTGCATTAATTAAAGCAGACCTATCACTTCCTCTCATTAAAGGAATAGATTTTAATTCATCTCTAATAATATTATGTCCTACACCTAAATTTTCTGCTGCTTCCACAGCTAGTTTCATTTTAACGTAGCTTTTAAAATAATTATTATTAGCCTGTAAAATACTATTTAAAACTTGCTCTGGAGTATTATTATACTGAATACTTCCTCTAATAGTTTTTTGTGCAGAGCTCTTTTTACGCTTAAAGTCTTTCACTTTATATTCAAAAGACCTTCGTATAGCTTTATCATTTGCTTTGTAGAATCTTAATCCAGTTGCATTAGCCATTAAATCTAGATTATAGTCTAAGCTTTCTCCATATCTATCAAGTGGATTATCTTCTTTAAAGCTACGCAATATTTGTTTTCCTAATGCATCTTTATTAGTAATAGTTTGTTTTATAGTTCCCGGAACGATAGCTTCCATGATATGTCTAAATGAAACTAATACATTAGTTAATGAATCACCATCTTCAACCCATCCTTTAACAGGCTTTCCTTCTTTATCTTTTCCAGTTCTAACTATAGTATCAAATACTCCAGCAGTAAATAAGGCTTCATCTACGAAAGGCTGCATAAATTTTTCGACAGCATTATAAGTCGCATTAAATAATCTTCTACTAATTTCATCTTCTGGCGTATTAGGGTCAAGAAGAGTATGTAAAAAAGCAGCAGTTACATCTAATACTGGTGAATCAGGATGTTGATAAGCTAAATCCATATACATTAAATTTCCATCATTATCTCTAAAATATCCAAGCGTACTAAATTCAGACCATTCAGGAAGCATTAAATTACGTATTGATTCTTCCATCTCATCTGAAACACCATACATTTCTTTAGTTCCAGCACTTATCAGTTTCGGACCGGAAAGACCAAAGACTAATTTCCCTGCTAGTCTTTGATAACCTCTTTCCATTAGTATTGAATTACCAGAACGAACTTCTTCAATGCCCCTAGCCAACGAATGATATGTATTTCTCCATCTTTCTGCAGCAAAAGCATAGAAATTACCAAAAGGAAGCATTCTTAATTGCTGTGCTCCAAGAGGTACTAGGTCATAAGTAGGCATTGTATTACGAACAATCTCTGCTGCCTTCTCTTCTAATTGTGTTGTTGTCATTCGCTGTGAAGTAGGAACTCTCTTATTAGCTCTTGTTAAAGCTTCTAGTTCTTTTCGATAAGCAGCAATCCTAAATAAATCGTCTTCTGCTACATATAATTTTTCTGCTGCTCCTGCACCTTTTTTTATAACTCCTTTAGTACTATTCCAAATACCTGTTTTAAGACCTGTCCTTATAGTTTCTGTAGGTGAACCTAGAGGCGTACTTACCCAACCACGCTCATTAATTAATGCTTTAAATTCACCAACTCTTGCGTTTTGATTAACAACACCTAGTTGTTGATACCTTGTATATAGGTTACGAACAGCCTCGTCTTGATTTTCAAACTTTTTAAATTCATTTCTTAAAATTCGGAAGGATTCAGCAGTTTCCCTACTAAAAGGATTCCAGCCATTTGTTGCCATCATAATACCAGCACCCACAGTATTACGTAAATGAGTAATATGGTTTAAAGTTGTTGCTGAAGCCTGTCCAAAACCTTTTACCATTAATAACTTTCTATATAGATCGGGTATCTTAATTTTACTTCCTGCAACAATAAGCTTACCCATTTCTTCAGTTGTATACATACCATCTAGAGCATGAAATCTTTCTCCTACAATTTGAAATGCTTTTTGTTTTGCTGATGCTTGAGTAAATTCTTTAGAACCTTCCCTAAATAAATATCTACCTTCTCCTGCCCTTACCATATCATCATATCTTTGCAAATCAGTTATCATTTTTGCTTGAGTTACAATAGTATTAAAAACTTTATTTCCAGTTTGCTTAGTTTCACCTAATAAATCACGAATAACAGGATGTATATTTTTTCTATTTGCAAATACTTTATCTAATTGTTTAGCACCAAACATTTGATTTAAAAATAAAGTATGATCTTTTTTATCTTTTACACCTACTTTTAATAATGAACCGATACGCCTAGTTGCTTCTTCTCTACGCATAGCATCCGTTGCTCCGTCTGCCTTTTCTCTAAAACCCCTAACTCTACGTAGTTTTTGCATTACATATAAGATAGCAGCCTCTCGCTGTTCATCAGAAGGTTTCCAATTAGGATTTTCAAATAACTCATACGTTCTTCTTAAATATTTACCCATTCCTGCACGTATCTCTTTTCGTAAGCGTGGGGATAAGTCTTTTCTCTGTAGAATCATGTCACTTAATTCATCAATTTCTCTTCTTATATTTAATATATTTTCTTTTATATCTTTATTGCCAACATCTTTAAGTTTAATCTTACCTGATAAATAACCTTCAAATATTTCATCTGCCTGTGTCGTTGATAAGCCTTTTTCTTTAGCAAGTATTTTTACATTTCTTTCTATAGAAGCAGAAATATTTATCGCTGTTCTTTCCCATGCTATATTAGTATTTTCTGCTCCCTTAATAATAGCAAACATTTTAGGAGTAAAGTAAGCACGAGACTTAAAGAAATATTGTATTCCTTTTTCTGTTCCTTGATAAGCAGAAGATTCTACTATTGGTTTAGCATAAGGCAGTAGTTTAGGATATTTTTTAACCCATTCTGGAATTTCTCCTATAATATAAGGCATATCCTTATCAATTATATCAGCACTAGTTTTTAAAGCTTGATTACTCTTAGCACCTTCTGAGAGTGTTTTCTTAAAAGCTTGAATAGCTGCAGGACCACCATTTCTAATTTCTTTTAAACTATTTATAAAAGCTTTAGAATATTGATGTCCAGCTTTTATACCTGCCGGAACTTTAAATGCCCCAACAATAGCTCCTCCTAATGCTAAATTTTCCATTAAGAGTCCTAGTCTATTTTCTGCTTCGGATAGTTCTGAAGGGTCTTCCAAGTCTAGATAATTGAATATATCTGATAACAAGAAAGTATCATCACCTGCCCATTGTCCAAGATCATAAGCAAATCTGGCATGTTCAGGATCAAGTGTAACTTGTGCTGCAGTTTCAGCAGCAAGATAAATTTTACCTATATTTAAAGCATTGGATTTTCTAGCTAAAGCTGCTTCTTTCTTTAAAGTAGGTCTACCTTTACCTCGTTTTGGTTGTGAGATTGTCTTTTCTAAGACTTTTTTACCTCGTGAATAAGTATTTATAAAGGCTGCAATATTAGGAACAATATTACCAACCATTGTTTCAGGTGATCTTACTTGATAGTATTCACCATCTTCATCATAAGCAGGTTCGATAACATCGTAGCCAAAAGTTGAACCTAAAGCTTCTCCCCAAGGTTTACGTATTGCAGTCTTTACTGGTGCAGAAACTTGTTTATCGCTTACAGTTTCGTAAATAAATTCTCCTAAATCTCCAAAACCACCATAAATAGTATCGAAAAATTTAGCAGCAGATTTACGAGGTTCTTGGGGTAATTTTTGTATGCCTGTCTGATAACCATATTCTAAATAACTGGTTGGGGCTATCTTGGATCGGCTTGGTCCAACTTCTAATTTTTTACCAGAAGGACCAACAGTATAGTCATTAGGATCAGGAACTTGATAAGATTCACCTTCTATATATAATTGACGTACTCTACTAGGTGTATCTTCGTCTTTAGTATATTCATCAACAATACTTTGAAAGCCTTTTTCTTTATTTTGAGCAGAAGAATTATAAATCTGTAGTAATACTTCAGTATCAGTTTTATCTAGATAACTAGTAGGGCTTTGCTCACGAAGCTGTTCTAATTTTGATGCCATGATTTTTAAGGCTGTAAAGAAACTCCAGCTTTCTCTTGCATTCGTTTAATTATATGATCTGCAATAGTCATAGCTTCTTGTTCCTTTTCTAATAAATATTTATTAGATTTATATTCCCAAATAGCAGCATATTCTGCTCGCTCTTTTTGCCAACCTCTAGTACCACCAATAGTAAATCCTCTAGTATCTTCAAATTTTAATTCAGGATATTTCGCTTGTATAAGAGATTGTTCTTTACCAGTAATAGGCATATTTTCTATAATATCTTGCATCACTGGGTCTTCTGTTTCTAGCCTTCTATAATAATCTCTAGTTGCTAACGTAATTTGTTCTGTTCTAATTTGTGCTGGAGAAATGCCCACTAATTCTGTCAAGGCAAAATCAGTTATAGCACTATCAATTATTTTCTCTCTCTCATTTGTACCTAAATCTTTAGTGCCCTTCATCACATCTATTAATTGATTATAAGCTCTTTTACGACTTGCTAAAACATCTGGTAATCCAAGTGCTTGTCCAACTGCTTCATCTAGAGCTGCCTCATAAGTTGATTGACTTATTCCCTCTTTTAACTTTCCATCATCAGTTTTATATAATCTATCAATATCTGCCGTTTTATCTTCAACACGACTCATATTTAACTTAGCATGAGTATTAATTCCATAAGCTAATATTTTAGCTTTATATTTACCATAGGTTCTATCGGGTTCATCCATAGCTTTCCATTCACTTACAAACTCATCTTGGAGTTCTCCTTTCGGATCAATGGAAGCAAATTGAGGATCAGCTATAAGTTGTCTTCTAACTGTATCTAAATTTAATACTACTGCATCTTCATCTACGGAAAATGTATTATTAATATATGCAGTTTCTTCCGCTAATCCTAACGCATCACCTACTTGACCTCTTTCTAGACGATCTAGATAAAGCTGTTCAGTTGTTTCTCGTCTAGTCATTAACTTTTCTTCATTTCGCTTACCAAATTGTATTTGATCTGGTATAATTTTATCAAGCTTATCACCTACCTGACGTAAACCATTATGCATCCAACTCCGTTTCCAAGGAGCACCAGCTAATTCCATTTCTGCATCATGGTATGCTTTAGAAGGATTAATAAACTCTTCTCTACTTATATCACCATATTGAGCTATATCATAACCTTCTGTACCATATTGTTTTGTATGTAAGGGCAGTCTAACCTTTGTTACCCATTGCCTTTTCCAATCATCTTTGTACGCAATATCAGTAGGTAAAGCTCCTTGTTGATATTTATATAGTACGCTTTGATGTTCATTATTAAAAGCTAATTCAGCGTCTGAAGCAAAAGCTCCAAATGCACCAAACGTATTAATAGCCTTTTTCTCATCTACTACTTTCTTTCTATTACTATATGAATGATCTAACTTAGCAGTAGCTGTAACTTCTGAATCTTCTAAATTTTCTATAAGTTGATCTGCTTTTTTGTTTTTAACATAATCAACACCACCAAATAAAACAGATAAGACAGCAGCTATTTTTTGTTTTTTTGTTGTTTTTTCTTGGTCTGAGACTACGCCTCCTATAAGCTGTCCTAGGTTTCTCCCCAATAAAGAGGTGGTTACTGGTAATGCCATTATTCTTCTCCTCTAGCTAATAAACTATTATCATTAAGTATACTTTCAGTTTTTGCTAATAAACTTTCAGGTAATTCTATTTCTTCAATTTTTTCTCTTATCTCTGCTGGAACTGATTCAGGACTTACTCCCTCAGAAGCTTTATTACGTAAAGTATCTAAATAATTTATGGAATGCTGTATACGTCTGTTTTGTTCTTTTGGTAAAACTTCTGTAACTTCATCATCACCAGACTCTAATACATAATTAATTCCTGCTTTTTCTGCTAGTGCCATTATTATAAACATTGTCGGTTCAGCCGTCAATAACATTACATCAGGATTCCATTTACCTTCGAGGAAACCAGTATATAAAATTATAGAAGCTAAATCTATAATACCAACACCATTATTAATAGATAGTAAAATATTACCAGCAGTTTCTGGTTGCATAACCACTCTAAAAATTTCAAAAATAGCCTCATCTGGTCGTGCAAATTCTGCTGGTTGTTCCCAAGGTTGAGGCTGTTCAGGTGAATTAGTTAAAGACTGACCGGGAATTGGTCTTCCTCCTTCTATGTTTGTAGATAAAAAATCTACTGCGTCTTGTGATAATGGTTTCATATTAATATCCTAACTTTACATAATAAATGCATTATTGCTTTGTGTACCTCCAAAACGAAGAGTAAAAGGTGTAACAGCAGTTGCTTGAACTGGTTGTGATGTTGAGGTAACTTCTGTATGTGGATAATTTGCAACAACTCCTCTACCTTCTAGGTCTGGTTCACCAGCAAGAACACTACTCAAATATCCAATACTTAAACCAGTTCCAACTTCTCCAGCATATTCTCTAGCCCCTTCTCTCATCAACTCTCTTCTAGTTTCTCTTTTACCTAATAATGTATCTTTACTATCATCTAGTAAAGGAATGTCCTGTAATTTTTGGTCTGCTATAGCTTGCGTTTCTAATTTTTCTGGACTTAGAAAGCTAGATTCAGGCACTTCTACATTTTTATATAAATTATTTTCAAATGTTTTAAATTGCTCTGCAACAGAAGAAGATGCTTTAGTTGTTGATCCTATTCCTGCTTCCGTTCTTACAACAGGTGTTATTTTATAAGGATTTAACAAATTATCATAATTCACTCCAGCTTCAAGAAGTGAATCTGTAAGTGTAGCTGTTCCTTTATTTACTGTTCCAGTTGAAACTAATGAATTAACTTCTGTTAAATCATTAACAGTTTTAAATGAGGTTGCTATTTCCTCTGCTTTTGGACCACTACCAATACTTAATTTCTTAACATCTTTTAGTTGTTTTACAACATCATCTGCTTGTGAAACTTTGTCTGCAGTAGACGGAACTGCAGTAGTTGTTCCTGTTGGTGGACCTGTTATAAATCTATTAAAAGCCCAACCAGCAAACATACTAAGACCTATCATTCCTAAAGCTTTCGCCCAAGGCTTTTTAAAAAGCTTTTTTAGCTTTATTTTAGATTGTCTAAACTTTTTTCTTAACCATCCCATAATTATCTCCTAACCATATCCTCCGGTGTATGAATTACTTAATGTTGAAATTAATGTAGATAAGTAAGGTCCATATTTCTCACCTGCTTTACCTTCATTAGCCAACGCTGTTGAAACTATTTGTACTTTTCTATTCTCTTCATTCTCTACTGCTCTAAAATCAAAGTCTGCTTGATCTCTTAATTCTTGCCATAAAAATGCTAAAGACTGAGCACTTATATTAAATGCATTTTGAGCATTTTGTCCATTAATAGTATTTTGTGCTCTAGTATTTTCTAAATTAGTATTTCTTCTCCATGTTGTATTAGATTGCATAACTAAACGTCTATTTTCTGCTGTCCATTGATTTCTTGCAAAGTCTTGTTGAGAATTAAATTCATCTACTTGTGTAACTAATTGTGCATTAAACTTAGCAATATCTGCTTCTCTATTAGTTCGTCTAGCTTCTGCTGCATTTTCTTGAGTTGAATTAAACTGTTCCATAGCATCTGCTCTTTGTTTATTATTTAGTTCAATTTGGGATGCTAAACTTGTCATAAATTGATCTGTTTGCATTTCACTTGTAGCATTAAATTGTTCTGCAGCATTAAAAGCAGCTTGATTACTTAATATTCTTTGATGCTCTTGTTGAGCAACAATCATTTTACCTTCTTGTTCTCTTGTAATATTTGACATATTCATACTTAAAAAAGCATCTGCATTTCGCACTTGAAGTCTTTCTTGGGTATTAAGATTTGCTACATCAAGCTGTGTTTGATTAACTGCTTGTTGTATAGTTACTTGTTGTTCTTTATTTACTTCTTCTAAACTAGTAGTCTGTAAAAACTGTTTATTAAATAATTCAGTTTGCTGATCAACATCCATTTGTTTTAGATTAAGATTAAATACTCTATTCGCATGGTTTTGTGCTGCTTCTTGGTTTAATTGAGCATTTAATTGTTCTGCCTGTGCTTCTATAGTTGTCTGTAACGTAGCTCTTTCTTTAATAGATTGTGCATTATACTGTGCAATCGGCATGGCTGCTTGAATAACTGCATTAAATAAAGCATCTCTACCAACTGTTGAAGCATCTAATCCTCTAACAGCCATTAATTGATTAACTGCTGATACAGCAGGTCTAGCCCAAGGAGGAATTTCACCGCTTTCCATTCCATCAAGTAAAGCAATTAATTGAGTATTCATCATAGCTTCTTCAGGAAGATTTCCTATCATTCCTCTTTGAGCTTCTGTGTACTCCATTAACTTTTCTTCTAAAGCTTCAGGATCATTACCTATAAGATTTAGATCATCTTCAGAAAGTCCTGCCTTACGTAATTGTTTTTTAGCTCGAAGAACTCTTGGTAATGTCGTACCAGCTACTTGAGCAGCAGCTTCTCTACTAACAGATTCTCCTGTAATCCGATCTGCTATACCCCTATCTTTTTGTTCGTCTGAAAATTTAGCTCCTTCACCAACAAATGTTAGAGCTTGTTCTTCCAATTCTGCAATATCTTCAAGTCTAATTTTACCTGATGCCGGATCAAATAATACATCTTCAGGAACTTCTTCGGCTGTATAGGTAACAGCTTCAATATCTTCTGGAACTTCTGCAGCAGTTGTAACACCTGTTGTAACAGTTTCATCTGTTATATCTTCATCAGTAACTTGTGTTGCTTGTGCTCGCTGTTCGTCTGTTAATTCGTCAAATTGTACTGTTTGTTCATCAGGTACTGCATCACCAGCTTTAATAGCATCAGGAATAATAGCAGCTTCAGGAACTTTTCCTTCAGCAGCTTCCTCTACAGTTTCTGCAGTTCTAGCTATTCGTTCTCGTCTTTCTTCAGGAACTTCGTGTTTTTGTGCTGCAAATGCAGGTGCTGCTACGCTTACATCTTCTCCTCTAGCTTGAGCAGCTAACTGAGCTTGATATTGATCATAAGCTTGAATCATAACATGAGCATCTTCTTGAGTTCTAAAAACTCTACTTCTGTCTGCTTTTGGAACTCTACTCCAGCCTTCAGTTGTATGTCCAACGTGACCATCTTGAGTAACCCACCATATATCCATTAAGTAACCTGAATTACGATCACCCTCTACATTATATAATTTACGATTGCCATCTTTACCTTGATCTGCAACCCAATTTCCAAGCTCTGATCCTCCTAGTAAAGGATTTACAGGTTCTTCTGTTACTTCTTCTACTACCTCTGGACCTGCAGTAACTCCTGTTTCGAGTGCTGCTGGTTGTGTAATAGTAACTCTGTCTTTACCTGTCTTAGTTTCTGTTGGAATTGTCTTTTGAGGTGCTGCTGGCATTACCGGAGCTTGTTTCTCTGGTGGAACACCACTAACTGGTATGCCGCCTCCAAGCTGTTGTCCTGCTTCTGAAGGAATTAAGCGACCAGATTCAATAGATGCTGCAGTTCCGACAGGACCAGTTATACTAGGTCCCCCTGCTGTGTCATAAATTCCTACACCTCCTGTGCCACCACCAACTGATGATGTACTTTCTTTTTTTCTGTTATCTCTCCACTTTTTAAATGGTCCTCTTGTATCAGAACTTTGTGTTTGTTGTATTTGAGTTGATGTTTTAGGGTTTAGTAAAGCTGCCTCTTGTTTTTCTGCAGCTTCAAGAGTTCGTTCACCTTTTTCATTAGTAGCTTTTTTAACAGACGACTTATCTGCTCTAGCCTCACTACGAGTTGCTCCTGCTTGTAACGAGGCTTTCTTAGCTCTCCTTCCTGCTTTTCTTGTTTTTTGTCTGCCTGTACGTTTAGCTTTGATTCGAGAACGCCTAGTTCCTTTTTCTGTTCCAGTTACCTCTTCTTCTGTCTTTGCTTTAGTTGCTGTTGTATCTTCATCAATCTGTTCCGTTTCCTTAGATTTTCCCCCACCTTTCTTAAAACCCACACGACCACCCTTACGCATGTCTAAACGTGCTGGTCCACCTTTACGATACCTTTGCTTCGTATTTTCTTTTTTCTTTGCCATATTACTTCGCCTCGAAAAGCCTATCTAACTTCTCTTCAATCTTGTCTAGAACGGCAAATACTCTTTCCA
>Ga0310345_10005524_pt1 | contig 11190 bp, 7 predicted proteins | sample HC15DNA20500_MG_FD_204667 | JGI IMG/M metagenome (GOLD analysis project Ga0310345, IMG submission 204667) | Marine microbial communities from station ALOHA, North Pacific Subtropical Gyre - HC15-DNA-20-500_MG | ecosystem: Environmental > Aquatic > Marine > Oceanic | place: Pacific Ocean: North...
TTGTCGAAATACACTAATAGTCAATTCAGGTTATTCGTTTCGTTACCCTTCCTTCAGAGAAGGCTACGCTCCTTTGCTCTTCAAAGAATTACAATAGGATTTCCTTCTAAGATTTAAGATTTCTTTTTAATTGACTGTTGCTTTATTGGCTAGTACCTCATTGAATTGCTAGAAGAACTTTTTTTAAATAAAGCAAATTATCTATAGTCTTAGTCAAGCAACAATATTTGATAGACTTAAAAAATATCAAAATGTTCTTGAGAGAGTGCAGCATCACTTTTTACAACGATTTCTTTGTCTAAGCTCGACTCGAGTTCTAAAATGACTGAAGATTCTTCTGATTTCAAAGCTTTTGCAACTTCGGGATTAACTCTCAAGTTGATTTCTTTTCCTTCAATGGTCGTGGCCATTTTTCTAGTTTCGCTTTGGATTTCATAGCAGATAGTCTGGGCAGATTTAACCATCCCAGATCCAGAACACTCAGGACAAGGTTCACAAAGTATCTTAAGAAGGGATTGTTTAACTCGCTTTCTGGTAATAGCTACTAGTCCAAACTCATTAAATTGAAGAATTTTAGAAGGAGATCTGTCTCGTTTTAAGGCCTCTTCTAGTGTGTGTGTTACCTTATAACGATTTTTTCGATCCTCCATATCGATAAAATCACAGACGATAATGCCGCCCAAATCCCTTAACTGTAACTGACGAGCAATTTCTCTTGCAGCCTCTATATTGGTTTTAACAATGGTATCTTCTAACTTATTTGATTTTCCTACATATTTCCCGGTATTAACATCTATTGCAACCAACGCTTCTGCCTGATCGATTACAATATATCCTCCAGATTTCAGCCATACTTTGGAGCGAATGGCCCTATCAATTTCAGTTTGGATTTCAAATTCCTCAAAAATGGGAGTATTTTTTGTGTGAAGTTTAACCCGCTTGACCAAAGAAGGTTGAAATTGATTAATTAATTCTACAATTGAGACATATTCCGATTCACTATCTACAAAGATATTAGTGAAATCTTTTGTTAATTGATCACGAAGGATTCTTTGTACTAGATTTAAATCACGATGAATTATTGCTGGGGCAGATTCATTATCTGATTGTTTTTTTATTTCTTTCCAAAGGGCTTTAAGAAATTTAATATCTGACTTGATTTCATCTTCGCTTGCACTGTCCCCTGCAGTTCTAACGATAAATCCTCCAGAAGAGTTTTCTTGATTTTCTAGAATGATTCGTTTGAGTCGCTGTCGTTCCTCCTCTGATCCAATTTTTCGTGAGACTCCAATGTGTCCTGTGGTTGGCATGTACACTAGATAACGTCCTGGTAATGCAATGTGGGAGGTAATACGAGCACCCTTAGTACCTAAGGGTTCTTTAGCGATTTGGACGAGAATCTCTTCTCCCTCCTTTAAGATGTCAGAAATCATTGGTACAGAAGAATTTGCCTTTTGGTTTTTAGAATCGTCATTATTGTTTTGACGTTTGCGACCAAAAGATCGACGAAAAAACTTAGCAATACTAGGCCTACTCCTGTGTTGGATTCTGGAACTTTTATATTTGTTAGTTGATCCAGAAGGTGTTTTTGGTGATCCCCCTTGTTCTTTTGAAGATTCAACCTCTGATTTTTGGATAGAGGAATCATCTTGATGTTTTGATTCAGACAAACTTGAACTTTGTTTGTCTGTTTTTGGGAGAAGCTTTTTGTCTACAGTTTCTGTTTTGGAGGAAGGTAGAGTTGATTGGTCAACGAGAACATTCTCCTCCGATGAGGTAAGCGCATCGTTCGAATCCGACAAGGAATTCGGAACAGTTTTCCCCTCATTAGCAGCTGGTTCATTAGCCAGAACATTTTTTGCTGATGCAGTAGGTACATCCTTCGAATCCGACAGGCTTTCTTTTAGGTCCTTATTAGCTGATTCATTAGTTTTATTGAACGATGTCTCTTTAGTTTTTTCTGAAAGATTGGGGCTAGAAGAAACGGATTCTTCTGAGATTGTTTGATATTTAGCTAATGACTCTCCTGGAAGGACAGAGACACTTTTATCTTTTAAAGGAATAGTCTTTGGGATATCAGATGAAGGACTAGTTTTTGGGATATCAGATGAAGTATTCAAACTAGTAGGACTTAATCTGGAGGACTGCTTTGATTGGTCTAGGCTCTGTGAGGACTGATTTGATTGGTCTGGGCCCCGTCTGCCACGAAATCGAGGTGGTCGTTTCAATCGGCGAGTACGAGTTCTCTGTTCCTGAGATCTGGGTGGTGTTGTTGCAGGTTTAGAGATAGGGGCATCTTGTGTTGTCTTACGAGAGGCGATCGGTGGTTTGGTGGTTTCTTCTTCAGCTGAATTTACAATCTTGTCGTATTCTTCCGTACCTTCAAAAAAATCTGAAACGTAAAGGAAAGCATCCCTGTCTAGACCAATATCTACAAATGCTGACTGCATGCCCGGTAATACTTTAGTTACCCGGCCTTTACAGATTCTCCCTACAATTCCTTTATCACGTTCACGTTCAACATGGAGTTCAACAACTTCGCCATTCTCCAAAATGGCAGCTTTGGTTTCTTGTGGTGCTACAGAAACAATTAGTTCCTTCGGCATCTGATACTCCTCCCTGATGGAACACAGAGGAGCTGTTCGGTGAGGTAAAAGGTGGCTTTAAAAGGATTGAATAAATGTATGGTTGTAGTAATTTTTTTACTATCAAAATCGAAACTTCTGTCAATCCAATCACAAATTTTCTCCGTTTACCGTAAATATATCTAATCTTCCTAATAAGTCCCTATACTGTATCCTTAACTAGGAAGAGTACCGTTCAAGCCCTTTTGTGTTTCTTTATAATCTTAATAAAATTGTTGGCAACAGAATCCTCATTAGAAACTAGTACACTGCACTGCTTGTTAACTGAAGAGATCTTTGAGTTGCACAACTTATTGATTTTTCAAATAGCAAATACGTATTTTCTTTAATTTACGAATCGATTCATTCTGACATTGATAATCAGACCTAAAAGTATAAATGTGGAAAGCATAGAGGATCCTCCATAACTCATAAGTGGTAGGGGAATACCTGTAATAGGCATTAGTCCCAATACCATGCCCACATTTACAAAAATATGAAACAACATAACACTTACACATCCTACGGTAAGATATATACCCAATTTATCACGCGCTGTCTGTGCAACGTGTATTGCTCGCATGATTGTTAGGAAATAGAGTCCAAGAATTGTAATTGACCCTATAAAACCTAATTCTTCCCCAGTTACCGAAAATATAAAATCAGTGTGGGGTTCAGGAAGAAACCCCAAGGTGGTTTGACTTCCTTGAGTTACTCCTTTCCCAAAAACTCCTCCAGATCCAACGGCGATGCGAGACTGAATAGAATGATAACCCCACCCTTGTGGATCATTCTCTGGTTCAAGAAACGTGTAAATCCGTTCCTTCTGATACTCCTTGAGATTATACCATCCGGTCGTAGTAATCAAGGATGACAATAGTATGCCACAGATTATCCACCTAAATCGGAGTCCTCCTAGAAAGAGTCCAACTATGAGTGGGGGAATAAATGTCATTGCTGATCCAAGGTCTGGTTGTACCAAAACTAATCCCATAGGTAGGCTCACTATTAAGGAAGCTTTTACAATGTGAACAAAGGTAAGAAATTTTTCACGGATTTCACAAAGAAAACGAGACAAAGCCAAAATAACTGCCACTTTAGCAAATTCTGATGGCTGGATTTTAAAAGTCCCAATTGGAATCCATCCTTTAGTTCCAGACACAGTGGGAGCGATTATTAGAACTAGGATAAGAGCGAAAATGGTTCCCAAATAAATGTATGGGGCATTTTCTGTGAAGGTGTGATAATCCACATTAGCAATAATAAACATCACGACTAAACCCAAACCTAGAAAGCATAGTTGCTTAATATGAAAATTTTCAGAATGTTGATGCTGAGTTGCACTATAAATTTCCATGATGCCAATCAGAGAAATGATTAAACTTAAAAAAAATATAAGCCAGTCAAAATCTTTTATGTTCAGATTTATTTGTTTTAACATTTTCTTTTTTTAAAGCTAATCTTGTTGAAAAAACAAAGTATTTCAAACTGATAGTAATTAGTTTTCAGAATGAAGAGTTTTATATTTGTCAAAATAGACTTGAAACATTTCACGAATGATTGGAGCAGCAGAAGTGCCGCCATGTCCCCCTTGTTCTACAAAAACTGCAGCTGTTATTTCGGGGAAATCCCTAGGAGCAAACCCAACAAACCATGCATTATCTTCAAATTTTTTATCAGATTCATTTCTTAATTGTGTTTCCCTACTAACAACCTGTGCAGTTCCTGTTTTTCCACATACATCAAACCCTTTAACTGCAGCTCGTCTACCTGTTCCATATTCATTGACGACTCCCCAAAGGCCTCGACTAATAATTTTGACAAATTTCGGGTTGAAAGGTGGAGATTGCTTAAGAGGTGCAGGTAAAGATCTACCAATCTTAGGTAGTTCTGAGGCTAGCACAACATGAGGAACAGGGGTAGGACCCTTTAAGGCTAATCCACCAAAAGATCGTGCAAGTTGCATAGGAGTTGCAGAAAGGTAACCTTGGCCAATTGAAACAGAAATTGTTTCCCCTGGATACCAGTTGCTTGCATGGGTTCTTTTTTTCCAGGCAGGAGAAGGAACTAAGCCTTCTTCTTCATCAAGCAGATCAATACCAGTTCTTTTTCCAAGACCCATGGCCTTAGAGTAGTGAGCAATTTTTTCAATTCCAAGACGTCTACCCAGATGATAGAAAAAGACATTGCAAGAATTAACGATAGCTCGATGCAAGTTGATTTTTCCATGACCTTCTTTTTTCCAGCAGCTAAAACGTTGACCGTACAAGACCGTACTTCCTCTACAAACTTCAATGGAGTTAGATGTTAGAATTCCTTCTTGCAAGCCAGCAACAGCCATAAATATTTTGAAGACTGAGCCAGGTGAAAATCCACTTTGGGTAGCTCGATTATGTAATGGTTTTCTTGGATCTAACAGTAAATCAGTCCACTCTTTCCTGCTTATTCTGGCGGAGAAAATAGTTGGATCAAAAGCTGGTCTACTAACTAGACATAGCACTTCACCTGTTTGAGGATCTAATGCTACAGCAGCTCCTGCCATATTACCGAAGGCTTTTTCAGCAGCCCTTTGGATGTCAATGTCAATGGTTAACCGTAGGTTAGTTCCAGGTTCTGGCTCAATAATTTCCAGTACTTTGATCTCACGGCCTCGACTGTCAACCAGCACTTTCTTTTGTCCATCTATACCAGCAAGTATTCGATTGTAAACTCGTTCAACTCCTTTTTTGCCAATCATATCGCCAGCTTTGACATATTCCTTGAATTCTTCTGAGTTCAGTTGTTTTTTAGATATTTCACTTACATATCCAAGAAGATGGGCAGCAACTTGATTCTCATAGTAGCGCCTTGTTGGATGAGGAATGATTTCAAGTGAGGGTAACTCTGAACGGTGAGACTCTACAAAGGATATATCCTCAATTTCAATGTTTTCTTTGAGGACTATTGGCAGGTAATAAGGTCTATCAGATTGTTTCTCAATCTGAGATTTTAAAAAATTAGGTTCTAATTTTAATCCTCTTTCAAGTAAATCAAAGGAAGGAATAACAGTAGCCAGATGATCTCTCATGACCGTTAGTGTAAATGAGGGTTTGTTGTCTACCAAAACACGTCCATTCCGATCTAAGATATTGCCGCGAGGAGCTGGCCAAGAAATGGAGCGAGTTCGATTACGTTCAGCTATTTTAGAATAGTAATCTCTTTGGATTAGCTGGAGCTTCCAGAGTCCAGCTGATAAGAAAAAGAAAATAATAACGATGATGAGTTGAAGAAGAGGGAGACGGGATTGGATAGCTGTTTTGTCTTCGTAAAAATCCTTAATTGACATATTTTACCTATCTTCAATCTTGAGTATTTTATCGAGCACAAAAAAGAGAAAAATACCTATAACTGTGCCAAGAGATGCTCCTGTCAAAGTTTGAGTAAAGTTAAAGATCTCATAGCGATTTAAGAAGAAAACTCTCAGTATCCAGGAAACAAGGTCTGCAAGTACAAATGAAATCCAAACAATACTAAATCTAGTTAATATGTGGTCAACAGCTATCTTAGTTCCACTTAGGTATACAAAACTACAGATAACTATGTTCCTAAAGCCACTTAACCCAAGAAGATTGACACTTTGACTATCTTGCAGTACTCCACCTAAGCTGCCTAGAATAAGGATTAAAAGTAAACTTTGTTTAGTTAATGTAATATACAGCAATGCAAGAAGAGGAAGATCAATGAGAATACCCACTTCGGGAAAATAGTAGGATACAAGAGGCTGCAGAGTCACCATTCCCAGAACTAGGAAGATTAGTAGAAAAGGTTGGGCATAAAGCAGCATCACCCTGTCGATTCTTTCGTTAAAATAAGTACTTCTTCTAATTTCTGCATTTGAGAAGAAAGAGAAACTTCAATCTGTTGTAAAGTACCTCTTTCTTTTTTTGCTGACAGTACAATTCCTACTAAAAGTCCCTTTGGGTAGATTTGATCTAATCCCGAGGTAAGAACACGTTCTCCAGGTACTGTTTTCTCGTTAATAGAAACATAATCAACGTATGCTATTTGTTCTCCTATCCCTTTAAGTACACCTTGTGCACGACTTTTTTCGAGTAGCACTCCTACTCCACTATCTAGATCGGAAATTAGTTGAACGACAGAACTATTGTATGAAACATGAAGAATCCTTCCAACTATTCCATCTAAATTAATAACAGCAGAATTTTTCTTGATTCCTGCGTTAGAGCCTTTGTCCAGTACTCGGGAACGGTACCCTGAACTACCATCCCCACCAATTACACTTGCCTTTACACTTGAGCTTTTTAGAGTAACTTGGATTTGAGTAAGTAAATTGATTCTTTTTATTTTTCGGAGTTGTTCTTCATAGTTAATCAGAGTTTGACGGTAAATCGCCTGTTGTTTCTTCAGATTTTCAAATTGTTGTTTGTCAAACCGAATTTGAACGTAACTTTTCCAAGCATTACTAAGTAGACGGGTACTAGTTATGGTTGTTTTTAGAAATGGCAATATGAATTCCATAGTCCAAGCGCGAAAGAGTGGTGTTGAAGTATTGTTTTGGAGTTGACTAGAAATTACTAGTAAATGTCCAGTTAATACAATCAACAAGAAAACCATTTCTTTTCGTGATTTAAAGAAATGTCTCATGAGGATCTCAAGAGGAGACTATACTCGGTGACTTACTCTTCCCCTTATACCAGGAGTGATTCTAGCTTTTAACCAACGTTATTCAGGAATGGAGATTTTCCTTAGGAGGCTAAAATCGCTTAGCATTTTACCGGTTCCTAGTACTACCGAGGAAAGAGGATCGTTTGCTAGGGTAACGGGCAAGCCAGTTTCTTCACGTATACGCTTGTCCAAATTTTTCAGCATCGATCCTCCACCAGTTAAAACAATACCCTTGTCTACAATATCCCCGGAGAGTTCGGGAGGAGTTTGTTCTAGTGCTACCCGGATCGCATTAATGATCGTACCTACGCACTCTGATAAAGCTTCGCGAATCTCTTCATCGGTTATTACTAGAGTTTTAGGTATTCCTTCAATTAAGTTGCGTCCCTTAATTTCAACTGTTGCTGGTTCGTCAAGGGGAAAGGCAGAACCTACATCGATTTTAATCTGTTCAGCAGTCCTTTCACCGATAAGTAAATTATATTTTCGCTTGATGTATTGAGTAATTGCCTCGTCCATTTCATGTCCTGCTAGACGAACTGAACGACTATAAACAATCCCAGAAATTGAGATCACAGCAATGTCGGTGGTACCTCCACCAATGTCCACTACCATATTCCCAGAAGGTTCAGTAATAGCTAGGCCAGCCCCAATTGCTGCAACCATAGCTTGTTCCACCAAATAAACTTCACTAGCCTTAGCTCGAAATGCCGAATCAACAACCGCTCTTTTTTCTACTGGAGTGATTCCTGAAGGCACACCAATGATAATCCTAGGATGCACCAGCAACTTTCGACCATGAGCTTTGTGGATAAAGAAATTCAGCATTTTTTCGGTAACTTTAAAATCAGCTATGACACCATCTTTAAGAGGCCGGATTGCTGTAATATTACCTGGTGTTCGCCCTAACATCTTTTTAGCCTCATGTCCCACTGCTTCAATATCACCTGTAAGCTGGTTAATGGCTACAATTGATGGCTCATTTACCACTATCCCTTTACCCTTGCAAAATACTAATGAGTTAGCAGTACCCATATCAATGGCTAAGTCACTTGAAAATAGATGAAATAAGGATCGAAAGTTCATTCAGTTCTAAGCTCCTTTGAGCTAAACTTTCTTATGTAGTTCTTGTGTTCAGTACCGGAAGATCCTATTTTTAAAAAGTCATTTAACTGAAGGTTTAAAATCTAGAACCGGAAAATCTCGAACTTTTCTGAATTTGTAGAACAAGTTTTTTTGATGACTCTCTGGAGGTCAATGTTTGGCCTGCTACCTCTTACTATAAACTCAAAATTTGTAAAAATTTGAGTTTACTTGTATTGACCGAACTCTTTTATAATTTTCAAGCATACCAAAGTCGTGATTAATCCACAAATACTTCATGTTTGAAGGGTATCTATTGCTATCATGGGTTTAGATGGTTGGTGTATTACTAAATACTCAAAAAGTTAGGGACAGACAGATGGTATAATGAAAACTGTAATTTGGCTTATTTTGGTATAATAAATAAAATGAAAGTTTGGGGTTCTTTATTTCTATTAAAACTGTAACAAAACTAGTCAGGAGAGTGTAAGAAATCATGATCTTAGAATTAATGCGGAAACAAAAAAGATTATTTGCTTGGGTATTTCTTCCCGTACTTGTGATTGGTTTAGTAGCTTATTTAATTCCGGGTGTTGGAGGAGTATGGGGGCAGGGGGTAAGTGTTTCTTCATTAGCTCGAGTTGGTGATGCTGAAATTTCATCTCAGGAGCTTAAAAATGCTATCCATAGATTTTTGCGTAGTAGTCAAGTTCCGTACGATCGCAAATTTTTAAAGATGATGAAAATAGAGGAAGAAATTTTAAATCAACTGATTAGTAGAGAAATTATTGTTCACCATGGCCAAAGATTGGGAATTGATGCTACCTCTCATGAAATTCAGCAAAAAATACTTACAATACCTGCCTTCTTAGAGGATGAAAATTTTCTATTAAATAGATACAAATTGATATTAAGGCAAAATGGACTGACTGTTGATGAATTTGAAGAAGGTGTTCGTTTTGAAATTGTTCAGGAAAAATTACGGCATTTAGTTACAGAACATGTGGGGGTATCGGATGAGGAGGCTTTGGAAGAATACCGAAACAAAAATGAAAAAGCTAAGATCAGCTATGTGAGTTTTGATCCAAGTTCCTTTGCAAAGTCTGTCAAGATTAAACAAAAAGAATCCAAGGATTATTACGACCAAAATAAAGAAAAATATCGAATGCCAGAAAGACGCAAAGTTCATTATTTGTTAGCCGACAAAAATACCTTGAAATCCCAGTACCAGCCTTCAGAAAGCGAATTAAAAGCATACTATAAAAAGAACCGAGCCGATTTTCGATTGCAGGAACAGGTGCGGGCAGCTCATATTCTATTTAAGAATACTAAAAAATCTGGCGCAGAATTTGATCAAATCAAGCGAAAAGCCCAAACTGTGCTTGATGCAGCTAAGAAAGGGAAAGATTTTGCGCAATTAGCCAAAAAATATTCCGAAGATGGCTCGGCTTCAAATGGAGGAGATTTAGGTTTTTTTGGAAGGGGTCGAATGGTCCCAGAATTTGAAAAAGTTGCATTTGCTCTCCAGGTTGATAAGATGAGTAACCTCGTAACAACCCAGTTTGGGTTTCATATTATCAAGGTTCTTGAAAAACAGGTAGCTCGGACTCAAGATTTTGAAGAAGTGAAGGGGTTTATTAGTGCCTCATTGAGTAGTGAAAAAACAGAATTCAATGCGAGGGATTTGGCTAATAAGGCATATCGGCGTATAAAGGAAAATTTATCTTTTGAAGAAATAGCAAAGGAATTGGAAATCCGTTCTGAAGTTACACCATTTATTTCTTCTGGAAATCCTTTTCCTGGTGTAGGCAGTGCTCCGGATCTATCCACTAAGGTGTTCTCGATGTCTATTGGAGAGATCAGTGCCCCAGTTGAGGTTCCCAATGGGTACCTTTTGGTTAAACTCTTGGAAGTCAAATCATCTTCTGTTCCTGACTTTTCAGAGGTTGAAGATCGGGTGAAGGAATCAATAACTAATGAAAAGACAGAGGAAATAGCTAAATCTAAGGCCAATGACTTGATAAAACGGGTCCGCACCGGTCAAAAGTTTTCCTTTGTTGCTAGACGTTTTGGTCTTAAAATTAAACTTAGTGAAACTTTTTCTAGAAATGGTACTCTGCAGGATCTAGGAACAAGTACCCCACTTGATGAATTCACCTTTTCTGCTGAAAAAAATGATATTAGTGACCCAATCAGTATCGGTAGGAACCTGATTGTGGTGCAATTAAAAGAAAAGATTCTTGTTGATCAGGATAAGTTTGTCAAAGCCAAACAAGGTATTGTAGACAGACTACTAATAGAAAGAAAAGATGTTACTTTTAAAGCATTTTTGGACCGTGCAAAGTCCAAAATGGAAAAATCTGGAGAAATATCGATCAATCAATCTAGTCTAATTAATTTGACTGATCAGTTCTAATTAGGTTCTTTGATGAATTGGTCGAATAAAATTAGTTTTTATAGCGAGTTTTGATTCTGCTGAAGCAAATTCCAACCAGTGTTTTTACCTTCTTATTTGACGAATGGTCCTTTTAACTCAGTGAGGTTTAAAGTACAGATCTATGCATAAAGAATGCCCAAAATGCCAGCAAATTCTAGATGAGAGTGTTAAAAATTGTCCAATTTGTTCTACTGATGTACGTGAAATTAACCCACTCAAAATTCAGAAGAATCTTTCTCCTGAAAATGACCCTGTTACTTCTGATGGTCTATCTAAAGATTCTTCAAACGATCCAAAGACTGAGAACTGGGGTGATGATGTTGAAACATTAGACTTGAAGTTATCTGAGATCCTTCGTTCAAATTTAACTAAACCAGCTTT
>Ga0310345_10005525_pt1 | contig 11190 bp, 14 predicted proteins | sample HC15DNA20500_MG_FD_204667 | JGI IMG/M metagenome (GOLD analysis project Ga0310345, IMG submission 204667) | Marine microbial communities from station ALOHA, North Pacific Subtropical Gyre - HC15-DNA-20-500_MG | ecosystem: Environmental > Aquatic > Marine > Oceanic | place: Pacific Ocean: North...
CAAATACCCGATCATCTCCATAGAGGACGGTATGGCCGAGGATGACTGGGATGGCTGGAAGGCAGTGACTGAGCTGATCGGCGACAAATGCCAGTTGGTCGGCGACGATTTGTTCGTCACCAACTCCGAACGGTTGCGGGACGGGATCCGTATGGGGGTCGCCAATTCCATTCTGGTGAAGGTCAACCAGATCGGCACGCTTTCCGAAACGATGGATGCGGTCGATACAGCGCATCGCGCGGGCTACACCGCAGTAATGTCGCATCGTTCGGGTGAAACGGAGGATTCGAGCATCGCTGATCTGGCCGTTGCCACCAATTGCGGTCAGATCAAGACTGGCTCGCTGGCGCGCTCGGACCGGCTTGCCAAATACAACCAGCTTATTCGCATAGAAGAGGAGTTGGGGCCGATGGCGCGCTATGCCGGCAAATCAGCAGTCAAGGCAGCGGGCTGAACAACCCCATGGGGCAAGAAAGAGTTCGCCAGGCGTTCCTGATTCAGGCCGAGTCCTGCGAGAAGCTTGGCTCACCTTTCATGGGGCGATTGTGCCGTGTGCTCAATGCCCGCCTCGACGACTCCACACCTGCCGGTGCCATGGCGCTCGGTTGGCCCGGCGATCCGTCGCCATCCAAGGATTCGGTCCCGCTGAGGCTTGCCGGAGCACTGCATGCAGTTGTGCTGAAAGAAATGGACGAGGGACTGGTCCGTGTCTACCCGCCGCATGAGGCGGACGATTACATGCTCTGGCAAGGGGTGAACGCGGTATTGCATTCGCATTCCGGCTTTATTTGTGAGTGGATGCAATCTCCACCACAAACGAATGAGGTGAGGCGTTCTTCGGCGCTCTATGCAGGTCTTTGCGTGATTTCGCAGTTCGCGGGCAACAGGGCACTGACCCTGCTTGAACTCGGCGCAAGCGCTGGATTGAATCTTGTCTGCGATGCCTATGGCTACCGCTTTGACGGCCATCACTACGGCAACCCGGATGCGGCACTGGTCATGGAACCAAAATGGTTCGGTGAAACGCCGCCCCCTGTGCTGGTTAAGGTCACTCGGCGGCAGGGATGCGATATCAATCCGCTGGACGTGACGCAGGAAGAAGACCGGCTGCGCATGCGTTCCTATGACTGGGCGGACCAGCCCGACCGGCTCGAACGCATGGACAAGGCGATCGCAATTGCGCTGGGCGGTGAAGCGCCGTTCACGCTGGAACAGGCAGATGCGGAATTGTGGCTTCGGAAAAACCTAATGGAGCTGCCGGCGGCCGGCAGCCCGCGTGTGGTGATGCATTCCATTGCCTGGCAGTACTTCCCGGCTGCTACACAGGCGGCCTGCCGCTCGGTAATCGATGAAGCGGGTGCAAACGCCACGGCGCAGGCACCCCTGTTCCAACTTTCAATGGAAGCGGACGATACAGGTGACAGGGGTGCGGGCCTTACTCTGCGAAGCTGGCCTGGCAGCGAAACGCGCATGCTAGCGCGGGTTGATTTCCACGGGCGTTGGATCGACTGGCGCTACTGCCACGAGTTCGCAGGCCGAATAAACCCGACATTAAGCATCCTTGGGCATGATCGGCGGAATTAGTTGTCCGCGTATCAGGATTTTCAGTGTGTCCACCCGTCAGAAGAAGCGCAGCCGTCTCTCCGGCCTGCTCATTCCCGCCATTTGCAGTCTACTTGTCGCGTATTTCATCTATCATGGCATGCATGGCCGCTATGGCGTAAGCGCACTGCAAGAGATGGATGCGGAAGCGACCCGGCTGCAGTATGCCCTGACGGATGTCTCTTTGCAGCGCAAGCGGTTGGCGGAGCGCGTGCAACTCTTGCGCGAGGGTACGATCGAGCGCGACATTCTGGATGAACAGGCACGGCATATGCTGGGCGTTACTGCGCAAAATGAGGTGGTTATCCTGCTGGACCAGGATCGCTGGCGCTGATCAACGTGTCAGTTAACTGTAGTTCAGTTAAAATATTAAAAATAGAGCGTTTCTAGTGATTTATCGCATGGTTTCCATGCGAAAACTGCAATTGTGCGCTCCTCTCAAGCTGATTACCTTGCCTTTGAGTTGGCGCCGCGCTTGCAACCGGCGCGATCTGCCATACTAATAGGATGGGAGAGCGGGTGGACGTCAGCGTCACGCCTGCCGGCAAGAGGGAGGAGATAGATGGCTTCACGGCCCAAGAAGGCTGCCGCTTCCAAGGCATCACCCAAATCCAGGTCTTCACTCCCCACGGCAGTTGACGCGCCAGCGCCCGCCGACTTTACCAAGGAGCAGGAACTCCAAGCCTACCGTGACATGCTGCTGATCCGCCGTTTTGAAGAAAAGGCGGGGCAACTCTACGGCATGGGTTTCATCGGCGGTTTCTGTCACCTGTATATCGGACAGGAAGCGGTCGTAACCGGCATGCAGATGGCGACCGGCAAGGGCGATCAGGTCATTACCGGTTATCGCGACCATGGCCACATGCTGGCCTGCGGGATGAGTCCTGACGGGGTGATGGCCGAACTTACCGGGCGCAAGGGCGGCCTCTCAAAGGGTAAGGGCGGCTCCATGCACATGTTCTCCAAGGAGAAGGATTTCTACGGCGGCCACGGCATTGTCGGCGCGCAGGTTTCGCTCGGCACTGGATTGGCCTTTGCCAACAACTACCGGGAGAACGGTAACGTCTCCATGACCTATTTTGGAGATGGCGCGGCGAACCAGGGCCAGGTCTATGAAAGCTTCAACATGGCTGAACTCTGGAAGCTGCCGGTGATCTACATCATCGAGAACAATCGCTATGCGATGGGCACTTCGGTGGCGCGTTCGTCGGCGCAGACCGATTTTTCGCAGCGCGGCGCATCGTTCAATATCCCCGGCATGCAGGTGGACGGCATGGATGTGCGCGCGGTGAAAGCTGCGGGCGACCATGCGGTGAAGTGGTGCCGCGAAGGCAAGGGGCCATTCATTCTGGAGATGCAGACCTACCGTTATCGCGGCCATTCAATGTCTGACCCGGCAAAATACCGCAGCAAGGACGAAGTTCAGAAAATGCGCTCCGAGCAGGACCCGATCGAACAGGTCAAGCAGCGGGTGATCGAGAAGAAATGGGCGAGCGAGGACGATCTCAAGGCGATCGACAAGGAAATCCGCGACATTGTCGGCAAGGCGGCGGAGTTCGCCCAGAACGACCCCGAGCCGGATGCCTCCGAGCTCTACACCGACATTCTGCACTGAGGGAGGAAATAGCATGGCGACACAAATTCTCATGCCCGCGCTTTCTCCCACCATGGAGGAGGGCAATCTGGCCAAATGGCTGGTCAAGGAAGGTGACGAGGTCACTTCCGGCGACGTGATCGCGGAAATCGAAACCGACAAGGCGACCATGGAAGTCGAGGCCGTGGATGAGGGGCGGATCGGTAAAATCCTCGTCGAAGCCGGCACTGAAAACGTCAAGGTGAACACGCCCATTGCCGTCTTGCTGGAGGAGGGCGAAAGCGCCGACGACGTCGAGACCGCTGCCGCCGAATCCGGAGGCAATGGAGAGGCAAAGAGCGAAACTCAGAAGTCCGAGGCGAAGGGCGATAGCGACTCCGGTGAAACGCCAGCCGAAGGCCACAAACCGCCGGCAGCCCCCAAGACGGAGACTGCTTCCGATCCCGACATCCCCGAAGGCACCGAAATGGTGTCCACTACTGTGCGCGAAGCTTTGCGCGATGCGATGGCCGAGGAAATGCGCCGCGACGGTGATGTCTTCGTCATGGGCGAGGAAGTCGCCGAATATCAGGGCGCCTACAAGGTGACGCAGGGGTTGCTGGACGAATTCGGCGCCAGGCGGGTCATAGACACGCCAATTACCGAGCATGGTTTCGCCGGCATCGGCGTTGGTGCCTCGATGGCCGGGCTGAAACCCATTGTCGAGTTCATGACCTTCAACTTTGCCATGCAGGCGATTGACCAGATCATCAATTCGGCGGCGAAGACTCTTTACATGTCCGGCGGGCAGATGGGCGCGCCCATTGTCTTCCGCGGGCCGAACGGTGCCGCTTCGCGCGTCGCCGCCCAGCACTCACAATGCTATGCGGCATGGTACAGCCACATTCCGGGGCTGAGCGTGGTGATGCCGTATACTGCGGCGGACGCGAAAGGCCTGCTAAAGGCGGCGATCCGCAATCCCAATCCGGTGATCTTTCTGGAAAACGAAATCCTCTACGGCCAGTCCTTCGACGTGCCGAAGATGGATGATTTCGTGCTGCCCATCGGCAAGGCGCGCATTCATCGCACCGGCAAGGACGCCACAATCGTCTCCTTCGGCATCGGCATGACCTATGCGCTGAAGGCGGCAGAGGAACTGGCGGGCATGGACCTCGATGTCGAGGTCATCGACCTGCGCACCATCCGCCCGCTCGACTTCGACACGGTGATCGAGTCGGTGAAGAAGACCGGCCGGCTGGTGACGGTAGAGGAAGGATTTCCGCAGAACTCGGTCGGCGATCACATCGCCAGCCAGGTGATGCAGCGGGCTTTCGACTGGCTGGATGCGCCGGTGGTGACGATTTGCGGCAAGGACGTTCCGATGCCTTACGCGGCAAACCTGGAGAAGCTCGCCCTGCCGAATGTGGAGGAAGTGGTTTCGGCGGTCAAAGCCGTTTCGTACCGGGACTGAGCCTTGCCGACCGAGCGTCTCGACCTGCGGTCGGCCCGGTTTGACCGGTTCGCCAATTCGGTGCTGATCGACGGGAGGCGCGTTGTAGTGGAAGTAACGAAGGAGGCGCTGGAAGCCTTGTACAAGCGCGATCTGGAACCGGACGAGGCTCTGCGCCTCGCAGTGGAAGAGACCAAGCGGCTGACAAGACTTGCCACGCGCCTTCCCGCCGATGACGGCAAGATAGTGGTCACAACGAGCATCCTGATGAATGACGGATTGTTCGGTGAAGATGAGGGGAGCGCCTGACGCCATGCCAATCGACATCACCATGCCGGCCCTTTCGCCCACCATGGAAGAAGGCAACCTCGCCAAATGGCTGGTCAAGGAAGGCGACGCTGTTTCGGCAGGCGACGTGATCGCGGAGATAGAGACCGACAAGGCGACCATGGAAGTCGAAGCCGTGGACGAAGGCACGGTCGCGAAAATCCTCGTCGCCGCCGGTACCGAAGGCGTAAAGGTGAATGCGGTGATCGCCGTGCTCGCGGAAGAGGGCGAGGATGTCGCCGAAGCCGCCAAATCTGGCGGCTCGGGCGGCGTGGCTGCGCCGGCAAACGAAGAAAAAGCCGCTCCGGCCGAGGAGCCGAAGGCGGAAGCACCCAAATCCGACGCGAAACCGGTTCCTGACAAAGCTCCCAAGCCGCCTGCCGCAGGACCCGCGCCGCAAGCGGATGGCGACCGGGTATTCTCCTCGCCGTTGGCGCGGCGGATTGCAAAGGAAAACAGTCTCGACCTCAAGGCCATCTCCGGCTCGGGGCCACATGGGCGCGTTGTGAAGCGCGATGTCGAGGAGGCGCTGAAATCCGGTACGGGCAAGGCTGCGCCAAAGTCCGCCGATGCTGCGCCTGCTGCAAAGCCTGCCATGAGCGACGACCAGGTCCTCAAACTGTTTGAAGAAGGTTCCTACGAACTCAAGCCGCACGACAATATGCGCAAGACGATTGCGCGGCGGCTGGTCGAGGCGAAATCCGCCATCCCGCATTTCTACCTGACGGTGGATTGCGAACTCGATGCGCTGCTGGGCCTGCGCGCGCAGCTCAACGCCGCTGCACCAGAGAAAGACGGCAAGCCTGCCTACAAGCTGTCAGTCAACGATCTGATCATCAAGGCGATGGCGATGGCGCTGCAGGCCGTGCCCGAGGCCAATGCTTCATGGACCGCCGACAATATGGTCATGCACAAGTACTCAGACGTGGGCGTGGCAGTGTCCATTCCCGGCGGGCTGATCACGCCGGTCATCCGCAAGGCCGAACAGAAATCGCTGTCGGCCATTTCAAACGAGATGAAGGACATGGCGGCACGAGCGCGGGAACGGAAGCTGAAGCCCGAAGAGTATCAGGGCGGCACCACCGCCGTTTCCAATCTCGGCATGTTCGGCATCAAGGAGTTTTCCGCCGTCATCAACCCGCCGCACGCGACCATTCTGGCGGTTGGTGCGGGCGAACAGCGCGCGGTGGTCAAGGATGGGGCCGTCAAGATTGCTACAATCATGAGCGCGACGCTCTCGACCGATCACCGGGCGGTGGACGGGGCGCTGGGAGCGGAACTGCTCGCCGCATTCAAGAAGTATGTCGAGAAACCGATGGGGATGCTGGTGTGACCTCTACTGGTCGGCTGATGGTGTCCCAATCAACTGCATGATCCCTTCGCCGCCCTGGCTGAGAATGACCAGAATCGCAAATGCCAGGACCAGTCGTGTGAAGGCCCTAACTATTTTGAAGGTTATGAGCGACCACAGCGCAGACCAGACCAGCAGACCGGCAGCCAGTACGCCGGTGATGCCCACATACCAAGGCAGTTCCAATATGGCAGAGAGGTCGACGACGGACATGATCGTAGTCAGCAAGCCGTCCATGGATGCTCCCGGCAGTTGGATACAAGCAAGGTTTACGCCGCAGACAGGTAGAGGAAAACGGGCTTATGGCCAACAGCTATGACGTCATCATTATTGGATCGGGACCCGGCGGCTATGTGACGGCAGTGCGCTCATCCCAGCTTGGTTTCAAGACCGCTATTGTCGAGCGCGAACATCTGGGCGGCATCTGTCTCAACTGGGGCTGCATTCCGACCAAGGCGCTGCTGCGTTCGGCCGAAATCAAGCACTATGCCGATCACGCCAAGGATTACGGGCTGAAGATCGAGGGTACGGTTACTGCGGACACCGCTGCCGTGGTGGACCGGTCTCGCAAGGTTTCGGCCCGGCTCAATGGTGGCGTCGGCTTCCTGATGAAAAAGAACAAGGTGGATGTGATCTGGGGTGAAGCGAAGATCACCAAGCCCGGTGAGGTGAAGGTTTCCAAGCCGTCAAAGAAGCCGATGGAGCCGCAAAACCCCGCGCCGAAAAACACGCTCGGGGAGGGCACATACCAGGCCAAGCACATCATCATTGCCACTGGTGCGCGGCCGCGCGTGCTGCCCGGCATCGAACCGGACGGGAAAACCATCTGGACCTATTTCGAGGCGATGGTGCCGCCGGAAATGCCGAAATCGATGATTGTCATGGGATCGGGGGCCATCGGCATCGAGTTCGCGTCCTTCTACAATTCAATGGGTTGCAATGTGACGGTCATCGAGTTGATGGATACCATCATGCCCGTCGAGGACGAGGAAATCTCCAAGCTGGCCCGCAAGCAACTCGAGAAGGCCGGTCTTAACATCCATACCGGCGCGAAAGTCGCCAAGGTCGAGAAAACCGCTTCTGGGGTTACCGCCCATGTCGAGTTGAAGGGTGGAAAGACCGAGGAGATGAAGGCCGAAAAGCTCATCTCGGCGGTCGGCGTACAGGGCAATATCGAGAATTTGGGACTCGAGGAGATCGGCGTGAAGACCGATCGCGGCATCATTGCCGTTGACGGATATGGCAAGACCAATGTGGACGGCATCTATGCCATTGGCGACGTGGCCGGGCCGCCCATGCTGGCGCACAAGGCCGAACATGAGGGCGTGATCTGCGTCGAGAAGATCGCCGGCGTGCCGGGTGTGCATGCACTGGACAAGGGCAAGATACCCGGCTGCACCTATTGCCATCCGCAAGTTGCAAGCGTCGGGCTGACCGAGGCCAAGGCGAAGGAAGCTGGACGCGAAACCCGGGTAGGTCGCTTCCAGTTTGTCGCAAACGGCAAGGCGATCGCGCTGGGTGAAGATCAGGGTCTGATCAAGACCATCTTCGACAAGAAGACCGGCGAACTACTTGGCGCGCATATGGTCGGGGCGGAGGTAACCGAACTCATTCAGGGCTTCGTGGTAGCCATGAACCTGGAGACTACCGAGGAAGAACTGATGCACACCGTCTTCCCGCACCCGACGCTTTCGGAGATGATGAAGGAGAGCGTGCTGGACGCCTACGGTCGAGCGCTGAACGCCTAAACGTCCAAGGGAGGCGCCGATGGCGTTACGTCACATCATATTCGCGTTGATCTTCGGCGTCGCAATCGGGACGGCCATGTACTATGCTTTGGGGGGGCAGTTGATCGTGCATGTTCTGGTAGCCTGTGCGGCTGCCCTGGCAGCGGCATGGTTCACGACCCGCAACCCGGGCAAGCGTTGAAAGCCAATCCTTAATTTTGAATGACAGGGGGAAATGGCATGGATGCCAAGGGACTGATCATATTTCTGGTAATCGGCCTCGTCGCCGGCCTGCTGGCAAGCCTTATCGTGGGAGGTGGCGGCGGTTTGCTGTATTACCTCGTTGTGGGCGTTATCGGTGCATTTGTGGGCGGTTTCGTTCTCGGCGCGCTTAACCTCAAGATCGGCACCGGAAATCCGGTCGTCAACCAGATCATTACTTCGGTGATCGGCGCCGTCATCGTGATCATACTGGCGCGGCTGCTCGCGTAGGAGGGGTGCGATGGAAGCGCAATATGGATTGCTGGGAATGCCGGGGGTGGGCTTTTTCGGCCTGCTGATCATAGGTGCGCTCGCCGGCTGGATTGCCGAGCGGGCAATGAACAGGGATCACGGCCTGCTCACCAATATATTGGTGGGCATTGCCGGATCCTTTGTCGGGGGGACGTTGGTTGGATTGCTGGGCATTTCGTTCTACGGCTTTTTCGGCAATCTGGTTGTGGCTACGCTCGGCGCCATACTGATATTGTGGTTTTTCGGGCGCGCTGAGCGCAATAGTGCTTCCGGCAGTTGAAAGCCGGCGCCGAAGCCTCAAATGAAACGGGATAAAACCATCCAAACCTCTGAATCGACCGCATGGTAACCGTTCTCGACACAATCGCAGAAAAACCGCGCCACCCCGAAAAGGCGCACAGGCCCGATTCGGATATCTTGAAGAAGCCGGCCTGGATTCGTGTGCGGGCGGGCGGTTCCCCCGTTTACGAAGAAACCCGCAAGATCGTGAAGGAAAACAACCTCGTCACGGTTTGCGAAGAGGCGGGTTGTCCGAACATTGGTGAGTGCTGGTCGAAAAAGCACGCCACCATGATGATCATGGGCGATACCTGCACGCGGGCATGCGCATTCTGCAACGTGCGCACGGGATTGCCGCACGCACTCGACAGAAATGAGCCAGAAAGCGTGGCCATTGCGGTCGAAAAACTCGGGCTGGAGCATGTCGTTATCACGTCGGTCGACCGCGATGACCTCGAAGACGGCGGAGCACAACATTTCGTCGAGACCATCGAGGCGATCCGCAGACGTTCTCCCGGCACAACGATCGAGATCCTGACGCCTGATTTCCTGCGCAAGCCCGGCGCGATCGAGAAGGTGGCGGCAGCAAAGCCCGACGTCTTCAACCACAATCTGGAGACCGTGCCGTCGAACTATCTGACGGTCCGGCCCGGTGCCCGCTATTTCCATTCGATCCGGCTACTGCAGATGGTGAAGGAGACTGATCCCTCGATTTTTACCAAGTCGGGAATCATGGTGGGCCTCGGCGAGGAGCGTAACGAGGTGCTGCAGCTCATGGATGATCTGCGCAGCGCCGAAGTGGATTTCCTGACCATCGGTCAGTACCTGCAACCGACCCGAAAGCACCATCCTGTGAAGCGATTTGTTACGCCTGAGGAGTTCAAGTCGTTTGAGACCATCGCCTATTCCAAGGGGTTCCTGATGGTCTCATCTAGCCCGCTCACCCGTTCCTCGCATCATGCCGGGGAGGACTTCGCCAGGCTGCGTGCGGTGCGCGACGCGAAAGTTAGAGCAGCCTGAGCCTTGCCGTCATTTTCCAAGCAGCACCGCGTCGATTTCAGCGCGGAGAAGATGTTCGAACTCGTTGCGGATGTGGAGCGATATCCCGAATTTCTCCCTCTATGTGAAAGCCTCGATGTGAAATCGCGCAAGGAACGTGAGGGCCGCGAACTACTCGTCGCGCGAATGGGTGTGGGCTACAAGGCGATCAAGCAGCATTTTACCTCGCAAGTGCTGCTCGACAGAGAGAACCTCAGGATCGATGTGCAGTATCTCGACGGCCCGTTCAAACGGCTGCAAAATCAGTGGTGGTTCGAGCCGGTAACCGAGAGCAGCAGCATCGTCTATTTCGACATCGACTATGAATTTGCCAACCGGACGCTCGGAATGCTCATGGGATCGATGTTCGATCAGGCTTTCCGCCGGTTCACCGCCGTTTTCGAGGCAAGGGCGGAGCAAATTTACGCCTGAGCGTGCTCGACCCATGCGAGCAAAAGAAAACCCGGTAGAATTCTACCGGGTTTTTCTTTGGGGAGGGTTCTGGAGGTTCGTCGGGGTGGTTCAAGTCCCGATAGCTGGAATATAGACGTTGCCGTCACGGGCTGGTGTGCAATTCATCACATCTTGGATTGTCGGATTGTGCCGCGCAGCAAAAAGGGCGGCAAAGCCGCCCGTTCCGCAATCACACGCAGCAGATATGATCTACTAGTTACAGACCTGCACGTTGCGATAGATCCATCCTTGGTAAGGATCCCAGACCTTTTGCTTCTGCCAATAGCAACGCGGCGCAACATAGACCGGCGCCGGCGCGTATCTTGGCGGAGCACTGTTGGCAATCGCACCTCCGATGATCCCACCGATAAGGCCGCCGGCGAACGCGCTACCGCCAGCTTGTGCCGGAACCGCGCTTGCTGCTGCCATCATTGAGGCTACGCCTGCAGCGACCAATGTGCCGCGAATATAAATTTTCATTGTCCGTCTCCCTCGAATGAACGCCCGACCCAATGCCAGCGCACACGAATGGCCCCTCAACTGTTTTAGATCACAAAAGCGTCCGAAAGCAAAACGAATTCCTCAACTTAGACATCAAGAACGCGCGATTGCGGTTAATGCGGCTTATCCGAGAAAGGCATCGACAATAGCAACTCGAGGGCTGTGCGGGCAGACTGGTTCCGGATGCCGTCGCGATTCGCGCCAGAGAAGATATGCTTCGACACGGAGAAGATATGCTTCGACACCATGAGATGCGTTTCGGGTACAGCATCTGTTGCCACCGCGATGAACACGAGGCCCACAGGCTTGTCTTGGGTTCCACCATCCGGTCCTGCAATACCGGTCACCGACACAGCGATGTTTGCGTTTGAATTTT
>Ga0310345_10005527_pt1 | contig 11189 bp, 20 predicted proteins | sample HC15DNA20500_MG_FD_204667 | JGI IMG/M metagenome (GOLD analysis project Ga0310345, IMG submission 204667) | Marine microbial communities from station ALOHA, North Pacific Subtropical Gyre - HC15-DNA-20-500_MG | ecosystem: Environmental > Aquatic > Marine > Oceanic | place: Pacific Ocean: North...
CCAATTTGTCGCCTGTCTTGCCAGACGTGACTTTTAAGGCGTGTGGCGGATGGTTAATCCGTTTTTCTAAAGCGGCAACAGTTTGCAAAACTTGCGCGAATGTCATCCATCCGCGTGATTGCATAGTCCACGCTTGCGTGAATGGGTCTGTTTTCTTTTGATAGATTGTGTAATACATAATTTTAATTCTCCCGAAATGTTGAGCCACCGTCTTGAGTAATCCACTCGCTACCATCGTCGAGGGTGAGCGTGTCCTGTTCAACTCCGAAATCATCAAAGCTGTGAATGTTTGTGATGCAATGGATTTTTCCATCGACGTTTAACCAACCAAGTTCTGGCTTGGATGTGCCATCATCTCCCACGGGTGGGATGAATGTGACTGCGTGTTTTGCTAATACTGTTCTCATGTCTGTTATAATCTTAATGGATGACCTAATAAATGTCAATCTCATTCTCTGTCAGTTCAAAATCTTGTCCATCTTCATCAATTGCAATGATGGTGTCAAATTCTGTAATCTCATCAACTATCATTAGTTGCATACCAAAGCGAATTTCATCGCCTACTTTTAGTGTTTTGTTTTCTATTGTCATAATTTTCTTTCTAGGAGTAAACTTCGTAGTCCTCATCATAAGCCCAATCGTGAGTTGCTTCGGTGAAAGCAGCAACCTCATCGGTTACGGTAGTGTTGCTAATGTAACCGAAACGGCAAAGGTTGCGAGCAACCCAATGAGCTTGGTTTTCGTCCTTTGCTTCAAGGACAATGTTGACGAAACGAGAGCCAGCGAATGCTGTCGTAAACTCTACGTTGTAAGTTGTGTTTTTGTTTTTCATATTCTTAATTGTTTTCATGCTGTAAGTATACCATACAGGGTGGGACATCTGTAGTCCTACCTGCAAGATTGTTCAATTTTTTCTCTGCGTAGTTGCTCGCTCTCCTCATAGGTGAACAGGCTACCCTCTTCTACTTTGGCGATGTTGCCAAAGATACCAGTGTGGAAATTCTCCCGCACGTTAGCGGCTGAAGTTCCGGTTGCACCCCAACGGGTTCCGTTTGTGGTGGTTACGATAAAGTCTTTTTCGTGTTTCATTAGTATAATATAACACATTTTTAGCATAAAGTCAAGAGACAATGTGGCACAATCAGCACAAAGTTATTCACAACGAGGTGTGACAATATGGCGCTGCGGCCCCCCGCGCAGTTGAGACTTAGTCTCATTACAATTGTTAATAACTTTCTTAAAATATCGCTTGACTTTGTGTCAATAATGGGTTATCTTATAGGTAGATGAACGAAATAATGGACATGGTTCAGGTCGGGTGCGAGGAAGCAATCACTGACGCCGATGAGGCGCAGATGGAGCATGAGCGTGGCGAGCGTGAGCGTGAGTCTGAAGAGACTTGGGCGAGCCTCGTAGCCACCCACGGGCCGCTAATGACGGACGTGGAGTGGAAACAGTTTGTCGGTGAATACGCCGATTATCTGGATATGGGCTGGAAAGATTAATTTTATGCTGGTGCCGTTGGGGTATAGCACCCATGAGAAAGGCGCGCGTTGAGGTACAAGTAGGCGCGTGTGCGAGCGTATCATGGGCGTGGGGTTCGAATCCTCTCACCAGTTGCTTTTTTACTATGACAGAAAGGATTGCTAAAATCATGTGATACTAACCCAAAAGCTCAGTCACCCATCGAGGTGACCACCGTATTTACATATTTGCCCGATTTCAATATTTGCAGCCGGCGGGGGGCCGCGAGAATGTCAAGAAAAAAAAGGCGAACCGGAGGTAAACACATCAAAACCCCCCGGTCCGCCGCGTGCGAAAACTATTTAGACGCTTTGCAACTTACTTTCTTTAACGTAGCTATCCACCTCATTAGTGTCAGCCAGTCGTAAGTTTTTCAAACGTTCCTCGTCACATTTTTGTTGGTGACGTTTTGTCCAAACACGTTGACTGTTCACCGTGCCAAGTACACGCTCCACTTGATTCCTTCGCTCGTTATAATACAGCGAACCATTCCTGATTTCTTTTATGCTTCTCATTTAAAGTCTCCCCACGCTTTCCGTCTCAAGTACCAGTCGTATGCAGCAGTATTCCTTTGAGGGATACGATACAAACGCCCTTGATATCTATAGTAGCCATCTCCACCCAATGGTGAGTATGGGCCATCGTGATTTTCGATTATCCAAAATGGTGACGCAATTCGCTCTTCTAAAGAACGCTGTGGTGTTTTACATTTGTTCCCAAATAAATCATCACCATGCCAAAGTGATTCGTTAAGTTCGTCTATGTCTCCAAGCGATGAAGCGTAAAACGCTCTATTTCTTTTCCACGCTGCTTCTTGTGTGCTTATGACGTTACCGTCTTTATCTACCCTATGCTGCATTGGATGAAAGAAGTTGTGGCTAAAGAACTTTTTACCAGTACCTGAACAGCCCGCCAACATAATCACCAACACCCAGAACAGAACTCCTATTAATATCGTTTTCATTGTCATCTTCCTAAGGTTAACGTATACCCTCAAATCAGTCAAGCTTAAAGAATTTGTGATTACCAATTACCTTTACGGGCTTCTGACCCTTTGTCCAATAGTTATGGGTCTTAAGAGTGCAATAATGATTCGCGTGTTTTACGTATTCAAGCTTAAGCCCACCGTGGATGACGGCAACAGCCAAGCTCATTGCGTAAAGATGCTCCTTTGAACCGTTAAGCAGTTTGAACAACTCTTTATCGCTCTTACCCCAACAAGAGAATTGGTATATTCTCCTATGCAAGGAGGTCACATAAGCACTTTGCAAACATACTGCCGCCGCTGGCTTCTTTTTCTCATCCATTCTTTTACGAATGACACAAGCAACGGCATACATTCCCGCCTTGCCCTCGCCACGAGCCTCTGCCAAGATAGTTATGGTGACAACTCGCTCATCGTAATCTGATGGTTCGTGTATCTTTGCACAGTAGGCCGTGGTTGTCAGAAGTAGTAGTGTTGTTAGTATCGTTTTCATTGTTCAATCTTAATACAAATCCTCATCATTGTCAAGTTCATTGTTGTGTTCTTCAGCGGCAAATTTCAATCCCTTTAGAACTTCATCTGGCTGGTCTGACACACGAATAAGTTTTGCGATTCCTGCAAGAATATCATACTCATCCTTTCCTGCACGAAACCACCTGCCTCGCTCTCTTGTAAAAAGCTGTGTCTCTCGTGTGCGTGAGTTTTGTAAGATAGCAAAGTCAGGCACGGCATCTGGATAGTCGTCTCCGAATAGTGGGTGTTTCATTTTTTAATCCTGTTCTGGATGAAGTCAATGACGTCCGTGAGTACGAACACAGAGATTGTGAGTGGCAAAATAATCACCACGCTGAAATAGGTTAGTAGGAATAGGAGTGTTATCATCGTTTTATAATTATAAGGGTTATCCGTGTTACTGTCAAGCACCAATTTCTTGGTCCCAACAGTCGGGTGGTCGGCATTCTAACACGGTAGGGTGTTCTTCATGGATTACTTGCTCACGCAATGCGTCACAGAGAAACGACGGATGTCCGTCTTCATCTCTACTCTGCACCTTGTTGACTGCGACAATCTTAATCACCTTGTCACGAAGGTCATCAGTGTAACGCTCATCATCTATGAACTTGAAAGCGTCTGTTGATGCTTGGCGAGAGATTGGGGCAAAGACTTTTACTCTCTCATCATCTGCCCTGACTTCATACCAGTTGGGTTGGTTGTGTGTTCCGCTCTTAAAGTTTACTAGGTCGTTCCAGTAATCTATGTTATGCGGGAATCCTTTATCAGTAGGTTGTGCGTTCATCTTGATATAAATATAACACAGAACCGTGTCCGTGTCAAGGGTAAAGTTATTCACATTGAGACTCGGTCTCAGTTCGCGGGGGGCCGCGGAAATGTCAAGAAAAAAAAACGAGGTCTCGGCTTCGCGCCACAGCTTCACTCTTTGCTGGCAGGAGGAATACTTACCTGCTTCCGTTTGAGGCGCGTCCGTTTATCGTGGCCTGTAACCCAGCACCACGAAAATTAATGGGTAATAGGATTGCTGCATTACCTATAAGACCAGCACACAATACAGTTCAGTTAACCAGTCCACTAACACTATAAGAGTCATACGATTGCACTCTCTCAAATAGCCCTATGCCTTTCCCCTTATGTTGGAGGGATATTCAGCCATACCCTTTGTCCAGCCGTCACCGGACAAAAATGAAGAAGTAGGTGGAATCCGTTCTGCTCCACGAATAGAATTGCTAGACCGCTCGGTGTATCTGATTTAGATACTGAACGCTACTCCATAAAATCTCTCAAAGAACTATAACCAGTATACTACTCGCCCCTGACCAACGCAAGCCTTTTCTCAATTTTTCTCATGCGTTTCGTCGGTGGGAACCATCGCCCACACCTCTTTACCAATGATAACCTTACGTGCGGTCATAATGGGCTGCTCATCTTCAACAGTCACAAAAGTCTTGTATTTGTAGGGGTTGTAAGTGACTTTCTTCCACTCGTAACCATCGCGCCACTGCATATGGATATCTTTATGGTAGCTGCACGCGTCAATGGCGTGTTCCATGTCAGACTCTTCCATCATTTCACCCCACCAAACTGCATTGCAGATGGCTCCACGAATAACAGCGTGAACATTCTTACGTTGCTCATCACGGACGCGTTGATTACCCTTGGGGCCAACAGCAAAAGTGACAGGATACATCGTGTTGCCATCAAGAATGACTAGCATGGCGTGACCCTCAACGAGTCCGTCCTTACGGACAGAGTAAATGGTTTCGTCACGAAAATGAAGGTTGCGATAGACCTCGCGCTTGAGACCCTTTGCAAGCCCCTTGGGAGTTGAATCGTAAGTCGGCATCAGACTCCAAAGAACTCGTCCTGACAAGACTGACACCACACAGTGAGTTGATACTCCTTGCGGGAAGGCTCGTCACGAAAGGTGAGGTCGTAGGTTCCGCACTTGACGCACTGCTTGCCCGCGAGGCAAAGGGTGCGACTACGCCCGAAGCTCTCCATGGCTACGGCTTCTTTGAGGTTGTCTAGGTCGTTCATCATGTTATAAATATAACACTGAACCTTAAGAATGTCAAGGGCAAACTTACTCACACGTTGTTCACATTGAGACTGAGTCTCATCTCGCGGCCCCCCGCGAGCCTTACAAAAGTCAAGGACTTTTATACTACTATTTCCAACGACTCGCCAACGCCGCGCAAATTATTACGAGCAATAGAATTTCCATTGCTCTATGCTTTCGCAGTTACATTTTTATTCGCTTTCTTTATCAGTTGCAAGGCTTTGCTCGCCATGCTTCCCGCTGGTTGCGTGCCGTGAATCAGCAACGCAAAATTTTCTTTTCCAAATGCTGCGTGCGTGTCGTCGTGGTCAATTTCTAAACCTTTGTCGGCTGCTTCCTGCTCACTGTAAACAACAAGAGCTTCTTTCCATCCGTTCAAATCAATTAGCTCGTCGTACTTGCCACCACGGGAAGCGGTCAACACAAGATTTTCGGGAAGGGCAAACTGTCTGAACAGGTGCAGACTTTTGCTGTAAGAGTAAAACACTTTGTCAGTGTTACGCTTGGCGACTTCAATCCACGCTTGCAAATACTCTTTGACAAAATAATCACCGCCAACATGGACGCGCATAATGTCAAAATTTTTCGGCAAACTGTTGTGAATCAAATCGGCTGTGTGTGGGCTGTTTTCAAATCCAGCTTTGGCATCCTCAATAAGCGCAGCGCGTAACAATTCAAAATTATTCCACACCATTTTACGCAATGACGGATACGTTGCCTCTGCACTGGCAGCAAAGCAACGAAATTCTGTGTCAGGCCCGTCTTGAATTTTACCTGTCTCCCTGTTTGCGCGTGACAAACAATCCTTTGCCCCCGGACACGTCCAGCCAGCGGGGAGGGTAAATGTTTTAAGTTTAAGACTCAATTTCTTGAGCATCTTTTTTAGTTTGGAGTTAGGTTCTCCGAATCGTAGTAGGTTGTTCATTGTTCTAATTATACGGGTTGCCCTTGTTTAATGCAAGACTATTCGCCTCGCATGAATGAGCCTTCGCCCTTGGTTTGAATCGTTCCCATGCCAAATTCGTTAAGGTCTTTGTACGGGGCGTTGAGAGCAACGTAAATTGGTTTGTTGCTTTCCTTTTCCATCTCGTTGACAGTATCCTGCGCCATCGTGGCGGCAAGCACTTCGGCAGTTTCTTCCGTCATGGTTTCGTCGTGGTCGAGAAGGCGATGATAATAAACGCTTGCCAAGCCACGCAATAGCTTTGGCTCGTTGGTGTAGAAGGCGGCTCTGTCCTCAAAAATCCATTCCAATTCATCATCGGTTCCACCGTGATTGAATAGGAGCAACCAATCGTTTTGAATTTCAGATTCTTTGCCGTTGAGGTAAACAAGGCGTGAGTCGTGGTCTGCGAGGTATGTTAGTTTTGTTTTCATTGTTGTAATTATCTCAAATTTAGAGGTCTGTGTCAATCTTTTTCTGATGTTTTTTTCTGCGCTGAAAAGAGCCTTTGCCCTTCTTCACGCTATGTTCACGGGATGCGCTACCCATAAATCCGGTTTGGGTGACTCGCGCCTTGGGCATCGGTGCGGCTCCTTCAATCTCAAATTCATTGCGCGGCAACCATCCGAACCATTCACCCGCACGCAAGAGCCAAGAGCCTCCGCGTTCCTCGATGAACTCAAAAGATGGGCCATTTTCACGGATGCGGTTTTTCGTCCGTTGGCAAGCCTTTTTCGTCGCGCTGATGATAACCGTTTTCATTGTTATAATATACCCCATTTTTGACAGAAAGTCAAGAGACAATGTGGCACACAGGCCGAAAGTTATTCACAATGGAGTGTGCCAATATGGCGCTGCGGGGGGCCGCGCGGATGTCAAGCAAAAAAACCCTCCCGCGAACGGGAGGGGTTTGGTTTGGAGGATATGAAACTTGGCCCTTTATATATGGTCGCCAGAGGTTTATATCTTTTGCTCCGCTTAAGATACCGCAAAGGTTGTTTGCTTGTATTTGCAAATATCGTATGACTTGGGCATATCCTTTTTGTTGAATTTTATAACAACTTCATGCGCGAGCTTACTATTATTAGCATACCAGTTCTTTTTCGGTTGTGGTGACACATATGGGCCATCCACATATTCATTCCGAGTTTCTTGCCTTCCATAATTCAAGCGGGTAACGCCTTCAGCATGGACTAACTGATTGAACTTGTGAATTTTATTCATCACCCAATTTTGGAATTTCTTTCTCGGTGAGAACTTCGTGAAGTCCGCAGGGTCAACTTCTTGCGCGGTAGCGTTTGCAGCAAAGCAAAGTCCCAACGCTTGAACACCAAAGGGAACATTACTAGACGTTTCCCTGCTGCACATTCCACTGTTATCTGTGCAACGAACACGCCACGGCCCGAACCAGTCATGCAACATGGATTCTAAAAGCTCGTTATTCGTCACTGGATTTTCACAAACGGCAAGCACGTTTAGTGGTATGCCTAATCGTCTTGTCCACTCCATCCGTCTTTGCTCAACGGAATAGTCAGAGAATCCGGGCTTTATCATGTTAGCTGGATTCTTTTCTTCATCTAATTCCTTTACGGGTTGTAGATGCTTCAGGATATATGTATCTTCTATTTTTCTCATTTTCGTTTTTAGTTAGGTTAAAGATACCCGCCCCCTTTTCGCGGGGGGCGGGATTTGTTTTACTCTGTCACGGAGATTTCCACGCTCTTTTGTGGAGTCCACAACTTCTTGAGCCGCGCAGGATTGCGGGACGCCATGTCGAATTTCTTCAACACGTTGTTGGTAACGCGGTTGGCGTACTCGAAACGAGTGTCTGCCACATCATGCGTGAGGTGTTGCGTGATGGCGTTGTTTAGGTTGTAAAGGTTGCGACCTTTGTCCTCCTCATGGGTTGGGTCATTCCAAATCTTGGCGATTGCTTCGCGCAGTTTTTCAGAAATCACCTTGCCTGTGGTGAGGTTTTGCAGGATTGACAAGCCTTGCTCTTGCTCCAACGTAACGTCAGCCAAGCGTGAGTAAACGCTCAAACCATTCTTGAGCTTTGCCAAAGCAGAGTCAAGAGCTTCTTCGGTGATGATGTCACCGATGTTGACGTTGGTGGAGTGCTTCTTGACCATCTCGATTTCTTTCTCGGTGGTGGTCATGCCATTGGTGCAAATCAAACGAACCAAGCCCAAGGCGTAAGAGATACGCAAGGAACGGTCAAATGAGTTTTGCGCCGTGAGGCGATAAGCAACGGTGTCGCCGACTTTGGGAATGTCAGCTTGGAAAAGGTCGCCCTTTAAGTCGTACTGAACGCGCATCTTCGCGCCGCCTTCAGTTACAATTACCTTACGCTCGACTTCGATGTCGCGCTTCTCGAAAGCCTCATCAGACTTTGCAAGAACGTCACGATGTTGGACGATGCCATAACGCTCGGTTGTCCAGCCAAGAATATCATCGTTATCCTCTCGGACATTCATGAAATAACCTGACTTGCCACCCTTTGTTGGATGGGGTACTTCGACTTGCTTCACGGTGAAGTCGTAACCTTCGTTCACTTTTTGTTTTGCTACTATCGGCATAAGAGCCTCTCTTTCTTTTCTGTTGTAGGTTTGTCTCTCACTCTATAAAGAGTTTAACAGTCAACCCAAACTCACGCAAGAAAATAATGCTCATTCGGCAAAGTTTTTTTGATAAAAAAGTGCTTGACAACGTGGGCCTCGCGGGGGGCCGCGGACCCTCAGAAGTCAAGCATTAAATGAAACTTTTTGTCAATCATTTTTCGTGAATTTTGATTGGCTAAATAGTTTGTCAATCATTCGTGAGCGTCAAATCAATTAGGCTAATTAAATGCCATTAAAGGGGGTAATTAAATCGAGAGATAACACTGTTTTCGTGGGGTCAGGTGTCAAATAATTTCGTGTGAGAGCGAGTTTCCCCGATGCGAAATTCATCGATTTTAAGAAATCTTATGGGCCAAGAGCGTTAGAATGTAGGCAAGGCCAACTCCCAGCCCAAAAGCTAAAACAATAGCAGCAACACAATATGCAATATACTTCCGTATCATCTCTTTATTTAGTGCCTCTTATTTTCACCTTATTATTTTCACCTTTATTTATTTGCGAGTAATTCCAATCATCCAGCCTGTTTTATTTTCGCCTGTATTATTTCAACTAGACTTATTTGTAACATAACCTGTTGAGCTTGCCGTTATTTAGCATCACTCTCACACCTATATTTACACGGAATTAGTTTGTTATTTAAAGAAAAAAAGCCCCGCCGAGTGAAAACGATAAAACTCGACGAGGCCCGATGAACTAACCTAACTATATTTAGTATACTTTATTTCCCTATTCCTGTCAAATCAATAAACACTTCTTTGATAAAAAAGGGTATAGCTAATATTATTACAGCCATTATATATATTAATGCAATAAAGCTAATCCAAATTAATTTCACTTCTTCCTTCTCAAGACAGTCTTCTTCGGGAGTTTGAAACCCATGCTCTTTAGATAGTCATGCCCCTTGGAAGTGAGTGACCGTCCCTCTGGACTTATCTCAATTAAATGCTGCTTCATTAAATACAATTCATAGTCACGCTGAATTGCACCACGGCTCAACTGCAACACGGCAGTCAACTCCATCAAGCGAGTAGCCTTCTTGCGAGCAAGTAGTTGCAAGAGTTCCAGTTCCTTGTTGAGTAGACCAAGCGGCAGGATACCCAACGCTTTAGTCATTTCATTCCAATCCTTCAATTTGAAGTTCTTAATCTTACGCGCATCCATGTAAGAACGCATCTTGGTTGCCATCTTTTGCGCGGCTCTTGCGTTACCACGGAGAGTGGAGGCAACCTCTACCAATGCGTCAGGTTGAACCTTGTATTCTTTCAGACCACACATCAGAATCTTGCCGAGTTCCTCCAGCTTGTAATCTTGGAGGTCAACACGCTCCATCCTGTCCATGAGTGCGTGAAAGATGGACTGACCTTCAGTTGTAGCAAAAATGAAAGATTGCCGCCGAAAGTTGAAGTTCACAACAAACTCCTCATAGGCAAACTCATTCATGTTCTCTGGATTGGGGTTGAGGATGGTCAGTAACGCCATCGCAACGTCCTTGGGAAGTTCGGATGCTTCGTCAAAGAACACGGTGCAGTCCTGCTCATTCACATGAGGGATGATTATATCATTCATAAACTGGCTCAAATTCTTGAGTTGAGAGCAGTTGAACGTGATTAACTTCTTCGGCTTGCCATCTGTCATCAGATTCTTGGCGAGTGCCTGTGCTATCCATGTCTTGCCGCAACCGCGAGGCGCAGTAAGCATGATGTTGGGCATGATACCATTGGCTTTATGCCCATCAATAAAGAACGTAAGTATCTTCTTTACATTCTCTTGACCAATGACGTTGGGGAAATAATTAGTTTTCATAGGTTGTATGTTATATTCTTCTACCAATCTTCCTGTACGGATACTGGAACTGGTTGCTCTACCTTAACCTCAACTGGATTAGTCGGGGCAAGGACGTTTTTCGGTGTGCCTTTGACCATCTCTCCACCAAGACCAAGTGACTCTGCAAATCTGCGAGATACTACTACTTGCATATCTTCGCGCAGTAAGCCATTTAGTTGCTTCAATGGAATTTTGACAAAGGAAACAGCACCCTTTTTTCTGCCTGACCCTGTTTTGCGGGTCGTGCCATCTTTATTCGTTGCCATGTTCTAATTATGAGGGATAACCCAGAACAAAGCAAGGTTTTTTTTAAAAAAGTTTATTCATTAAAATCGCCAGAAATAACTCGTCCAACGCCATCAGTTACCACTTGTACCTTGCTAAAGTCTCCGGTGGGCGTGTCGCTTTCGGCCAAGATGGCAGCTTCATGGGCAATAGCCTTGGCATGGCGACCGTGAGGCTCCTCTATGACTGTCTCTTGAATCCAACGTGGAGCTTGATAATAACAATGATGCCAAGCTGTTTCATACCTTACTGCTGTACTCATATACCTATTCTCCTAGCAGACCTAAATTAAGTCAATTCAATACTAATTACACTAGATACTTCTATATTACAATCTTATAAACCAAAGGAAACTAAAGGAATTTAAAAATGGCTAAATAAACCTATTTCGCGACCCCCCAAAATCAATGTAATATTCTTACTATTTAAGAA
>Ga0310345_10005529_pt1 | contig 11187 bp, 7 predicted proteins | sample HC15DNA20500_MG_FD_204667 | JGI IMG/M metagenome (GOLD analysis project Ga0310345, IMG submission 204667) | Marine microbial communities from station ALOHA, North Pacific Subtropical Gyre - HC15-DNA-20-500_MG | ecosystem: Environmental > Aquatic > Marine > Oceanic | place: Pacific Ocean: North...
GTACTCGGATATGTTGGCATGGACAATAATGGACTAGGAGGTCTTGAGTATTTTTATGACAAACGAGTAAGGGGTACAGCAGGAAGAGGTGTACGGATGGCCGATGGTAAGCAACGATCCTTCAGCAGATTAGAAAAACCTCCAACTGCTGGAGACGATTTAATTTTGACCGTTGATGAATCGATCCAATATTTCGTAGAGACAGAAATTGAAGCCCAAGTAAAAAAAAGTAATGCAAGGGGAGGTACAGCAATTGTCATGAATCCCAAGACAGGTGAAATTCTGGCCATGGCTAACTACCCTAACTTCAATCCAAACCAATATAGAGAGTATTCTTCAACCACACTAAAAAATCATGCCATAGTTAGTGGTTATGATCCGGGATCCACATTCAAGATTTTTACAGTAGCAACGGCCATTGAAGAAGGACTGACAACAGCAGAAGAGGAGATCGATTGTGAGAATGGTGCAATCCAAATTGGCAAAAATCGAATCCATGATTACAAACCCTTTGGCTTGTTATCAGTTCGGGATGTGTTAGCACGTTCTAGTAATGTAGGAGTTGTTAAACTTGGTTTCCGTATTGGTAAGGATCGGTTAGAGAAACAAATCCGATTATTTGGTTTTGGTGGATCTACAGATATTGATTTACCAGGAGAGGCACGTGGGTTGCTCAGGCCAGCTTCTGATTGGGTTCCCATAGACTTAGGGAATGTGTCAATAGGACAGGGAATTACTGTAACTCCGCTTCAGCTAGTAACAGCTGTCAGCACAATTGCCAATGGAGGACTATTAGTCAAGCCTAGAGTTGTTGACAAAATCCGTGTGGGAGGGGTTCCTGTGAATCCCTCAAAAATTGAGGTGTCAAACACCAGAATTTTACGAAAAGAGACCTCCAAAAGTCTGAAAGAAATGATGAGCGAGGTAGTTGAACAAGGAACTGGTCGATTAGCTAAATTAAGAGGGTTTTCCTCAGCCGGGAAAACAGGGACAGCTCAGAAGGTGAAAGATGGCAGGTATTCGAAGAAAGATTTTATCGCTAACTTTGTTGGTTTTGCACCCAAGGATGATCCAGCTATTTCAATCGTGGTTTTGATTGATGAACCCCGGGGACAATACTACGGGGGACAGGTGGCGGCTCCAGTATTTAAGAAAATTGCTGAAAAGACATTAACTTATCTTTCAATTACTCCAGATAGGCCTCAGGATGAAATTGGATCCCTCAATGTTAGAGATAAGGAGTTATTTGTTAAAGATAATAAAGAGGAAAAAACTAGTCAATCAGCGGAAGTCTTGTTTGATGACTGGATGTGGATGGACAAATCAAAGTCATCTACGAGTGTCGAGCCAGATTCTAACTCTTCAGGTTTTTCTAATCGTGAAGGTGCTGAAGAAATTGTGGTAGAGGGGACAGAACGTGTCGAGGTTCCAAACTTTCTAGGAAAATCATTTCGGACTGTATTGTCAGAAGGTTCCAGAGCAGGATTGCGGATACAAGCTCGTGGATCTGGAGTTGTGTTTAGGCAAAATCCATTGCCAAATGAGAAAGTTGTTCCAGGTTCAATTGTTAAGGTCCAACTTCAAAGAAATAAAAGAGATAGTTAAACAGCAGACTTAAAAAATATATTCATAAAGAATCCACGGGTAGATTTTGCTAAAGAGTATGAAGCTTAGGAATGTAATTAAGAATATCGAGCTTAGAGGTGACCCACAAATTTCAGACATAGAAGTTTCTGGTGTTGCATACGATTCTCGAAAAGTTAAATCAGAAGAACTCTTTGTTGCAATTAAGGGAGAAGAAACTGATGGAAATCGTTATGTTGGTCAAGCAATAGATCTTGGAGCAAAAGCAGTTCTTTCGGAGAATCAAAAGCCTTTAGGTTTTAAAATACCTTGGATTCAAGTTGACCAAGACCGTCGTGCTCTAGCCCAAGCAGCAGATAATTTTTATTCTCATCCCACCCTAGATTTACGGTTGATAGGAATTACCGGTACTAATGGGAAGACTTCCACTTCATACCTGATAGAGTCTATCCTAAAGGAGGCGGGAATGAGGGTTGGATTATTAGGTACTGTTGGTCACAGAGGACCAGAATGGGAAGCTTCTGCTGTTCGAACTACTCCTGAAAGCTCTGACCTTCAAAGATTTTTTAGAAATTTTGTTGAAATGAAATGTAGTGATGTAGTTGTGGAGGTGTCTTCACACGCTTTGATGATGGAACGAGTTTATGCTTGTCGATTCCGAACAGCTGTTTTCATGAATCTGACACCGGATCACTTAGATTATCACAATTCCATGCACCATTATTTTAATGCAAAGAGGCGTTTGTTTTTCGATACGGGATATGGTCCTCCTGATCTTTCCATCATTAATCTGGATGATCCTTGGGGCAAGAGCTTGTCAATGACTGTTCCAGGACTACATACTACTTTCTCCCTGAGTGAAGAAGCTGATTTTCAAGTTTTAGAATATCATTTGGGGTGGACTGGAACTAGGGTTAATCTCAAAATTCCAGATGGAGAACTAGAAGTCACCACTTGTTTAGTGGGACGATTTAATCTTTCAAATCTACTAGCTGCAGTTGCTGTTGCCAGTAGTTTAGGATTGGATAGAAGGGCTTTAAAAAAGGGAATTGAAAAATGCAGATTAATTCCTGGACGTTTTGAAAGGATTAACTGTGGTCAAGAGTTTCATGTGATTGTAGACTATGCTCACACTCCTGATGCTCTAGAAAATGTTCTCAAAACAGCCCGTCAACTCCAGCCTAGAAAATTATTGATTCTTTTTGGTTGTGGTGGTGATAGAGATCAGTCAAAAAGATCTTTGATGGGATCGATTGCTGAAAAGTGGAGTGATTTTGTAATGGTTACTTCCGATAATCCTCGAAGTGAAAACCCTTTGGAAATCATTTTAGAGATTCAGAAAGGTTTTCATTCAAACAATCATAATGTGCATCTTGATCGGCTACAAGCAATTAGGCACATTATTAAGCTAGCTCGTAAGAAAGATGTGGTTATTCTTGCTGGAAAGGGACATGAGTCTGAGCAACAAGTAGCAGGTCAATTCCGATATTTTGATGACCGTCAGGCAGCTAGAATGGTTTTACAGGAAATGGGATATGGTGATTCGGCTAACGTCCAATGAAATATTGCAAACACTTGGTTCTGACCAATATCGCAATAAGTGTGCAGTAGTTCCTTTGGGATACTCGATTGATTCTAGGAGTCTTCGAAAGGGTGATTGTTTTATTGCAATTAAAGGTCGAAAATTTGATGGTCATCAATTCATTGAAGAGGCTATCCAAAAAGGTGCATGCCTACTAATAGTAAGCAGGGATTCATTGATCCTAAAGAGTTCAAACATCCCATATATTGTAGTTCAGGATACGTTGCTAGCACTCCAACAATTAGCTAGAAGGGTTCGTCATAAGTGGGGTAGAACTATTATTGGGGTTACGGGCAGTACCGGAAAGACAACAACTAAAGAAATCATAGGTCATTTGCTATCGAGCCGATTTAAAGTTTTTCAGAGCATGGGGAACTTCAATAATGATTATGGATTGCCACTTTCTCTTCTCAAATTAGAAAAAACTCATGAAATAGCTGTTCTAGAGCTGGGGATGTCTGCCCCAGGCGAAATTGCTAGATTGAGTAAGATTGCTAAGCCTGATTTAGGAATTGTTACTAATGTTGGACCTGTTCATTTAGAATTTTTTCCTTCAATTCATGCAATAGCAAAAGCTAAACGTGAGCTGATAGATGAGTTGCCTTCTAATGGGGCAGCATTCCTTAATAATGACGATGTCCATGTCAGAAGATTTAGCCGGTTTTATGATGGAGAAATTGTAACCTTTGGAATTAAAAGAATTGCTAGCTATCGGATTGATACTGTAAACCTCAAAGAGCTTCGAGGTAGTGATTTTATAGTTAATCACCGTGGTAAGAAGTATAGACTTTCTCTACCGTTATTGGGGTATCACAACATAAGTAACTGTTTACCTGGAATAGCCTTAGCCCATCGTTGGAAGTTAGGGTTTGATACTATTGCTACTCAACTTCAGACTCTTAAACCAAAATTTGGCCGAGGACTAACCCTGCGTTTTTGCTCTGGATTCTCTGTAATCGATGACAGCTACAATTCTAACCCTACGGCTTTGATGATGATGATGAAATTGTTTAAGAAAATTTCTGGCTACAGTAGAAAAATCTTAGTGGTTGGGGAAATGTTGGAGATGGGAGAAAATGGTTCTCGGTTTCACTGGATCTGTGGAAAAACTGCTGCCCAGTTGAAATTTGATTTTATCATTGGTATCCAAGGAATGGCAGATCAAATTGTGACGTCAGCACGTAATCATGGTTATCCTTCAAATCAAGCTATTTTTTTTGAAGATGCTTATCAGGCAGGAGAATGGATGGCATCTTTAATTAAACCAAGGGATCTAGTATTAGTAAAGGGATCTCGGGGAGTAGGTACTGAAAGAGTAATCCAAATATTAATGGAAAAGTTTGCCCTATCTACCTAGAAGCAGTCAATTTATGGACTTATTACTAATTAGCCTGTAGTTTTTGTTTTTAACTTCCACTATATGAATTAGATGAAAGTTTTTTTTAACAGTAGAAATTTATCTTAAGCCAATGTTCTATTACATACTTTATGAGTGTCTTTTTCCCAACTATCCGAATTTTTCTTTCCTTAATGTTTTTCGGTACATCACATTTAGAACTGCATGTGCAAGCTTAACAGCTTTGTTGATTGCCCTGATTCTAGGCCCGTGGCTAATTCGACAGTTGAAGAAATTCCAAGTAGGACAGCATATCAGAGAAGAAGGTCCCCCTCATCATCACCATAAGTCAGGGACACCCACTATGGGTGGTATTTTGATAGTGATTAGTTCTGTAATACCTGTGTTACTTTGGGCAAATCTTAAAAATCCTTTTGTATGGATTGCATTATTTTCGATCATAGGTTTTGGTGCCATAGGTTTTACTGACGACTACATCAAGATTAAAAAACGCCGAAATTTAGGATTAACAGCCCGATACAAAATGGGATTACAGTTGATTCTTAGTCTTTGTATAGCAGGTGGGCTTCTGTTACTTGCATTTCAGGGCAGTTATGAAACTGACCTAACGGTTCCATTCTTGAAAAACCTTCAACCCAACCTAGTCTTAGATATTTTTAGCAATTCTGAGTTCCATTTCTTAGATTTTTTACCCTTCTTAATTTTTTTATTACTAATCTTGGTCGGATCTTCTAATGCCGTTAATCTTACTGATGGACTTGATGGGTTAGCTATAGGCTGTGTTGTGGTAGCTACAGGGGCATTAACAGTTCTAACCTACGTTACTAGCCATGCAAACTTTGCTTATTATCTAGGTGTCCCTCACCAGCCAGAGGTTGGAGAGCTCACCATATTCTGTGGAGCCTTGGTAGGCGCAGCCTTAGGCTTTCTTTGGTACAACTGTTATCCAGCGGAATTATTTATGGGAGATGTTGGATCACTGGCACTTGGCGGTGCTATTGGGACAATAGCTGTGGTAATCAAACACGAAATATTACTAATAGCAATTGCTGGCGTATTTGTGCTAGAAGTGCTTTCAGTAATAGTTCAGGTTTTTTCATTTAAGTTAAGAAGAAAAAGAATTTTTTTAATGGCGCCCCTACACCACCATTTTGAGTTGTTAGGCTGGAAAGAAAGTAAGGTTGTGGTTAGGTTCTGGATAGCAGCTTTGATTTTTGCATTGTTTAGTCTAACTACACTTAAGCTCAGATAATAAGCTATAGAATAAAGTGTATAGAAGTGAAACTTTACCCTTCTAAAGCTTTCCTGAAACCCTGGAGTAAATTTTGGAAGTCAGAGTGTTCAAAGGAAAGAAGATACTAGTAGTAGGGATGGGCATTAGTGGTTTGGCTTCAGCCAAATATCTCCAGTCAAAAGGTAGCATTGTAACTGTATCAGAACAGCGGTCCAAACAGGAACTGGAGTCAGAGATTCAGAGTCTTAAAGTTCAAGGGATCAATTATGAAGTTGGTGGTCATCAGATAGAAACGTTCTTAGAAACTGATTGTATTGTGGTTAGTCCGGGTGTTCCCTTAAATTTGTTTCCTATTAAAAAGGCCTTTAACCAAGGAATTGAAGTTATTAGTGAAGTCGAATTAGCTTATCGTGTTATTTCTGGGAAAATCATTGGTATAACCGGATCTAATGGTAAGACAACAACAACAACCTTGGTTGGAAAAATTCTCAAGTCTGCTGGTTTTCGCGTTCAAGTTGGGGGCAATATTGGAGTGCCCTTGATATCTTTGGTCCAAAGTTCAACAAGGGACACGATTAATGTTGTTGAACTAAGTAGCTTTCAGTTAGAAGCAATTCCATCTTTTCGACCAGATATAGCTGTTATTCTTAATATTACTCCTGATCATATGGACCGATATGATTCTTTAGAAAACTATTCAAGAGCAAAATTTAATATTCTTAGTAATCAGATCCCACAAGATTTCTCAGTGTTTAATTATGATGATCCTTTATTAAGGCAGTTTTGTGACAAAAGTATTGCAAAACGCTATTGGTTTAGTGCTGATTCTCTAGTTTGTCGAGGAAGTTACATAAAAAATGGACAGATGGTATTCTACGATCAGAAAAGATTGGAGTCTGTAATTGATCTTAATATTGTTAGGGTAAAAGGTGTTCATAATTTAGAAAATATTGCTGCAGCAGTAACAGTCTCTAGCCTTTTGAAGTGTAATATCTTAGCAATTCGTGAGACAGTGCGTTCCTTTCGCGGTATTCCTCACCGCTTGGAGAAGGTTAGAGAACTTAATGGAGTCGAGTTCTACAATGATTCTAAAGCTACTAATCTAGCTTCTACGCAAACAGCTATAAGAGCTTTTCGAGAAGGGATAGTCCTTATTCTTGGAGGTCGTGACAAAGGTAGTGATTTTTCGATCCTTCGTCCGTTGATTCTTCAACGTGTCAAAAGCCTAGTTTTACTAGGAGAAGCCAGCCAAAAAATTAAATCTCAGTTAGATGGAACGGTTCCTGTAAACCAAGTCTCAACTATGCGTGATGCAGTTAATACCGCCTTTCGCTGCTCTTACCCAGGGGATGTTGTGCTATTGGCTCCTGCTTGTTCTAGTTTTGACATGTTCGATAATTATAATGATAGAGGTAATACATTTAGAGAATTAGTTAATCAACTCCAATGATGATTCGTAAATATACCATTAATATTTTAATTTCCATCATTTGAAAGAAATGACTAGTTAATTATATGGCAAGAAAGCTCTCACCAGATAAGATACTATTTGCAGTAACTGTGGCCTTAGTTTTGGTCGGTGTGGTTATGGTGTTCAGTGCTTCTGCTTTAGTAGCTAAAGAAAAATTTGACGATCCCTATTACTTTCTCTATAGACAATTTGGTTGGGCTCTAATTGGTCTTGTCGCTATGTCGGTAATGATGCACATTGATTATCGTAAGTATCGACATCCAGTTTGTATTTATGGATTGTTATTTATATCTGGCATATTTTTGGCAGCTCTTTTCTTTCTTGACCAATTTCATAATACTAATCGGTGGATTAGATGGGGACCTCTATCGTTTCAACCATCAGAACTTTCTAAGTTAGCTCTCGTAATTTTTTTAGCATCCCTATTAGAAAAACGATTGAATCGGATCAATGATTGGCGCCATACACTTTTGCCTTGCATTGTCATTTTAGGGGTGTTTCTAGCTTTAATTATTTTTGAGCCAGATCTCGGAACCGCCGTTTCTATTGTCATTGTTGCTTTCATGCTATTGATTTGTGCGGGTCTTCGGATTAAATACCTATTGTATGGTTGTTTAACGGCGATAATATTAGGATTTCCTTTAATTTATTTCTATCAATACCGAGTTCAAAGGATTTTAACTTTTCTTAATCCTTGGGATGATCCACAGGGATCTGGCTTTCAGATTATCCAATCTTTAATCGCAGTAGGAAGTGGTGGGCTCACCGGTCTGGGATTAATGGAAGGGATACAAAAAAGATTTTATCTTCCAGAGCCGCACACCGATTTTATTTTTGCAGTAATTGGAGAGGAATGGGGGCTGGTTGGAACCTTATTAGTTCTTGGCTTGTTTGGGATTTTTTTGTTGCGTGGAGTTCGTTTGTCCTTGAAAGCTCCAGATTCATTTGGCTGGTTCTTAGGTATTGGTCTGACAATGATGATAGTTTGCCAGGCATTTATCAATATGAGTGTGACTTTGAGTTTGTTACCAACCAAGGGGATTCCGCTTCCTTTTATTAGTTCAGGTGGATCATCTCTACTAGTTAGTCTTTTGAGTGTAGGTATATTACTCAATATTTCTCAACATTCTAATTAGACTAATTCTTCTAAGGTGAGTTAGTCTCGATCCATAAATCAATTCTCTGGACTAATTGTTTTAGATAGAACATGAACCCAGTTAATACAATGAATAGAGTTGTTATCAAAACCAGAGCAGGAAAAAAAAGTTCAAGGTTGAATAAAAGGTATGTCGGCGGTACCTCCAATGTTTTTATTGCAGGTGGTGGAACAGGAGGACATATTTTTCCAGGGCTAGAAATAGCTAGAGAAATTAAAAAACGACACCCCAAGGTAGAGATTAGATTTGTAGGGACTGGACGTGATCTAGAAAAAACTATCCTAGGAGATGCTGGCTACAATTTGAGTTTTCTACCCATTTCTGGATTAAGAGGCGCAAAAGGACTTAATCTAATAAAGGGATTTTTAAGGATACCTGCAAGTATATGGGTGGCGTGGCGATTAATTGTCGAATTTCAACCTAGTATTGTTATCGGTGTAGGTGGTTACTCTTCTGGTCCTACTGTGCTAGTAGCTTCACTTTCAGGTATCCCAGTGCTTCTGCAGGAGCCAAATGCCTATCCTGGAATTACTAATAGGTTATTAGTCCGTTTTAGCCAAAAAATAGCTATCGCTTTTCCAGAATGTACAAAATTCTTTAAAGAAAAGGCTGTTCTAACAGGAAATCCAGTCCGAATGGAATTCTCCAGTCTAGCAGAGACCATTCCGCCTCCACCTTTAGTAATTCTTATTTTTGGTGGTAGCCAAGGATCGCGGCTGATTAATGAAGCTGTTATGGCATCCTTGGAATTTCTTCAATCTGATCTGAACCATTTGCGCTTTATTCACCAAACTGGGAAAAAAGACTACCAAAAAGTGCTTAGTTCCTACACGACTGCTGGCGTCCAAGCACAAGTCCAACCTTTTTTTTCAGATATGCCTTGCCAATTTAAAAAAGCACATTTGATTCTTTGTCGTTCTGGAGCGACAACCTTGGCAGAACTTGCGGCAGCGGGAAAGGCTTCATTGCTTATACCATTTATGGAAGCAGCTGATAACCATCAGCAACTTAATGCTGAATCGCTTGCCGCAAATGGAGCTGCTGAAGTAATTTGTCAAAACCATTTAGAGGGGGCTTTTCTTGCTGAGCGAATTAAGTTCTACCTTCACAATCCAGATAAGATTACGAAAATGGAAGCAAAAAGTCGTCAGTTGGGCCAGCCTGAAGCAGCGAAAAAGATTGTTGATCTAATTGACGATTTAGTGATTTTGAAATAACTGAAGTTGAGTTAGATGGGACTCTATTAGTGGAGATGGTTTGTGCTAATAGTGTGGCAACTAAAATTAATGATTAAATAAAGCTAGCTTTATGTTTAAGAAAATCCAAAGAATTCACATGGTTGGTATCGGTGGCTCTGGAATGAGTGGAATTGCGGAAGTCCTACTAAACAGAGGCTATTTAGTCACAGGATCAGACATTAAGTTATCACCTATTACTGCGAGGTTAGTTTCGTTGGGAGCTCGAATTAGTGAGGGTCACTCCAAAGATCAACTAGATAACGCCGATTTGCTTGTATTTTCTTCAGCCATAAAGAGAAATAATTCAGAGGTAAGTGAGGCTCAGCGTAGAAAAATTCCAACTATTCCCCGTGCTGAAATGCTTGCAGAATTAATGAGAATGAAATATGGAATTACCATAGCAGGAACTCATGGCAAAACAACTACTACTTCAATGGTAGCTACAGTTCTTGGAAATGGAGGATTAGATCCTACTGTTGTATTAGGAGGGAGACTAGATACTTTCGGTAGTAATGCCAAACTAGGAACGGGAGAGTTTATGATAGTAGAAGCAGATGAAAGTGACCGTTCTTTTTTGCTTCTATCACCTACAGTTGCAATCGTAACGAATATTGACGAAGACCACATGGAGAGTTATTCCAGTATAGAAGATCTAAAAAATACTTTTCTCCAATTTGTCAATAAGGTTCCTTTTTATGGTGTCGTAGTACTTTGCCTAGATGATATCGTAACCAAATCAATCGTACCAAAAATCAAAAGACGGATAATTACCTATGGTTTTTGTGAAGAAGCCGATTTACATATCAGTAGTGCTGCCTTCAAAGGGTCAAAATCACAGTTCTCTTTGCATGATCGTGGAACTTTGGTTGGAAAATTTGAACTTAACATTCCAGGTAGACACAATATCTTGAATGCTGTAGCTGCAATTGCTGTTGGTTTAGACCTAGGTATCTCTGTTAAATCTCTATGTTCTTCCTTAACTAGTTTCTCAGGAGTGGATAGGAGATTTCAATTAAAGGGTGCCATTAATGGGATAACATTAATAGATGACTATGCCCACCATCCCACTGAGATTGCTGTTACCTTAGAAGCAGCTAAGTATTTGGAACACAATCGACTGGTTGTGGTTTTCCAGCCCCATCGTTACACCAGAACACAGTATTGCTTTGGAGAATTCGTTCGGGTTCTTCAAGAAGCTGATCTAATCTTTCTGACTGATATCTATGCAGCAGGGGAGGAACCTATAAAAGGTTTGACTTCCAATAAACTTGTCAGTGCTATCCAAAAGGATGGCCATCAACACACCCATTATCTGAATGATTTAAACCAGATATCTCAACTAGTTAGTTATTTGAAAGATGGAGATCTTGTGATTACCATGGGGGCTGGCAATGTTTGGACTGTGGCAAATTCCCTATTAGAAGAGCTTATGAGAAAGACTCATTAGAGAGTAATCTCATAGAACTTAAACAGCGTAGCTAATAATGAGATGATGAAAAACCATTAACTAGCAAAACAGGGTAAGAATAATGAATCTTCTACAAAAAAACACCACTGCGATCTT